>ENA-ORXT01000357-ORXT01000357.1-marine-metagenome-genome-assembly--contig:-NODE-357-length-75371-cov-53.890390_pt1 | contig 75371 bp, 72 predicted proteins | sample MGYA00237868_ERZ511482 | MGnify/ENA metagenome assembly ERZ511482 | reverse complement strand
TCGCACGATGACCAACCCACCACGCGGACCGCGATGGGATTCTCGGCGCTACCTACACCACTTGGCGGGACTCACCCGCAACTCAACTTACGTGGCTCTCAGGTGCGACCGACCCGGGGCTGTGAGAACTGTCATGGTTGACGAATTCAATCCACTCGTACCCGACCCTGGAATTTTCGTCGAATTGGGCGAAGTCACTTGATTGCTGACGCTTACCTGATCAGCGAATGATCGGTTTGCCCGAGCCCTTCAGTGTCACCCCATCCGTCAATCTGGCAACGCAGCCGCCAGCCCAGCAAATCGACACCTACGGAACCGGCCAACTAAGCCCACATCGGTCGGGCGGTTTCAGCGTTGGCCGATCCGGTGGATTTCAAAGGACGCCTTCTCGAAGAAGTCGTTCAACGAGCTCGGGCGGCACCGGCCAGTTGCGAAGGTGAATTCCGTCAATGACAACTGGATGCCAACTCACAGGGAGTTCAAACTCGCTCGGGTGCCTGTCCAACAAGTATCGGAAGTCGTGATCCCGGTCGATGCGGACAGCCGGGTTGTACCCCGCAAGGCAGTCGCCCGCCGCTGCGGCACAACGAAGGTGCCTGAACGCGTTTCGACATCGTTCACTAGATTCTGGAAGCTCCGCGATTGTTAGGTCACAAATCATGGCGATCGATCGACGAAAGTCAAGCGGCCAGTCGCAGTGCTCGGCGAAACCAGCAGGCATTGGCGGAACGCTTCGCTCAGGGTGCCCCAACGGATAGCGAAACATGAGCCCATTGATATCCACCGCTTCAATCCCCGCCCACGGTTCGGCGGCGGCACGAGATCGCGCCCGCAGCGACTGGACTCTTCGTTCAGAATTTCCGTGTGTAAGTGCCTCGCACCAGTAGGAGTGCATGGTCGTGAGGTCGTGCTTCGGACGAACCTTGAACGCTTTACCCTCTGACAGCAAGAGCGCCTTGGCCGCTGATTGGTAGGTCAGCTCAGCAGCGAAGCGTGCTAACCAGATCCATGGCAAGACGACTTGAATGTTGCACGCATCCGGATCAAGTTGGTAGTGCGAATCTAGGTATGCGACCGCTGTAACGATCGTCCCTTGATCACCGCACAATACGGAGTCCACCGGCGCACAGACATCAGAAGCGGGAGCGGTGTCAAGATACGAGTCCGTCATGGTCACATCGTATGCCAACAATCTTGCAAATGTAGAACATATGTTCCTTTCGGCAAGTCTTTGCCGCCTAGTGACGAGCGGCCCGATAGTCCACTCAGCCCCGCCCCGATGCTCGCTTGGGCAAACGAATGCCATGACGGTGAGCCAGCAGAACAAACGGAAGCCTTTGGCTACCCCTTTGGCTACCCCTTGGCCGAAAAACGGGAAACTGGCGGACCTTGCCGTAGCAAGATCCGCCAGATTCCAACGATTTTTAGAGTGCGCCATGAGGGACTTGAACCCCCGACCCCCTGCGCGTCATGCAGGTGCTCTAGCCAACTGAGCTAATGGCGCCAGAGCGCATGAGGTTAGCAGAGAATGATCGCTGCCCACCCCAATTGCTGCACTCGCATTCTATTGTTCGCTGCGGCGATCAGGTTCGTTTCACGAACGGTGCTGCGAGGACACCCAAGACGCCCCCGGCGCCGGTGATCCACAGCCCTATATCGCCCGCGGTGCTGATCAGATCGCCGTCGGCCGACAGTCCCTCGGCCTCCCACTCGGCGGCATAACGCTCGCTCAAGTCTCTGATATCGATGGCGCTGAACACCACGGCACCAACAATGACGGCGCCGGCCACGAAGGCCAGGGCCGCCCAATTGATCTGCTTGGGAACCCCCATGAACAACAACAGGCCTGCCAGCACCAGCACGCCACCCGCGATGGCGGTGATCAAGCCGCTCGAATCGAGACCGGGAACTTCGATGATCGCCTTTTCCACTCCGTTGCTGCCAACGACGGAGCCCTTGCCCCATTGCAACAGACTTCCGGCGATGGCAGCGGCACCGGCGACCAGGGCAATGATGCCTGCCATGGCGCTCTTCGGCTTGCCGGGCGCAACGGCGGCCGGCGGGTGAATGTCCATGCCCGACGACACCGGCGCCATCGTTGCTGGCATGGCACCCATGGGTGCGGCGGCTGCTGGTTCCGATGGCGCCGTGTAGGTGATGCCTCCGGGACCGTGCTCGACATTCGGGGCAGGCGGTACTGCTGGCGCCGCACCGGTTGCGGGCGGCATGCCGGGAGGAATGAGCGGCGCTGCCGGCATGCCCGAAGGACCGCTCGGTGCCGGTGGCATCCCCGGAGGGGCGGCACCAGGCGACGGCATGCTCGGCGGCGCGCCAGGCGACGGCATACTCGGCGGTGCGCCAGGCGACGGCATGCTCGGCGGCGTGACCGCTGGCTGGGTGAGCGTCTCCTCATCGATCGGCGGTGTCTGGAGCACCGTGGCACGCGGATCAACCGAGTCTGCGGTCAACGGCATGCCGTCCGGCACCGCGTCTTTGGCTGCGTCGGCTGCGCCCGAGGCCGCCTCTTTGGCGGTGTCTTTGGCCGCTTCGGCTGCTTCGGCTGCGCCCGAGGCCGCCTCTTTGGCAGTGTCTTTGGCCGCGTCGGCTGCTTCGGCTGCGCCCGAGGCCGCCTCTTTGGCAGTGTCTTTGGCCGCGTCGCCTGCAGTCGAGGCCGCGCCAGTCGCTGCGGCAGCTGCGCCCGCGATCGCACCGCCGGCTGCGCCGGGTGCACCGCTCAGCGAGTCGCCCACGCCGCCCATAGAGCCGACACCGGCATCGGCAGCTGCCGACGCTTCGTCTCCGACGCGATCAGCCTCGGCGCGAAGTCGATCGGCCAGCGACGGCGTCGAGTCAGCCGACGTCGACGCAGCTGGAGCTGATGCGGCAGCAGGTGCCTGCGCTGGAGGCGACGGTGCGGGCGCGGGTTCGGCCGGCTTCACATAGTCAGGATGCAGCTCGGGTGGATAGAAACGCCCGTCGGACGCCTTCCACCAATCCGGCGTCTCTTGGACGTCGCTGCCATGAGTTGGGGTGTTGGACATTTAGCCGCTCCTCGAAACAACCTCGGAGCGGCTAAATATAACCCAGAGCGCCCGATCGGATTTGAACCGATGACTGTACGGCTTTGCAGGCCGTTCCCTTGGGCCGCTCGGGCACGGACGCTTGCGGTGGACCGAAGCCCGTTGCAGCCGCTCACCATAGCCGCGTTGGTCGAGCGTTTACGGTTGATATCCGTCACTTTTCTCTGCACCCCGGTCGGGCGTGAATTTGGAACCTGATTCGCATCACCTACCGTCGGGGAGCCATCTTGTGTTCGCCTGCGTCGCGCACCACAATCACAGCGTCACTCCAACAAGGAAGTTCACGTGACCACCGAAGCCCAGTCATATCAGAAACCAACCGGCGCAGGCTCGGTCACCTCGGTCGCCGTGGCCATTCCGGCCTACAACGAGGCCGACGGCATCGCCGGATTCCTTGCCGACATGGACGCCGTGCTCGACGCGTGCAGCGACCAGCACTGGTTCGTGGTCGTGAACGATGTGTCGACCGACGACACCGCCAACGTGCTCGAAACCCTGCGTTCTCAAATGACGGGCGAGATGATCGCGGTCACCAATGCGGTCAACTCCGGCCACGGTCCAACGGTGCTCAACGCCTATCGCCGTGCGCTCGAGACGGGCGCCGACTGGATCCTGCAGGTCGACGGCGACGGTCAGTTCGAGGCCGAAGACATCGAATTGCTCTTCCGCCATGCTCAAGCGGGCGCGGCGATCGTGACCGGAGCGCGACAGGTTCGCTTCGATCCGTGGTACCGCAAGGTCGTGACCGGCGCCCTGCCGCTCACACTTCGGGCGGCGTTCGATGTCGACCGTCGAGACATCAACTGTCCGTTCCGCCTCTACCGGGCCGATGTGCTCCCCGCGATCCTCGATCAGGTTCCGGCCGACTCGCTCACACCCCATGTGCTGATGACCGTGCTCGAGGACCGCAGTGGCCACCGCCATGTCGAGATCCCCGTGCAGCATCGACCTCGACGGGGCGATACCGAGGTCGGCAGCACCTGGGGCGACGCCAAGAACCTGCTCATACCCAAAAAACTGCTGGTGTTTCTGAAGGACGCTGCCGCCCAGCTCGTCAGCTTCCGCCGCACGCTGTAATCCGCACGAGTCCCATGCGGCAGAACACGAGTTCTGGGTCCGCTACCACGACGTCCCGGGTCCGGTCTGAAGGCCGCCAACCAGGCTGCCAGATCTCTAGAGTTCACTGAGCGTCGGCGAATACGACAGCCCGATTCCAAGGGGCCCAGAGGATTGTTCGCCACGCACCGAAACCCGACGATGACCGCCGGTCGCCGGCCCGGGGCCACCAGGCCCACTGCGTTCGCTGTAGAGCCCGGACTATTACACTCTGGCCGTGGAACTCTTTGCCGATATCGGCTTCCCCGCGCCGAACTTCGGGCCCGGCGAGAAGCACTGGGTCATGCGCGATGCACATCCAACCGCCTGCCCCGCTGGGAACGCGCTCCTTCATGACTATGCGTGCGACTACCCGGCTGGAACCCATGCACGCGACTGGTTCGCTAACGCCTACACCGAACTTGTAAGTAGCGCCGAAGCCTGGTTCTCAACGGTCCAACGCTCGGGAGACACCGCATGTGTCCCGCATTCATACATACACACGGTGCGAAATCTTTCCGATACGACGGGCCGTGACTGCCCGCGTCGAAGGGCTGATGAGGACTGGAGAGAAGCCGACTCGCTAGCAAGCCGGGCGCGCCGCTACCTGCGGACGCGCACGAGCATGCTTCGACAATCAACGAGCCGAGGCGCCCGAGACCACAGCCCAACCCGATGACAAAAACGTCCGGAGCGTCGCGTTCCCTGCGAGGCAGCACGGCACTCTTGCTCGGCCGACTCTTCAGCATGGCCCCTGCGGTGGTGGTGCAAGTCTTGCTCGCACGATATTACTCAGCTGAAGACTTTGGCGGGTTTGGCTTAGCCCTTGCGCTGGCAGCTCTCGCGGGCACCGTACTCCCACTTGGCACCAGCCGAGCGCTCCCGCGGTCGCTAGCCGACCATGAAGCCACCAACGATCGCGCTGCCATACTCGGCAATCTGACGTTTGTGGTCGGCCTGACCGGCGTGCTCGGCGTGCTCGGATGGCTCGTGTTGCGGATCTCGACGGCGCTCGGGGCGACCCTCGTTGACCCACAACTCACAACACTCGTGCTCATTATTTACGCGATTGGACTACTGGAGGCGCTCGATCGAATCGGCGAGACCACGTGCGCCGTGTTCGGCATCGTCCGAGCCATCCTGGTGCGAAAATACGGCCTAGGGCCAATGTTGCGGCTCACCGCAGTGCTGTTGGCGGTATGGCTTGATTGGACGATCGTAGAGCTAGCGGTCGCCTACATCGTCGCGGCTCTGGCGGGGACGCTTCTCTACGCAGCAATCGTGGTTCGAGCGCTACAACTCGGAAAGGACGACAGCTGGACCGAAGTCTCTCGGCACCTCAACGGGGTCAAGCAGGTTCGTCGGGGGCTGCCAATGTTGGCGCACGGACTCATGCACACCTGGATCGCATCGGGAGGGATCGTGCTGCTGGGAGTGCTGAACGGAGCCGCCGCAGCAGCAACCTTCAAGGCCGCAATGCCGCTGGCGATTTTCCTTCAAGGACTTGGCGCAACCTTTGGCATCACGTACCTGCCGTTGGTCGCCCGTCTCGCGCAATCTGGCGACCGACACACGTTGAGCCAAGCGTACTGGCGATACTCAGCCTGGCTATTGGCGCTGTTGTTCCCGGCATCGGCCATGCTCATCGGCTTTCCAGAACAGGTTCTGCAGCTGCTCTATGGCAGCAGGTTCTCGAATGCCGCGCCGGCACTGCGCCTCGTCGTGCTTGGCTATTTTCTTTACTCTGCCCTCGGGCTGCACGGCCAAACGTTGCAAATGCTGAATCGCTACTCGGCCTTGCTCCGCCTCGATCTCGTGATCGCACCTGCATTCACTATCTCGACGCTTGTATTGGCTTCGACGTACGGCGCGACCGGCGCCGCGTGGGCGGTTTTTGGCGCTTTGACCGCCCTTGCTGCACTGTCCATGCGACTTCTTGTCGGCACGAGCATCGACCGGCCAGCACGCCAGGTGTTCGTCGCACAAGGCGTCGCTGTCGCCTGTCTCCTCGCTGCGGTCCTGGTGGACTTCGTCTTCGCCCCGCCGTTGGTGCTCGCACTTGTGCTTAATGCAGTTCTCGCCTTGGTCGTGGGATGGTACGCGCTTCCGGCAATGGACGTTTCCAGCGTTGTTCCCGGGCTGTCGCACAGGATCTTTCGAACACGCGAGGTTTCGAATCAGCCCTGAGGCTGTGCTTCACGATTCGCGGGAAGACAACTGATCTGAGCGGGGCCGACAGCAGAAGTATCGTCTGTACCTCAACGTCGGTTGTGTGGCCACCTTGACGTCCGGACGTGCTTGGTGCCGCAGTCACCAAAAGATTGCCTGCGCCCGGATCCGGTGAGCTGTAGCTTGCATTGTCGTTGCACGGTGCCGGGCGGGTCTACGGCGCTCGGTATCCGGCTCCTTTTGCCGCCGCTGCGCCCGGCACGAACCCGGGCCCGAACTCTGGATTGAGCTGCACATTGCCTCCGAGGTCGACCACCTCTGGATCCGAGACACCGGCCGCCTGCCATACAACGTTGCCGCTTGCGACGATGTTGGTACCCGTGAGTTTGAAGGCGGTGATTGCGTTGCGGCCCTGGTCCGGCCGAACCATGATGTTGTTCGAAATAGTAACGCTCGATGTGGCGCCGGAAACCTGAATGTTCGACGGCCCGAGATTGTCAACCATGGTGTTTCGATCGATTACGACATCGCTCACCACATCGGCGAGCGCCGCACCGCCCACCTTCACTGCGCGTCCATTGGGCGAACCCACGAGGAGGTTGCGCTCCACGAGGCCTGGTCCCGATGTTGAGTTGACGTAGATCAGGTGGTCTTGATTGCGGCCGTTCGTGGAAGCAGTGTCATGCACATAGAGCCCGCGCAGCGTGTAGTGCGAAGCTGCGCCTGCTACCAACACGCCGGCGAACGACTTCGCTCCCCAGACTTCAGCGTCTCGGAATGTCCAGCCGGTTCCGCCGGTGAGCTTCACCAGGTGATCATCGCTGTTACCCGACGCCGGCCACGTGACATTGAGTCCGCTGATGTCCCAGTAGTCAGCGTCATCGATTCGCACCAGGCCTTCGACCACGACCCGGCCAGACGTCTGAACACGAATCGGCCTGCTTGGCGTTCCGCGAGCAAGAGATCGACCCGTGACGTTTTCCGAATACGTACCCGCATTGATGACCAGTGTCATCCCGGGCTCCAGCAGGCCGAGCCCCTGCGTGATCGAACCCAGTGCTGTTTCGGCCGAAGCCCCGTTGCCTGACCCGCCAATTGCGACGTAGATAGTGTCTTCGGCATCCGCCGATGCGCTTGGGGGTACAGGCGTTGGTGGGAAGGACGTAGGCGGTGGAATCGCCGTTGGAGTGGCGGTGGCGTCCGGCACTTGAGTAGGCAGCGCGATCGCCGTTGGCACGGGTGTTGCGATGCTGGTGGGGGACGTAAGAGGCGCCCGAGCTGTGCCTGTTGCGAGCTCGGACGGCCCGTCCGCCGCAGTCGACGGATCCGCACCCGGGGTTGCATCGGTCGTCAGATCGCCACGAGAGACCTCAGCTTCTGGGAAGTCAGCTTCTGTGAAGCCGGCTTCTATGAAGTCAGCTTCTGTGAAGTCAGTTGCCGAGCAACCTGCCATGAGAAGCACTGTTGCGAGCCACACTCGACCTGCCGTACCCCACGCTTGTCGTCGAGACCAGCGCCTGGTCTTGGACGATGTCGTATTCGACGATGTTAGATCGGTCATAGCCATGAGGGGCCGAGTCTAACGACGGCGGGGCCGCCGCTGGACGCGGGCAAATCGTGTGGCTCGGTTCATGCTGGCCAGCGCTCAGGCCTCGTTATTCCGCGTCAGTCTGGCGGTTGCGTAGCTGGCGCACACTCATCGCTGTTGCCGTGGCCCTAGCCTAGCCTTGGCATTGCTGGCAGCTTTCACGCAGCCGTCGCCGCAACCGAAGCAAGCAGGCCTCAACGCAACCTCATGACCCTTTCCACCTATCTCATCGTTGCCGCGCAGAGAGCGCGCACCGTGGTCCTCGTGTGGCTAGTCGTTGCATCGACCGCGTTCACTGGCATGGCGCTAGCCGCACCGGACCACGTCGAGGCGTCCGCACTGATCGTGGCCACTGAGCTGCGAATCCCAACGCAACAATTCCCCAACGCAGCCCGCACGATTTTCGGTTCGGCGACGTTGGCGCAGAGTGTTATCGACGAGAACGAATTCGACATAACGCCACGTCAACTCATCCTCGACCGAGTCCTGTTGCGTGAGGTTGGAGTCTCGGTGACTCTCCAGGTTGTCGGCACCGGCGAAGACCCCAGACGAGCCGCCCTCTACGCAACCGCCGTTGCTCGACAGCTCGTCGCCGAGCTCAACATGATCGAAGGACTTGGCACGTTCCGAGTATTTCAGGACGCCTCTGCTGCAAGGGCTGTGCGACCAGTGTCGCTTCCAAAGCTGCCGATCGCGTTCCTCGCCGGTGCGCTGGCCGCTGGCGCAGTGCCAGTCGTTTCCATACTCGCGCGCCGTCCAGTCCATTCGCTCTCGACACTACGCTCAACGGTTCCTGGGCTACCGCTGTTCCCCCTCCGTGCGGGTGATCATGCAGTGCCACAGGCGAGGCAGGCACTGCAGCAGCTGCCCGGCACCGGCGCCTCGGCTACTACCCGGTACATCCCCGTTGGCGGCCCGGAACTGCGCGACATGGCTGCGGCGCTGTCGGTGCAGCTCAACGATGAGCCTGGAACCGGTGACAGGCAATCGATCTTGCTTGTCCAGGCCGGAGCAACTCGCAGCCAGATTTGCAACGCGGTAGCATTGCACACCCCAGTCGCAATCATGGTCGTTGTCGGCCGACCAACAGCAGGACCATGAACCAGCAGGCAGATCAGCCGGTGAGAGTGCTCGAACTCGGCAGAGGGTTGCCCGACACCGGTGGCATCGCTGCATTTCTGCACCACATGTCAACGGGCCCGTTCGGTCCAGGCTTCGAAGTCAGCACCACGAATCTCGCACCTCAAACGGCGGCGAACAATGGCACGGTTTCGGTTCAAAACATCGCTCGCACCGCTCGCGACCTGATCCGAGTTGCGATTGCATCTCGCCGCGCCGACGTCGTGCACTTCCACAGCGCACTGGCCCCAACGAGCACAATGCTACGTGCAGGGGCAATCTGCACGGTCGCCCGAGTCATGGGTAGCCGAGTCGTCGTGCATGCACATGGCGGCCGACTGCCCGGATGGCTAGAAGAGTCTGACAGCGCAGCCATGATCACGCGTCGCGCACTCACCTTCGTCAGCCACATTATCGCCGTGGCCTCCGCGGTGGCTGAAGCTCTCGACGATGTCGTAACTGGCGACCGCGTCACGCTGATCCCGAATGGCGTCGATACCAGTCGGTTCTGCCCGCCAGAGCGACCCCGTACTCAGACTCGACCAACAGTGCTCTACGTGGGGCACTTGAGCCGGCGCAAAGGTGTGCTTGATCTGATCCAGGCATCGAAGGAAGCGCTCGCTGCCGGAGCAGATCACCAGCTGGTGCTCGTGGGCGGGCCAGCAGACGAAGGCGCTGAAGAGGCCGCAGCAGTGCGTCACGCCATTGGTGAAGACGCTTTGGTGGTGGGGCCGCTTCCTCTCGACGAGATGCCATTGGTCTACCAAGAGGCCGACATCTTCGTTTTGCCCTCATGGTGGGAAGCTATGCCCCTATCAATACTCGAAGCAATGGCGACCGGCGTACCGGTCATTGCTTCCAACGTCGGGGAAATACCGCGGATGGTTGACGGCGAGACCGGAGTGCTGGTTTCCCCCCAGCAGCCCGACCAACTGGCCGAGGCACTAGTCCAAATGATCAACGACCCCGAGACGCGTTCCCGTATGGGTCAGACGGCTCGGCTGCGAGCGACGCAGCGCTTTTCTGTTGCGACGAGTGATAAAGAGATCGGTACAGTGCTGGCTCAGGTCGCAGGCACGTCGAGTCGGCACCGCTGCTAGGAGTCAACGTTGCCAATTCTTTGCTATCACACCGTCGAGCCCGCATGGGACCACACGCTGGCTATAGACCCGGTACGTTTCGAAGAACAGTGCCGTCAGCTTGTGAAGCGCTTCGAAGTTGTCGATGTCGCGACACTGGATCACACGCGTCACGATAACGACAAGGTTGCCATCACCTTCGACGACGGCTGGAGTGGGGTGTATGAGCACGCGTGGCCGATTCTGCGACGTTTCGGGCTTCCATTCACTGTTTTTGTCGTTGCCGACACAATGGTCGATCCGGATCGGGTGGTCGATTGGGTCGACCATGCGCCAGCCAAGCCGCTCGACGTTCTGACCCGTGACCAGGTGCGCGAAATGCACGGTGCTGGTGTCTCAATTGGATCGCATAGCTTGTCTCACCAGGACCTCACGTCGCTCGACGCCGAGCGTTGCTATCACGATCTTCTGCAAAGCCGCGACCTGCTCGAGGACACACTCAAGAGCCCGGTCCGCTCGCTCGCCTACCCCCGTGGCAGGCACAACAGTGTCGTGCGAGCAGCCGCTCGTCGCGCCGGGTTCGAGCAGGCGTTCACCCTTCCAGAAGAAATGGAGACCATGGACGGGCCGCTCGCCATCCCGCGGGTGGGCATCTACCCTGCCAACGGAAATCGATCGTTCTGGCTCAAGACGCAGCCCTGGTATCTGCGCCTACGACTGAGCAGATTATGGGCGCTCGCCGAGAAATTGAAGTAGCCAATGACCTTGATCCATATCGGGTTCCCCAAAACGGGAACCACGAGCTTGCAGCTCAACCTACTCGACCGCCACCCCGAGATATTCGTCATCGGAAACGAAGACTTGCGCTACCACAATGCCGAGTCCTACCGCCCCGAGATGAGCGACTCGATTCTTCTCCCGCTAAGAAACCAGGACAGCCTCGACTACTGCCAAGACCAGGTTGACACCGCACTGGCTGCCTTGCTTGATCTGAAGCAAAGCCACCAACGCGCCGTGGTGTCCGATGAGTTCTTGACGATGACGTTCGACCCGATCTACCACCTGGTTGATCGACGCATGCTCGCCGAAAGGTTGAAAAGCACATTCTCCGATGCCGAAATCGTCATGACCGTGCGTGGTCAACTCAGCTTGTTGCGGTCGCTCTATGGACAGGTGCTGCGCTCGGTGGGTGTCCGATACGGCGCTATTCCGCCATTTGAACAGTGGGTTCGCGAGCAGCTGGACTTGCCCGTTTCTGGCGCAATGTCGATGCTCAAGTACGGCGAGCTCGTCACGATGACCCACGATGTATTTGGTGCTGAGAATGTAACGGTGCTGATGTTTGAACACCTCAAAGAGTCTCCACGCGACTATGCGCAGACCTTCTGCCGCCTGGCCGGCGTCGACCCTGTCGTGGGAGCCGATCTCTTCGTGAGCCAACACCAGCGGCCAGCGCCAGCAGCGTGGCAGATCAAGCTGGTCCAGGCACAGTCGCGCAACTCCGTTCTCGGGCGCACACTCCGCGCAATTCAGGGCGCAACCCCGGAGGCCGCGAAGGATCTGGCCCGGCGTATACCGGCGCGGTCGCTCGACACCACGCTGAGCCATGCCGTTGCCTGCGAGGTGGTCGAGCGGTTTCGGGAATCGAACGAGCTACTGAGCTCGTGCACCGGCCTCGACCTGCATGGCCACGGGTACCTCGACCCACCCGCAAGAGCTCTCCAGTGATCACCTCGATTCGGATTGCGACCGATCCCTCAACGTTCGCCGACGAGTTGGCGCCACTAGCGGACCTGGTCGACGGGCCTTCCTCAACTTGTAGCTGGATCGTTGCATGGTGCCGCGCCACCTCAGCCCAAACTGCGCTCGTTCTTGGTTCAGATAGCGGCGGGAACGTCGTCTTTGCCCTCCCACTCGAGCGGACGACCGTCAAGAAGGTCCATGCGTTACGCACGATTGCGTTCCGACAGGGCCCCTTTGGCGCAGTGCTGTCAAAGCAGCCAGTCGCCGAGCTGTTCGATGACCGAGTGCGCTCGCTGCTGCGTTCAGCGCTTTGGCAAGCAGGGTTCCGAGTGCCGCTGGTGTTTCTCTTCGATATTCGAGGTGCTGCAGAGTGCGGCGCGAGCAGTGCGATTGCTTTGCAGTCCAAACATGTTGCCTCGGCCTCGGTACCGGCGAGCGACGCTGCGGGAGCAACGTTTGTGGGAAAGAAGGAGTCGACCGAGCTGCGGCGTCGGCATCGTCGACTCGCCGATCGGGTGGGTGACGCAGTGGAAACGCACTTTCCAGCTGCCGTCGACGACGTGCAGGCTGCCCTCACACGTCTACTCGCCTCCAAACGCCAGCTCTCCGAGGGGCGCCCGACTGCCTCGGAAATCGACCACCCCGACCTGGACCGGTTTTTCCAGAATCTGGCGGTGGAATGTTCCGAGCGGGGCGATCTGGAGGTGCTCATAGCCACGCTCGGCAGCGAATCTGTCGTCGTCGCCGAAAACCTTGTTGTCTGTGCCCGCGGTGAAGCGCACGGCTTGGTGCAGACATTCGACGCAGACTTCAGCAAGTTTTCTCCAGGGCGCCTGGTGTTGCGGGACCTTGTCGACGAGCTTGCCCGCCGCAATGTCACGACAGTCAACTTCGGAAAGACCGAGAGCAAGCTGCCCCGATTCGCGACAGAGTCCGAGCAGATCTACGACTACGTCCTGCCGATACACAAGCTTCTTGATCGGCCGACTGCTGCGTTTGCCCGCAAAGCGATGGCTCGGGACGCAATCGAGCCACAAGCAGAAGCGTTCAGCGCATGACCAGGTCGACGACAGGACCCAACCTGTTCATTCCCGGTGCGCCAAAATGCGGAACATCGTGGGCCGCAGGCATGCTTGCTCTGCATCCCGATGTGTTCGTACCGCACGTCAAAGAACCCCATCTCTATGGATCTGACCTCACGCCTCTGCGGTGGTCACGCACAGCTTCGGCGGTTCGAGACTTGTATGGCGACGCTGATGGGGCTCCTGCGCTTGATGCGTCGGTCTTCTACCTGACCTCGCAACGAGCGGCCGCCGAAATCAAAGCAGCGTGTCCTGAGGCCCGAATCCTCATCATGGTGCGCCACCCGTTGCGGGCGATCGAATCGTTGCACGCACAACTAGTCTTCGACCGCAACGAGGACATCGTGGATCTCAACGAAGCGGTGCGAGCATGCTCAGACCGCAGCGAAGGGCGCCGCATACCGCGGACCTGCACTCGCCCAGAGGCGCTCGACTACGTGTCGGTGGTTCGCTTCGGCGCGCAGGCGCAACGATTCGTGCGAGAGTTCGGCGAGCAACAGGTTCGCTTCGTGTTCCACCAGGACCTGGTCGACAATCGAAAGGCCACGCAGACCGAGATCTTGCGCTTCTTTGGACTTGATCCCCACAAGGGCTCCGAACCCAGCACGGCAAACGCTCGCAGAGAAGTACGAAGCAAGGCAGTGAGCACCGTCCTGCGCTCGGTCGAGCGCAGCGAGCGCGCCAAGCAGGCTGTGCGTAAAGCGTTGCCCCACCGAACACTCTGGCGCCTGCGGACGCAACTCAAAAAGCTCAACAGCCGTCCCGCCGACCATCTCACGCTTGAGCCAACCCTGGGAGCCGAAATTCTGGATTCACTATCTACCGATATCGACCTGCTTGAGAAGCTAGCTGGCCGCAGACTCGACAGTTGGCGATGCGCGTGACCGATCCATCTCATAGGGCTCCACGCAAGTCTGAACCCCTGGTGACCGTCGTGATTCCTGCGCGGAACGAAAAGGATCATATCGAACGATGTCTGTCGTCGATTCAGCGCCAGACTCACTCGACGCTGCAAATCATCGTCATCGATGCAGACTCTGACGACGGGACCGACGACATCGTCCGGTCCGTAGCAAGCACCGATGACCGCGTTGAACTGGTAGTAAACCCCGATCGGCTCATCCCAATCGGTCTGAACAAGGCTGTGGACGCGACTCGCGGCGAATGGCTTGTGCGCGTAGACGCCCACTCCACCATTCCAGAGGACTACGTCGAACGAGCCTTGCGTCATCTCACAGCCAAGAAGTGGGGCGGTGTTGGCGGACGCAAGGACGGTGTTGGCCTAACGCCGCAAGGCCGAGCCGTCGCTGCCGCCATGGGTTCTCGATTCGGCGTGGGCGGCTCGGTCTACCACTACGGGACCGAAGTGCAGATCGTCGATCACATCCCTTTCGGGTGCTATCCGGTCGATGTCATCAAAGAAGTCGGCGGATGGAACGAGGAGCTCGCGGTCAACCAGGACTTCGAATTTGATCACCGCGTACAAGAGGCCGGCTATCAGCTGCTCTTTGACCCCGAGTTGCGCATCGATTGGCACAGCCGGCAAAGTATCGCCGCTCTGTTCCGCCAGTATCGCCGGTATGGCAAAGGTAAAACCGAGGTCATGCGACGGCATCCGAAATCGACAAAAGCCAGGCATCTCGCAGCTCCGGTGTTAGTGGCAGCCCTACTTTCAGCGCTTGTGCTGGCTCCATTTCGCCCAAAGTGGTCGGTCGCAGTTGTCGGCAACTATCTCGTGAGCAGCCTTGCTGCCTCTGCGATTACCGCACGATCCATGGAGCCCAAGGCGGCTCTCGATTCGGCCTTGCTGCCTCCAGCGTTCGCCGCCATGCATATCGGGTGGGGTATCGGCTTCTTCGAGGGGTGGCTCCATCAGCTCCGACGGCACCGCAGCTCGAACAAGACGCAGTAGCGATCATGCACTGCTGCACCCCAGACACACCTGAGCGACCGCGCCGCCACTCAGGCCAGATTGAAATCAAGAGCCCAGAGAGGTACGGGCATCGATGTACTGACGCGGCCGAATTCATGGAAACCGCATGGCCCGCCGAGGGTCCGGTGACTTGATGCAGCTACGACTCATCATTGCCGAGTCGAGATCCGAATTCGCCACGCACTGCAGCGAGTGGAACGATCTGTGGCTGAGGTCAAAGGTCGAACTGCCAACGGTGCGCTTCGAGCATGTCGACCATTGGTTCCGCGAGTTCAACCCGGCTCGCGTGCGAATTGTGTTGGTGTACGCAGGCCCGAAATTGATTCTTGGGCTGCCTCTTGCTGGCGCGGCCCGCAGGGTTTCGCTGGTTGGCTCGTTGACCAACAACACCAGCACCATGACGGGCGAGTTGCTGCTCGACGAACAACATGATTGCGCCGACGCAGCCTGCGGGCTCCTCGCTGACGCACTGCAACGGCTGCCCTGGGCGCTTCTAGAGCTGGGCGGCATCGCCCTGGACAGCACGCGATGGCGGCGGGTGAAACGTGTGCTCGACCAACAAAGCATTCTTTGGAGCGAAGAACACCTTTGGGATGTCGGGCTGATCGCATTCCCAGAGACCTACGACGACTATCGCGCGGGTTGGTCAAAGAACCACAAACGGCATATGAAGCGCGCCGCCCGCGCGCTCGATGCTGTAGATAGCAACGCTCGGGTCGACTACCTGACCACAGACATCAGTCCCCCGATCATTCGCGAAGCATTCGAGATCGAACACCGCAGTTGGAAAGGCGAAGAAGGCACGTCCATTATGAGCAGCACACGCACCACGCGCTACTTCGAGGAGGAGGCCAGACTTCTCGCTGCCAACGATCAACTCGCGCTCGCGTTCCTGGTCGTCAACGGTGAACGAATCGCGTTCGAGTACCTGTATCGCTCGGGACATACGGTCTTCGTGCCAAAGGTGAGCTACGACCGCCAGCACCACCACCTCTCACCCGGCCAGGTGCTAAGGCTGAAGCTGTACGAGCAGTGGTACGGCGGCGGGTTGCCACATCTCGTCAACTACCTCGGACCACTGGTACAGGCAACTGATCGCTGGACGACCGACTCGTATCGGGCCGGGCGCCTCAGCGTCCCCTGCCGAGCGAAATCAGGCCATGCGCTGCTCAAATCCAGAGCACGGCTTCGTCGCGACAAGAAGGCCTTCGCGAAGGTTCTTGAGCGCCTCGAGACTCGCTCACGGGATCAATGGTGGGAGTCGCTAGTCAGGTGGCCCCTCAGGGCGAGGTGACCAGCAGCACAAGGTGGGGCCTATAGAGCTGGATCGACTGGGTGACCCTTCGCGCCGGTGTTCCCTGTTCTACCAGGACTACAACAAGCCCGTCGCCTTGGGACGCCGCCGGATCGGACACAAACGCACTCGATAGAATTTCTGCCGTCGACGCCATATCATCGCTGCCGCAGGAGAAGAATCGGCTGTTTGCAGAACGGTGTGGGGGCACCGACTCCAGCAAGACCCGTATCGAGCGAGCCGAGAGTTCGTTAGAGCCAATCTGCGCGCGACGCAACTCATGGTCGTTGGGGGCTATGGCGCCGATCTCGTACACGGGTCGACGCAGCATCAGATAGAGGACCGGCACGACGAGCAGGCTGAGCAGCCCGACGGTCGTCGCCAGAAACCGGCGCGGCACGGCGGGTGGCCGGGACAGCGTGTCGGGCGAGGCCTGTTCAAAAACTCGGAACGAGCCGATGCTGGTGACGTTGTTCAGTTGCTCGACGAGAGCGTCCGCCGCAGCGTTGGCGAATACCGAGGCCCGCCTTGGATCAGCGTCGGACCCCACCACCTCGAGCGTGACGGCAACCGCCAAACCTTGCAGCCGCACCTTTCCCGGAATCAGCGCCGACGGAGCGATTTCAACGCCGCGGGCGCCGCTGTTGATCGCAGCCTGCTCGCGAACGCTCGCCGACAGGAAAATCGTTTGAGCCGCCGGTGGAAACTGGGCAGGCAGGATGCTCAGCTGATCGGCGACAATAATGGCAGTCGACTCGACCTCGTCCTGCGTTGTTGCACCGAAAGTAAGATGCGCGGCTGCACCGATCAGCGTGGCGACCAGCAAGGTTGGGAGAGCGAGTCTTTGGGCGGCATGTAACAGAGACCGGAGGCCGATGCCCCACAAGGGCGTACTAGATCTGACAACGGCCATAGGAAGGTCCGTCATCGTATCCTCTGACCGGACGAACGGAGGGACCGCCCGGGCCAACTTGTTGACCGCCTCGCCGGCAGCGCTGCAGGGTCGCGAACACCAGCACCAGCCAGAAGTACTTGAAGTCCGGGCTCGACAGAAACAGGTTGGTCAGTATCAGACCCCCCACCGCAGCAACGGCAACGTGGCCCCCGAGATCGCGCTGCGACCAGGCCACCGAGATCGCTGCGGCGAAAATCATCGCCAGAATGAGAAGCCCGATTGCGCCAATCTCGGCAAGGGCCCCCACCCAGAGATTGTGCGACTCGACGCGTAATCGATCTCTGCCCAGGTGTGGGTTAGCCAGGACCGCACTTGCGTGCACCTGCCGAGAGGTGCCAAACCCAGAGCCAGCGATACAGCGCGCTTCGCATCCAGCCAGCATCGCGCTCCAGATCGAGGTGCGACCCGTCGATCCTGCACCCACACGATCAATCGCTGGAAGGCCAACCACGGCCAGCAGACCAATCGAAACAGAAATACCCGCCATCGCGCTGGTGCGATAGCCAAGAGCGATACACAGATACACACCGCCGACCACCAGAGCAATCAAACCACCGCGCGTGGCGGTCAGGATCAGAGCCACCGCTCCCAGGCCGAATCCACCGAGCGCAAGACCGCGAAGAACGGCGCGGCGCCGCGGGTCAATGACTGCACCCAAGGCGACGAGCATCGGCAGGACCAGAGCGGCTGCGGTAAGGCCCGGGTCGTTCGAAACCGTGCCAAACCGATCTCCGCTGACAGTATTCGCACCTATCGCCCCAGAATTCCACTGATCGATCGCAACGAAGCCGACAAACCACAGGCCAACCACGAACGACGTTTCGACCACACGAATGTCATCAGCGTCATAGTCCACCTGCACGATTGCGATTGCGAGCACGACGAACGAAACAAGCTGTAGCGCTGCGCTGTATGTCTGCGATGGCCCGATTGACCAATACCACGAGATACATATCCAAACCGCAAGCGCGATCCACAACACGACTTCGGGCGCGGAGTCGACTCGACGTTTCGCTCCCAGGCGACAAACAATCCAAACCGCGTTTGCACCCGCAGCGAGCCCCAGCACAGAACTCAAGGTGTCATACGGCGCAGGCAGGCCAGGAAGTGTCGCCGCAGCACCGATGGGCACGGCGGCTCCGTAGGCGCCAAGCAGAGCCGCATGCAACTTGATGTGACCGCACTCGCTCAAGCTCGCAGCACACACGGCGACTACGAGGCAGACGGCTATCGCGACGCTAAACAACCGATAACTCCCAGTCTTGGCTTCGGCGCACGCGCCACCAGCGGCGTGTCAGGAAGACGCCAACGAGGGAGCCTGACAGCCCAATGCCACCCATGGTGAGCCGGTGCGCCGCCGAGCGCTGGCGAATCTTCGTCAGCGACGGGCCAAGTCTCACGAACTCACCACGTCCGCTACGATTCAGTTGAGCGACCGCGACATCGGCGCGCCGAGCGACTCTGTCCAAGGCGTCAGACGGGGTATCGCCTTGTCCTTTCACGACAAGCAGTGTCGTGAAGTCGATCGGCTCGATCGTCGTGTCGCCGCCGAGCTGGGTTGGGCTGGCCTGAACGACCGCTGCGGCCGTCATCGGGAAGCGTCTTGGATCTAGTCGTAGCGCTTCGGGCGCGACCAGCGCCTCGGCGTAAAACGCGTCCGATCGATGAATGTTGACCTCTACCAGCACAGAACCACATGCGATTACCACGCCGAGCAGCACCAACAACACCCTGGTCACGCACCCACTATGCCTCAAGAAGTGGCGCGTTGGACGCTCGCCGTGGTGGGAAAGGCACGCCTCATAGGTCTGTCGGCGACCGCCGTGAGTGGTGTCGCATCGATTGAGCCAGCGGCGAGTAGTGTCATGTCGAGCACTGTTGGAACGACCGCCCGCAGTGACTAAATGCCAGTAGTGGTTGAAGTAGAGAGGAACCGTCGTTGTCATCTAAATGTGCCCCCCATCCCACCGTGACGAATCGCGCAGAAAGCAGAGGAGCGCGCCGGGCATCAACAGTTCGCTCATCGACAAATGTCGCCAACGCGCAGGCAAATGCGAGCACGCTGAGCATTGGCACTGCGATTCGACTCGAAGGTTTCCAAGACGACGTTCGCCGCGCATCTCGGTCGGCTCGCGTGCTCGACCTGGCGGTAGCGCTTCCTTTATTCCTCGTGGCTCTACCGATCATCGGGTTGATCATGGCAGCCACACGCCTCATGAGCGGTCGCAATGTGTTGTTCTGCCAGGAGAGGGTCGGGCTGCACGGTCGAGCGTTCCGCTGCTACAAGATCCGCACAATGGAGATCGATGCCGAGGAGAAACTCAAGGCACTCCTCGACGGTGATCCGTCGCTTCGTGAAGAGTTCGAATCGAGCCGCAAGCTGCAACATGATCCTCGCATCACTCGCATTGGCCGACTACTGCGAGTGAGCGGTCTCGACGAGTTGCCCCAGCTGTGGAATGTCCTCCGAGGCGACATGGCCTTGGTCGGACCTCGCCCAAGGGCTCAATCTGAGCTCGATCTCTGCGGGCCGATGTCGCCCCTGATCCTCTCGGTCCGGCCGGGCATAACCGGGCCGTGGCAACTCATGGAAGAACGTCACGACATTGGCAGCGACGCCCGCCTTGCGATCGAGACGGACTACGCACTTACGCGAACGACCCGCAGAGACATCAGTCTTCTGCTGCGCACCGTGTGGATGTTCGTCTCAATGCGACTACAGGGCGGTTGTTAGCCAACGACCTACGCATTCACGCTCGACCATCCCCGGAGCTGACCGCCAGCGCCTGCCAATCCAGCTGGGCGCAGTCTTTCCAGAGCCGCTCGAGCTGGTAGAACCCGCGTGCCTCTTCGGTGAACACGTGCACGACGAATTCGCCGTAGTCCATCAGCACCCACTCCATACCTTGCTGGCCTTCGATGCGTATTGGCTTGGGGCCACCAACCAGCTTGACCTGGTGCTCGACCTCGTTCACGATCGCCTTGACCTGTCTCGAGCTGCCACCGTTGGTAATCACGAAATGTTCGGTCACCGCAATGGCATCGCCGACATCGAGGACGAGCGTGCCCGATGCCAACTTGGACTCTGCGGCGGCTGCCGCGACCGCCGCCCAGGGAGCGTCGATACCAGCCAGCGCGGCAACGGCAGGGTCGACTCCTTGGGCGGGTGCAGTTGATTCAGTACTCACAGGGAACTTTCTTCGGCGACAGAAGCATCTTGGTACCACTGCTCATAAATGTCCAGCGCTGCCCGTGGCACCAGGTAGTCGACCGGCTCGCCCGCAGCGAGACGAGCTCGCAACAGTGAACTCGACAAATCGACCAATGGCGCCGCAATTTGGCGAATGGTCCAACCCGGCGGAGGTTCCGCACCAATTGCACCGGGGCGATCAACCACACCAACCGTGACCAGATCGCGTAGTTCATCATGGCGATGCCAGGTATGCAGGTCGGCCACCACGTCGCTACCGACGACAAGAATCAGGTCGGCATCGGGTTGCTCGGCCCGTAGCTGTTCGACCGTGTCGACGCTGTACGAGGAACCACCCCGATCGATCTCGATCGAGGATGCCACCAAGTCTTCTCGATCCGCGGTCGCTGCCGCCACCATGGCCAAACGCAGGCTCGAATCCGAAATCTGTCGGGTGCCGACCTTTTGCCAGGGTCGGTGCGCCACCACAAACAGCACCTGGTCGAGCTGCAGACCGTGCGCCGCCGCGCTCGCCACCGCGAGATGGCCCACGTGAATTGGGTCAAAAGTACCACCGAAAATTCCAATACGGGTCATTTGGAACCCCCATCTGTCGCCCCGGGCACTCTCCAAAAACAACTGTTTTTAGCCAAATACCTACCCAAAGCAAGAAAAATCAAGTAAAAAACCAAAAAGTCGCTGGATTCCCGAGGGCAAGCTGTACTACCGTATCTAAGCGCTAATAGAAGTTGCACCGAATCCGATCAGGTTACGGCAAATTCTCGAAGCCCCCCGACAAGACGGCAGTAAAAAGGCCGCCACAGGCTTGCCACTCTTGTCAAAAGGAGATTCACGTTTCCGCACGTTGACAACCAAGCTCTGTACCTGCCACGGCCTGCCGCTGAACAACACTCACAGCGCCGCACCCCGATCAGGATCCAGTCAAACCAGCCCGCCACTGGTGACCACCCGCTGAAGAGACCCACCAAGAGATACACAATTCCTCTCTCCAAGGGAACATCACGCCTCGGACTTCGGTTGCATGCGCCAAGCGCCTCCTACTCCCCCCAACAGCCAAACAACCACAAGGCAAAGACATGAGTGACTCTGTAGGTCAATATCTCAACGAAATCGGCACCGTTGCCCTTCTCAACGCAGCCGAAGAGCGTGAGCTCTCCCAAATCATCGAAAAGGGCGTAGCTGCTCGCAAACTGAAAGAAGGCGGCGAACGCAGTCGCAAACTCGATCGCGAAATTCGCGCCGCGGCCATGGCCAAGGACCGGTTCATCCGAGCCAACCTTCGCCTTGTCGTGAGCGTCGCCCGTCGCTATCCACTTCCTCCGGGCATGGAACTGCTCGACCTCATCCAAGAAGGCAACCTGGGTCTCGAGCACGCTGTCGACAAGTTCGACTGGCGCAAGGGCTTCAAGTTCTCCACCTACGCCACGTTCTGGATCCGCCAGGCAATTGGTCGGGCCCTCGACCAGAAAGCCAGCCTGGTTCGCCTTCCCGGCGATCGCTCGGCCAGCCTTCGGGCCGCACTGCGCCAGGTTTCCGGCGACGGCGATGAGCTCGACGAAGAACACGCTCGCCTCCACCGTCTGACCACCCCGACTTCGCTCGACCGCACCATTGGCGACGACGACAGCAACGAACTCGTCGATCTGCTCCCCGACGCCAACCCCGGCCCAGAGTCGGTGGTCATGGACCGTGCCGAAGAAGCAATGGTCACCGGCCTGCTCGACGTCCTCGACGATCGGGCTCGCTATGCAGTCGAACAACGCTTTGGCCTGCACGACGGACGCAAGCGCAGCTACCGCGAGGTCGGCGAAGACCTGGGTGTCACTGCCGAAGCAGCCCGCCGTTTGGTCAAGCGTGCCGTGAACACCGTTCGCGAAAACGCACCCGCAGCCTTCGACGCCGCATAACACCACTCGCTGCTCAGCCAGCAACCGTTCAAAATGTGAGAGCGCAGGGCCTTGGCCCTGCGCTCTCGCCGTTTTGACCAGCTCTCTGCCGGCCGTTTCGCAGCTGCGCACGGTGAGTATCGACAAGGCACGCGAACGACGCTTAAGCCAGGCTGGGTGATCACTCGTAGAAACTCGGTGCAACGGGCGGGTCCAAACGGGCACACTGGGGGCCATGAGCATTACATGGACACCAGACACCTGGCTCGATCGCCCCGTGGCGCAACAGCCAGCATGGCCTGACGCCGACGCGCTCACCGCAGTGCTCGATCACATCTCGTCGCTCCCGCCGCTGGTTTTTGCCGGCGAGGCGCGTGATCTGACCGAAGCTCTGGGCGAGGTCGCCGAAGGTCGAGCGTTCCTGCTGCAAGCAGGCGACTGTGCCGAGTCCTTCGATGGCTATAGCGCCGATGGCATCCGTGACCGGCTCAAGGTGATCTTGCAGATGGCGGTGGCGCTCACCTATTCCGGCGGTTTGCCGGTAGTCAAGGTGGGTCGCATCGCCGGACAGTTCGCCAAGCCCCGCTCCAGCGACACCGAAACCGTCGACGGCGTCGAGCTGCCGTCGTTCCGAGGCCACATCATCAACGACCCCGAGTTCGGCGAAGGCGCCCGGATCCCCAACCCGCAGCGTCTTCTCCAGGCCTACCAGCAGTCTGCTTCTACGCTCAACTTGCTTCGGGCCTTCACCAAGGGCGGCTTTGCCAACCTGGCACAGGTCCACTCATGGAATCAGGAATTCATCGCTGCATCCCCCGAGGGCAAGCGTTACCAACAGCTCGCCGATGGCATCGAGTCCGCGCTGCGGTTCATGAGTAGCTGCGGTATCGACGTCGACGATTCTCGACTCGAAGAGGTCGACTTCTTCACCAGCCACGAAGCCCTGCTGCTCAACTACGAACAAGCGCTGACCCGCAAAGACAGCCTGACCGGCGATTGGTACGACTGCTCCGCCCACATGCTGTGGATCGGCGAGCGCACGCGTCAGCTCGATGGCGCCCACGTCGAGTTCCTGCGGGGTGTCAAGAACCCGCTGGGTTGCAAGGTCGGACCCACCGCCACTGCCGAACAAGTTGTCGGCATCTGCGAAGCTCTGAACCCCGACAAGATTCCCGGGCGGCTCACACTGATCTCACGCATGGGCGCCGACATCGTGCGCGAGAATCTTCCGCCGCTCCTCCAAGCAGTCAAAGACGCCGGCCACCCGGTGGTGTGGGCATGCGATCCCATGCACGGCAATACGTTCACCAGCAACACCGGCCGCAAAACCCGCCACTTCGATGACATCTGTCGCGAGGTCGAGGGCTTCTTTGCCGCCCACGCTCAGGTCGGAACCTGGGCCGGTGGCATCCACATCGAACTGACCGGCGAAGACGTCACCGAATGCCTCGGCGGCGGCGACGACCTGGGACATTCCGATCTCGAAGCACGCTATGAGACCATCTGCGATCCTCGCCTGAACGGCAAGCAATCGATCGACCTGGCGTTCCGCGTCGCCGAATTCCTGCAGCATTAGACGCACCGTGGGGATCGCCCACAATGGTGTCATCGACCCCGACTGAACCATCTTGAATCGCCACACCATTGCGGTTGCCGTTGGCCTGTTCATCGTCGGCTATGGCACCAACGTCTCAACGCCGTTCCTGGTGCTCTACCGCGACCGCCTCGGGCTGGGAGCCAACGACACCCAGCTGATCTTCGTGGTGTACGTGGTTGGCATCCTGAGCACGCTCATGATCGCCGGGCAACTCTCGGACCGGTTCGGACGCAAGCGGCTGCTCGTGGCATCGCTCGCCTTGTCTGCGTTGGGTTCGCTGCTCATCATCTTTGGTCGCGACGCGTATGCCCTACTGCTCACTGGCCGTATCGTGCTGGGAGTCGTGAGCGGCCTGGGGCTCGGGGTCGGCGCAGCATGGTTGCAAGAACTGCTGGGACCGGGCCAAGAGGCTCGCGCCGCCCTGATTGCGACCATGGTCACCTATGGCGGCTTCGGCGCTGCTCCCCCGCTGTCGGTCCTGTATGAGTGGCAGGCCCCATCGCCGCTCATCGTGCCTTTCCTGTTCCACATCGCGCTCACGCTGGCCGTCATCCCGGCCGTGTTACGGGTCGACGAGACCGTCGATGTCGCCGCCGCGGCCGCAACCCAGACCGGCAGATGGCGCCCGAAGGTCCACTTCGGTATCCCCGCCAGGGCGCGGCGGCAGTTCCTGTGGTACATCGGCCCGCTTGCCGTTTTAGTGTTCGCGTTCCCCTCCATGGCTTTTGCCCTGTTCCCTGTGCTGCTCAGCGACACGGTCGACGCCAGCCCTGTCGTTTTGACCGGGCTGTCGGGCATGTCGACTGCCTGGGGAGGACTGATGTCGCGTCCGCTGATCAGCCGAATGTCCACCCAATCCGCCATGGGCTGGGGAGCCGCCATTGGCACTATTGGCTACGTGATGGGCACCGTTGCTTTCGTCACCGGCAGCTGGCCCCTGGTGTGGCCGGCGGCCATTGTGTTGGGTGCGGCCAGCGGCGTATTGTCGATTGCGGGACTCACCCTCGTGGGCGAGCTCACCGACCCCGAGACACGCGGCGCACTGAGCTCCACCTTCTATCTGCTTGCCTATTCGGGCATGACCATGCCACTGGTCGTCAGTGCATTGAGCGGCGCTCTCGGCACCACGCAAGTCCTGATCGGGCTGACCGCCATCGCAGCAGCACTGGCCATCACGGCGCCGCTACGGCGACGAATCGCTCTGGCATAGAGTGGCTCTGCCGGTAGCTGCCACGGAAAAGCGCTGCTGAGCTGGTTAAATCAGCGCCATGACTTCGCGTGTTCGCCGCATCCTCTTCACCCTCCTTGTGCTCGCCCTCGCAGCCTCAGCCTGCTCCTCCTCGGGCGACGACGCCGCTCAGGTGGACGCCGACGACACCGATACCGCAGAAGCCTCACCAACAGCAGCCGCAGAACCAGGCGACTCCACCGCAGAGCCGACGACGATCCCGGTTCCCGCCGACGACACTGCTGCCGATGCAGCCGTTGCCGGCCTCGACGGCGATGCACCGGCCGAGGGTGACGATGCGGACCCCGGCACCACGGCTCAGACGTTTGTGCGGGCGCGATTCAATATCGACCCCGATCCGGCGTGGGTGAGCTGCATGGTCGCCCAGACGGGACGCGACAGCGACCTCGAGGCTGCCTTGGACTCGCCAGCGGTTGCGCTGGGTGAAGTCGACGACACGCAGCTGCGGGCGCTCACCTTCGCCATGAACGGGTGTATCGACACGCTGAGCCTGGCGGACTGGGCCACCCAGGCGATCGGCCCCCAGGGCGACGTGGAAGAGACCGCGCCTCCTTGCTTGGTCGAACGATTCGACGCCGAAGACGGCGACACGGTCTTCTACAACTTCGCCGCTCTCACCTACCAGTACCGCTTGGAGCCCGACGGCATCGATGGTCTGGTCGATGCCCTGGCAACGTGTGCGCCCATCACGTCGTTGTCCGGATTCTTTGCCAACCAAGCCGAGCAAGCCACCGGCTCCGTGCAATTCGTGGATCTCGACTGCCTGAACGAATTGCTGAGTCCTGATGAAGTCTCGCGAGAGTTCTGGGACGTCTTTGTTGCCGGTGGCGTACCGCCGGTTGATTTCATCACGCCTTTCACCGACCAGTGCTTGACCGATCCCGAGATCGACGAGAGAGCCGCAACCGTGCCGACCGACTTTGTTGCCTGGTCCGGAACCGGCGAGCTGGCCGCAGTAGCCCCGAATTCCCGAGCTGGAATCTACGACGCCCCGCCACCTCAGACACTCGATGCTGGCGCCGACTACGAAGCGGTCCTTGCGACCGGCGGCGGCGAGATCCGCATTCGACTGTATGCCGATACCGCGCCGGTCACCGTCAACAATTTCGTGAGCCTGGCTCGCGACGGGTACTACGACGGCACCATCTTTCATCGAGTCATCGAAGACTTCATGGCCCAAGGAGGCGACCCCACCGGTACCGGTAGCGGCGGCCCGGGCTATCAGTTCCAAGATGAGTTCGACGGCGGCCCTGCCCTTGACCGCAAGGGCCTACTGGCCATGGCCAACTCGGGCGCGAACACCAATGGCAGCCAGTTCTTCATCACCTTTGTTCCGACCGACTACCTGACCGGGAGCCATACCGTCTTCGGCGAAGTAATCGAGGGCATCGAGATCGTCGACACCATTCAGCTACGCGATCCTGCGGTGCCGGGCCCAGCTCAGACGCTCGATTCGGTCACCATCATCGAAACCCCCGCCAATTAATCACTGCCGCACCGAGCAGCGTGTGGCTACTTCTCAATGGCGAATTCGCCGAAACGCCGTACGTAGTCGGCCAACTCGGTCCGGGTAACGGGATCCACGAGTTCGCCGTCGGCGATCTTGTCGCCGTACATGCCAATGCCCATCGACTCGAACAGCCGTACCGGCAGGTACTCCATGATCGTCTCGAAATGTGTGCGCACGCTGACACCGCCGCGCGGACCGGGCGACGCCACCACCAGGGCAATGGCCTTGCCCTCCCACGACTGCGGCGGTCGAGAAAGCCAGTCGATGGCGTTCTTGGTCACCGCAGGAAATGACCCGTTGTACTCGGGCGAGAAGATCAGCAATCCGTCAGCAGCAGCCATCTGCTCGTGCAGGTCAGACACCGAATCGGGCACACCTGCTGCCTCGAGGTCACCGTTGTAGACCGGCACATCGCCCAGGTCGACGATGTTGAAACCAACCCCATCGCCGGCTGACGCCATAGCTGCCTCGGCAATCATTCGATTCACCGAATCCTTACGAAGACTGCCAACGATCGCCATGATTTTCGCGCTGTTCATAGCGCTCTAGTTAAGCCGGTCTGCCCTGCTATCGCCACCAGTGCTCGCCTTCTCGGCGAAATACTTTGTGCGCCACATTTGAGCCAGCACACATTTCCTGTGGCGCGTTACTGGCGCTCGGGCCTCTACATCATGAATGATCAAGGCCATCTCCACGACGCCAACACCTATCAGCGATGCGGCTGACGACTTCGACCAGTTCGTCGCCTCGGTCGAGGGTCGTTTGCGGCGCGCTTTTGTGGGCGCGGTCGGTGTCGACGAGGCCCATGACGCCACCGCCGAGGCGCTGGCCTGGGCGTGGGAGCACTGGGCCGAGGTCGCTGCGATGGAAAATCCTGCGGGGTACCTGTACCGGGTCGGGCGGTCACATGTTCGTCGCCGTCCGCCTCGACGGGTGCGCTATCTCATCCAGGAGGCCCACCGGTTGCCCGACGTCGAGCCGGCACTGCCGGACGCTCTACGTGCACTGCCGGAACGCCAACGAACCGTCGTGTGGCTCGTCTACGCCTGCGAGTGGACCTATGGCGAAGTGTCCCAGGCCCTCGCAATCAGCGCATCGGCAGTGGGCACACACGCCTCCCGAGGACTGGCGGCGCTACGAACCACGATTGGAGATTCAGATGGATGAGCTCACCGACCAACTGCGCAACCTGGGCGAGGCGGCGCAAGCAGATGTAGCGGCGATCAGCGCAGCGAGCGTGCGTGACCGGCCATCGACCACCGCCATCGACGTGACCGAGGCCCCGCACACGGGCCCGGCGACAGCGCCGCCAAAGCGTTCTCGCCGGCCCTCTCGCCGGGTTTTCATCGGCGCAGCCGCAGCACTCTTGGTTGCGCTCGGGTCACTGTCGTTGATCAATCGACCCGAAACAGAGCAAGCCGTCGGCGTCACCGGCGCGCAGGCCCGGGGTGGTGACCGAGCGGTGCCCACAGACGACAACGGATGGGCAGCTTTACGGTGGTGTGAGTCAGAAACCGACTACACCGCTGATACCGGCAATTCGTTCCATGGGGTCTACCAGTTGACCAGGCCGGCATTCCGAGCAACAGCCGAACGACTCGGTATGACCCAGTACGCAGACATCAGTCCAGCTTCGGCGCCACCCGAAGTGCAAGATGCCATAGCCAATGCCCTGTACCTCGAGCGTGGCGCCGATGCGTGGCCAATCTGTGGCCGCTTCTTGCGTGGCCCGATGGTCACCCCGGTCGTGCCCCAGTGGCTGGCGGCCGACAGATCTAACGGCTCCACCATTGTCGTCATCGATCCTGACCTGCCAGAAGAGGGTGTGGCCGAGCTGTCTCGTGAGATCACAGCTGCGGTCGGCGACGCCACGTTCGTCTCCGTACTGTTCGTCACCAAGCAGGAATCCTTCGAAGAGTTTCAGGCGATGTTCGACAATGACGACCTGTCGGCCTCGGTCGCCGTTCAGGACATGCCGCCACGACTCGAGTTTTCTGGCTACATTTCCCCGGAGCAGCAACAACGACTTCGCGAGATCCCTGGCGTCTTCGAGGTCGTCGACTCCGCCGCAGCGCCGGGGGTCGCAGCAATTGGACCGTTGCACCTCTCGATTCCAGCGATTGACATCGATGAAGCCGTCTACCCTTCATCAGGAACCGCAAATCTCGAAGCTGGTGTGGTCGTCATCGGTGATGCTGCTCAGCGCACTGTCATCGGTGGATTCGGATCGGTCGAGAACAGTGTGTTCGTTCGCTTGGACGAGCTGCGATCTGGCGACGTGGTGATCCTGTCGTCGCTCGTCACGACCGACGACGCTTCCTACGAGATCTCGCAAGAATTCGTGGTCGATCTTTCTGACCTCGAGAGCACACCACCGCTGCTAGAAGTCGAAGGGATCGGAACCCTCGGGACCCGACCGGCTCCGCAGGTCATTCTGGTCGCCGACGTCGCGGGCGATGCAACACTTCGCACGGTGGTCACGGCTACGGCAATCGAAGCAGATCTCAGCAGATACGTGACGCTCGACCACGAGTCCTGAAAGCCCTCGAACAGCACAATTGGTCGCCGAGAGCGCCTTCGACGTGGCACGCTGAGGGCTATGCCTATCGAGATCAACAAGTCGTTGGTCGTTCCCGATGCCGAGCTCGACTGGAAATACACCACTTCAGGCGGGCCCGGTGGCCAACATGCCAACCGGTCGAGCACGCGGGTGCACCTGACGTGGAACATCGCCGATTCCGCTGTGCTCAAAGGCGAAACCCGCAGCCGGCTGCTCAGCAAGTTGGGAGCAGTCGTCCGGGTCGATGTCGATGACCATCGGTCGCAGCTTCGAAACCGTGATGTTGCCGCCGAGCGACTGGCCGAGAAGGTCCGGGCTGCGCTGGTGCGGCCGAAGAAGCGACGAGCCACCAAGCCGTCTAGGGGCGCGAAACGACGTCGCCTGGAAAGCAAGAAGCAGCGCTCCAACACCAAGAAACTTCGCCAGAAGCCAACTCGCTGGGACTAGCGCACCAGTTCGCTCTTTCCCCACCCGCACGGGCGCCGACTGGTACATTCGGCCGCGGTGACAACCTTCTCGGCCAATCTCGGATTTCTTTGGAATGACCGCCCGCTTCCTGCCGCCATCCGGGCTGCGGCGGCAGCTGGGTTCGACGCGGTCGAATGTCATTGGCCCTTCGCCACCCCACCAGCCGAGGTCTCCGCGGCGCTCGAGTACACCGGGCTCACCATGCTGGGGCTGAACACTCGCGTGGGTGGCGACAACGAATTCGGCTTGGCCGCACTGGCCGGTCGCGCCGTCGAAGCACGACTGGCGATCGACGAGGCCATTCACTACGCGTTGGCAACCGGCACCACGGCCATCCATGTGATGGCGGGTATCGCGCCTCCCAAGCCCGATGCGTTCCTGACCTATCTCGCCAACCTGCGCTACGCCTGCAAACAGGCAGCCCCCCATGGCATCACCATCTTGATCGAGCCGCTCAACACGATTGACACACCGGGTTATTACCTGCACAGCTTTACCGATGCCGCGGGGGTGATCGATGCGGTCGACCGCTCCAACCTGAAGCTCATGTTCGATTGCTATCACGCAGCCAAAAGTGGGGGCGACGTGCTTGACCTGCTGCCCCGGGTGTTGCCCATCTTGGGCCATGTGCAGTTCGCAGCAGTTCCTGATCGAACTGAACCCGACCACGGTGATCTGGAATACTCGGCCGTATTCGCGCTGCTCGAAAACCTGGGTTGGGACCGGCCACTGGGCGCCGAGTACCGGCCACGAGCCGACGTCGAGTCCGGACTCAGCTGGATGCAAACCCTGCGCTGAACCGGCTACGCCAAACAAGTTCGGTCGTGTGGGAACCAGGACAGGCGGCGGCAGCGTCTGAATCGGCATGGATGAATACATGACCTGCAGCTCCGCCGGCGCCATCAAGGTCGGCGACCGATCCGATGACAACCATTGGGTGATCGTCGCCGTGCTCGATCCGGCATCAGTCGCCATCGACCTGGTGTTCGATCGTGTCGAGTAACTCCGCGCCGGGCACCGGCCAAAACATCGGCTGGATGCTCATGGTTGCGCTGGCGATCGCTGTTGCTGTAGCGATCAGCTTGGCGGTGCAGTGGCAGCCCGAACGGGCTTCGCTCGAACCGCCACGGTGCGGCGGACTCTACGGCGAATGCTGCGTCGATTGGGACGACAGCTCGGGACCGTGCATCGACGATGACTGTGAAGCGCCCGCCCCGCTTCAGGATGACGGCTTGTTCGACGACGAAGCAGACTTCGCCGACAATCGTCGCCCCTCGACATGCTGACCAGGATCCGGAGATAGCAACCACCTTTGCCGAGCTTCCAGGGTTTGCAGGCAGGCGGATGCGACTGATCAAGATCCAGCCAAAGCGACCACCTTTGCTCTAGCTTCCAGCGTTCGCAGGCAGGCGGATGCGACTTCGTGACCTTTCTCGACCATGTGATGGCGGAAGAAGTCGACGTGGGTCGGGCTTTCGTGAAACTGCTGCGGAGTCAGCACACTCGAGAAAATCGGCACTCCGGAGTCGAGCTGCACTCGCATGAGACCACTGATCACGGCGTCAGCCACGAACTCGTGACGGTAGATGCCGCCATCGACCACGAAGCCTGCAGCAACTACCGCATCAAAACGTCCTGACTCGGCAATGCTGCGTGCATGCAGTGGTAGCTCGAAGGCGCCGGGTACCTCGAAGACGTCGACATGCGCCCTGTCGGCGACCTCGGCGAGAAAGCCGTGCCGCGCCTGATCGACGATGTCGCGATGCCAGCACGACTGCACAAACGCAATGGCGGGTAGCGAAGACGAACTGGTGGGCAGCGATGAGCTTTCTGATTCCATGCCGGGCACGGTATAACTTCAAGTGAACTTGAAGTCAACCACCTGCCAGGGGACGAGCCGATGAATGTCTGATCTCGATGATCATCTCACGATTGGACAAGCAGCCGACCGGCTCGGCTTGGCGACCTCGGCACTGCGCTTCTACGAAGACAAGCGCCTGATCTCATCGGTCCGAACCGTCGGCGGGCAACGACGCTATGCCCGAGACGTGTTGCGACGCGTGTCGTTCATACGGGCAGCCCAGCAGGTCGGCCTGCCGCTCTCGGAAATCCAGGAGAGCCTGGCCAGGTTGCCGGTCGACCGAGCGCCAACGCAAGACGAATGGCAACGTTTGGCCGAGGCGTGGCGGCCCCGGCTCGACGATCAGATCGCCACCCTGGTCGGCATTCGCGATCGGCTCGCCGGCTGCATCGGCTGTGGCTGTCAATCCTTGGACAGCTGCGCCGTCTTCAACCCCGACGACGTAGCCGCCGAACAAGGTCCCGGCGCCCACTTCCTACGCCGCTGAGCAGCCCCCATGGGGTCAGGCACAGATGATGGGGCACAACATTGTGCATCGCGCTACACAGAGCTATTGAGGCAGGAGCCAATCAGTCCACGCTGAGCGAGCGATGAGCGTCTGGGTGGATCGGAACGGAGCGCTCCAAATGAGGCGGGTAGTGCTGCGTGCCAACGCAGTCGGCGTCGCGAAGCGAACCGACGAAGGCATCACAGAACGGCTTCGATGAAGGTTTCCAGTTGGCGTAGGTTGCGGACCTCGAACAGGCCATCGCAGTATTGGGCGTATTCGCTGACTATCGAGTCGCCGGTGTCCCAGTAGCTGCCGGGCTCGGGGTTCAGCCAGAAAACTTGTTTGGCGTTGCGCTTCATCTCTTGGATGATCCAGCTCTGCGCTGCGTGGTAGTTGTTGCGGGCGTCGCCCAGGATCATCACCGTGGTCTTGGGGGTGATGGCCTTCATGTAGTTTTTCTCGAATACTTCAAAGGCATGGCCGTAGTCACTATGGCCGTCGACCCAGACGACATCGGCTTCGGTATTCACTCGGTGCACCGATGCAGTGATGTCTTCGTGACCGTCGAAAAAGCGGGTGACTTCGTCGAGGCCGTCGATGAACACGAACGCTCGGACCTTGGAGAACTGCCCGCTCATGGCGTACACCAAATGAAGAGTGAAGCGTGCGAAAGCAGCGACCGAGCCGCTGATGTCGGCCAGGATCACAATCTCGGGCTTCGATGGCCGCGGGTGCTTGAATCGAGGCTCGGCAGGTACACCGCCGTAGCTCAGCGACTTGCGGATGGTGGTGCGAAAGTCGAGGCCGCCCTTGTTGCGGTGGCGACGCTTGCGAGCCAGGCGAATGGCCAGCTTGCGGGTGAGCGGCGCAATTGCTTTGCGCAATGTCTCCATCTCGTCGCGAGTTGCGTGCATGAAGTCCAGGTCTTCGGGCAGCGGTTTGCGTAGCGTCTTGGCCATGGCCTCGACCCCGCGGTCTGCGACCAGCCGCCGTCTGATCTCGGCTTCGATCTCGGTCTTGAGCTTCTCTATACGGCTCTCGTATTCGTCTTTGGCCAGCCGGTCGTCGAGACCGCTGCGACCCTCGTTGTTGGCTCGGTCTTGTTCGAGCATGCGTTCGAGCACACCGTCGAGGTCGAGGTTCCGCAGCGTGCGGTACAGGTAGTAGGTGCCGCCGACCGGGCGCCCGGGTTCCATGCCGGCGAACCGCTGCACGGCGGTACGGGCCACCGCTCGCTGCAGATTCTGATCTTCGCGCATCAGCGCCTGGTAGAGCATCTCGGCCAGATCTTCGTTCGACATGGCGTCGCCGCCACCGCCGCCCGCTTCGGACCCGCTGCCCTCGGCCTGGTCATTGCCCTGGCCTTCTTCGTCGCTCTCACCTTCGCCGAAGGCATCATCGTCGTCGTTGGTCAACGAGTATTCGGGACCGCGGATGGAGAAGTACACGTCGAACACGGTTTCGAACGCCGGCCAGTGCTGATGGTTCTTGACCAGCGTGGCGCCGAGCGCATGCTTGAACGTGACGCGGTCACCAATGGGGATGGCTCGAACGGCCTCCATGGCGTCGAGGTTCTCGGTCAGGCTCACGGGCAGGCCCGCGTCGCGCAACTCTTGGATGAAGCCACCCATCAGGTCGAGCAATGGGTCGGCCATGGCCTCAGCGGCAAACAGTTCGTCAGTCGTCATCGAGTTCCTCAGGAGTGGGTGTTTCCGGTAGCGAAGCGGTCCGGGACTGCCGATGCCGAAACGCTGAATAGCGTCTGGAGCGCAGCGACAAAGCCGGACTATCCGGTCAGGCGGGCGAGGCGTCGAAGGTGTCTTCGCTGGTGGCGAATTCCTTGGTGGCCTTTTCGATATCGCTGCGGTACTTGAGCAAGATGTTGGCCGTTTCGGTTGCGGTCTCGGCATCGACATGCTCGACGCCCAGCAGCACCAGGGTGCGAGCCCAGTCGAGCGTCTCCGATACCGATGGGGCCTTGCGCAGGTCCAGCTGGCGGACGCTGCGCACGATGCGGGCAACCTGATCGGCCAGATTCTGGCTGATGTCGGGCACCTTGGTCAGCACGATCTCGCGCTCACGGTCCAGATCGGGATAGTCGAGATACATGTACAGCGCACGGCGCTTGAGTGCCTCGCTGAGTTCACGGGTGTTGTTCGACGTCAAGAACACCAGGGGAATCTGCTTGGACTCGATGGTTCCGAGCTCGGGAATCGACACCTGGTAGTCACTCAGAATTTCGAGCAGCAGTGCCTCGGTCTCGACTTCGACACGATCGACCTCGTCGATCAACAGCACAACGGGATCGTCGGCGGTGATGGCTTCGAGCAGCGGGCGAGTCAACAAGAACTCGTCGCTGAAGATGTCGTCTTCGATGGTGTCCCAGTCGGCTTGCTGTTCGGACTGGATACGAAGCAGCTGCTTCTTGTAGTTCCACTCGTAGAGCGCTTTGGACTCGTCGAGGCCTTCGTAGCACTGCAAGCGAATCAGGCGGGCGCCGAGCATCTCGGCCACGCTCTTGGCGAGCTGGGTCTTACCCGTGCCTGCCGGGCCTTCGACCAGGATCGGCTTTTCGAGCCGATCGGCCAGGTAGACAACACTGGCCAGGCCGTCATCGGCCAAATAGTCAACTTGCTTCAGACCATCGCGTACTGACTCGACGTCGGTAAACCGTTCGCTCATGGAGCTCCTCACGAAACAGCGGCGTCCGGAAGCGGACGCCGCACATGCAGTAATCGATGTTATCCGGTGCCTCACTGCGAATCCGAACCGTGATCACGAAGTGCGGGCTGAGTATTCAATCGGCTACATTCACCCCCGGGAATCACCCCGCCCGAATTCGGGCATGAACACGAAGGTCTGGTCTCCATGGAAGAAGAAGACAAGGAATTCTTCATTCTGGTGCTCGGTGTGCTGGCTGCCATCATCCTGGTCATCAGCTGGTGGTTCACCACCGGCGGCACGAGCGCTCCTGTCGTCCAGACATCCACCGCCGTCGCCGATGACCACAGCGAAGACGACGCCGATCACAGCGACGACGAGGCCCATGATTCGGTCGAAGAGGCAACGCCCGAACCAACACCCGAACCAACACCCGAGCCCACTCCTGAACCAGTAGAAGCCGCGCTGCCATCGACGGTCTTCGATGCCGTGGCCGCCGACAGCAACCTGAGCGTGGTGCGTGACCTTCTTCGTGACAACGCTCTCGACCAGGCGCTCGCGGTCGCCGGTCCGTTCACCTTGTTCGCACCGTCGAACGATGCCATCAGTGCAGCTGCTGGTTCCGATACAACCGTGGAGATACTCGAGAACGACAGTGCGGGTGTGCTCACGTATCACGTCGTTCCCGGCTCTTACACCCTCGATGAGCTAACGGAGATTGCCGAAGGCGACGACACAGATCTCGCAACGGTGCAAGGCGAGCCCATCACCCTTTCCCTCGACGGTGAGATGCTGCTCATCAATGGTTTGGCCACCGTGGCACCCGATAATGCGGAGGCCGACAACGGTCTGGTGTACACGCTCGACAATGTGCTGGTTCCGCCTGTGGCGGCGCTGAACACGCTCGTTGGACTCGATCCCATTCTCTTCGCCACCGGCAGCGCAGATATTCAGCCCGAATCATTTGCCACGCTCGACCAGTTCATCGAAGTCTTGAGCGCCAGCGGCGTCGATGTGACCATCGAAGGCCACACCGACAGCTCCGGCGATCCCGTTCTGAACCAGAACCTGAGCCAGAGCCGAGCCCGTGCGGTTCAGAACTACCTGGTTGCCAATGGCATCGATGAACCTCGTCTCGATGCCGTGGGGTTCGGCCCTGACCGGCCGGTTGCCGACAACCAGACCGAGGAAGGTCGAGCACTCAACCGGCGTATCGAGTTCACGCTCGGGCAGTAAGCCCCCCTCGTGGCGGTGCTCGACATCCTCGACGGGGCGCAAGAGTGCGGTGATCAGACCGTGCCCGATGCGCTGTTGGGGTGTTGGCGTCGCAATTGGATTCGGTTCGGCCCCGGCGGGCAGCTTGAGCGCCAGGTGAAGGTGATCTGGCTGCAGACCCGTTCGGGTATGGCCGACATGCGTGTCGATCCCGACCGAGCGCCCCCCGAGTTCGACTCCTCCTGCGGGATCACTGTGGTCGACGAAACAACCACGCCCCATGTCACCGCCGACTGGTTCGACGGGGCATTCGGTTTCGCCCAACAAACGGTGCCCAGCTTCCCCGAGAAAGGGTGGCTGGTATGGGAGAGCCCGTCGATCATGCGAGAACTCGCCCCCAGTGGCGCCTACGTCGAAGAGTGGGAACGGCTGCCTGGCTCCCTCGGACAGATCGCGCACCTGACGGCCCCGAACGCACCAATGACCACCAACCTGTACGTCGCAGGAAGTCATGCACTGCTCTGCCAAAAGAGTGTCACGGCCGGTGGAGTACACGAGTTCAGCTGGGCCCGGGCAGTGCCGGGGTCCAACGAGTTGATGATCGAGCTGTCGACGAATCGGAATCAGCTCGGTCAGCCGTTGCACGTGAACCAACAGTGGCACATCGAAAGCTACTGCGAGACGTGAGCGCACCACCCACACCAACCTGCGTAATTCGGCGGGTCACTTACGCAGGTTGAACCACCACCACCCACATCAACCTGCGTAATTCGGCGGGTCACTTACGCAGGTTGAACCACCTCCTCTCACACCAACCTGCGTTATTCGGCGGGTCACTTACGCAGGTTGAACCACCACCACCCACACCAACCTGCGTTATTCGGCGGGTCACTTACGCAGGTTGAACCACCACCACCCACACCAACCTGCGTAATTCGGCGGGTCACTTACGCAGGTTGATCGGCAGGGCGTTACCGGGGTGGCGCGACCGGGCTGGGCGCAGGAATTACGCTCAGCTCACGCCTGCGTACTTGTGGGTTGCACCTCTATGTCAGATCTTTCTCTCGGTCGCACCGAACCCGCTGCCTCCGCACCTCCCCCGGCCAGTAGTCGCGCCGCGATCTTGGTGGGTGCCGGCATCTTGCTCAGCCGGATTTCCGGGATCTTGCGCGAAGCGGTCTTGTCCGCCGTGCTCGGCGCAAGCACCGTTGCTGCCGAAGCGTTCGCCTTCTCGCTTCAGATCCCCAAGGTGCTCCAGAATTTGTTGGGCGAGGGCGCTCTCTCTGCCTCGTTCATTCCCGTCTACAGTTCGGTGTTGGACCAGGATCCTCGAACGGCGCGCCGACTGGCGGGAGCCGTTTTCGGGTTACTCGCCGCACTGGTCGGCGCGTTGGTCTTGATCCTCATGCTCGCCGCTCGGCCCATCGTCGGCCTGGTCGCGCGCGGCGCCGGTCCCCGACGCGCTGACCTGATCGCCGAGCTCGTGCAGATCATGGCTCCCGGCATCGGGTTCATCGTGTTTGCTGCATGGTGCCTCGGCATTTTGAATTCCCATCGCGACTTTTTCTTGAGCTATGTCGCTCCCATGTTGTGGAACGTGGCCATCATCGTCGCAATCCTGGCATGGACTCAGACCGACGACCGAGTGAGTCTGGCTCGAGCCGGTGCCTGGGGCGTCTTCGTTGGCGGCGTGGCGCAGTTCGCAGTCCAACTCCCGCGGGTGTTGCGAATTGCCGGGCCCATCACGCCATCGCTGGACCACGCCATGCCAGCACTTCGAGAAGTCGTGCGTCGATTTGTTCCCGGCGTTGCTGGTCGTGGCGTGGTCACGCTCGGCACGTTCACCGATATTGCGTTGGCCTCCTACCTTGCCGTTGGGGCCGTAGCGGTGCTGACCAAAGCCCAAACGCTGTACCTGATGCCCATCTCGGTCTTTGCCATCAGTATTGCCGCCGCCGATCTGCCCGAACTCTCCCGTGAGACCAGCAACGCCAGTGCCTCGTCGAACCGCGTGCGAATTGCCGTCGACAGGGTCGGCTTGTTCGTCGTCTTTTCTGCAGTGGCATTCATCTTCGGTGGGCGCAGTCTGGTCGCAGCACTCTTCGAACGAGGCGAATTCACCAGCGATGACACCGTGGTGGTGTGGCTCACGCTGGCGGTCTTCTCGTTCGGGCTGGTAGCCAGCGCACTGTCTCGTGTGTTTCAGACCGCCAGCTTTGCGCAGGGCGATGTTGCCGGTCCGGCCAAGATTGCTTTCGCCAGGTTGGTCGTCGCCGCCGCGGTCGGATTACTACTCATGCTTCCTGCAGATCGCTATCAGGTGATCGATGGCATGGTCCAACGGGCGGGAGATCTGGCGTTGAGCCCCCTCGAACCAGACGTTCGCGACGAACCGAGCACCCACCGACTCGGCGCCCTGGGGCTTGCGGCTGGTGGCGCGATTGGTGCTTGGCTCGAGTTTGCGTTGTTGCGAACGAGGTTGCGTTCGGTCACCGTCGATCTCGGCATCTGGCGATCGATTCGACGCCTGCTGCCGGCCACAATCGTCGCTGGTGCACTCATTGCACTGGTGGCGCAACTCGCTCAGGGGATCCCTGCCCTGATCGCCGCACCTCTGGTGATTGGACCCGCCGGTGTGGTCTACCTGATGGTGGCAAAACGGTCCGGCAACGAGACCGCCGACGCGCTGCTGCGGGGCGCCGCCAGCTTGGCCAGGTAGCGGCTTTGCCCGAGAAGCGATAGGAAGATCGCAATGGTTGGCGCACATACATCACTTCTGTTTGCCGAAGCGAGCGACGCAGACGAGTTCTTGGATCTCGATGTTGCCGTGTGGCACTGGGTCGTTCTCGCCATCGCGATTGTCGTTCTGCTGGCGATCGACTTGTACCGCCACCGCGAAGCCCACGCGCCGACCTTTCGAGAAGCAGGCACCGAATCGGCCTTCTGGGTCTTCTGCGGTCTGACCTTCTCGTTGTTCTTCATCTGGCAGTTCAGCGGTCAGGCGGCGGGTGAATACCTGGGTGTCTACCTCACCGAGAAGTCGCTGAGCATCGACAATGTCTTCGTCTGGGCTCTGCTGTTCTCGTCGATGAGAATTCCCCTGAAGTATCAACATCGAGTGCTCTTCTGGGGCATCTTCGGTGCCCTGGTGCTGCGAGCTATCTTCATCTTTGCCGGCGCCGCCCTAGTGACCAGATTCAGCGGCATTCTCGTCTTCTTCGGTGTCTTCTTGATCTACACCGGCATCAAGATCATGCGCCACACCGACGACGAAGGAGACGATGCGGCGACCGCCGGGCTCGGCCTGCTGCGTCGCTTCATGCCGGTCACCGAAACCTTCGACGGCCAGAAGTTCTTCACCATCGAGAACGGCGTGCGCGCTGCCACGCCCCTGTTCGCCGCACTCGTGGTGGTCGAGACCACCGACGTCGTCTTTGCGGTCGACTCGGTACCGGCCTCGTTCGGTGTGGCGAATGACCCGTTCACCATCTTGGCCGCAAACGCCTTCGCCATCATGGGCCTTCGTGCCATGTATTTCTTGTTGGCCGACGCCCGCGAGCGGTTCCACTACCTGTCACATGCTCTGGGCGGCATCTTGCTATTCGTCGGTATCAAGCTGTCGATCACACCCTGGTACCACATCGACATCTATGTGTCGCTGGCGATCATCATTGCGATCATGGTGGCAGCCATCGTCTTCAGCATCTACAAGAACAAGCAGATCGAGAACACCGACCAGCACGTCTGACCCGTGCACCTAGAGCGGTGATCGGGGGAATCCGTTGACGGTGCGCAGCACCAAGCGAGTGTTGGTTTCTTCTGCCCCGAGCTCGTCCTTGATCTTGGCCAGCAGGTCATCCAGTTCGGCGACATCCTTGGTGGCCACTCGTAACTGGGTGTCGAAGCGACCAGTCAGATGCGTGGCGTCGATCACCGCCGGAAACGACAGGATGACCTGATCGAGCTCTGACCAAGCTCGAGTTTCGTTGGGGCCGACTCGCACGTCTACCAGGGCTTCGATGGGACGCCCAATGGCCTGCGGATCGACCATGGCGGCAAACCGACGGATCACGCCACCCACCTGCAACTGACGCAACCGCTCACTGGTTGCGGACACGCTCAGCTGCACCTGCTTCGCCAGCTCGGTGGCGGTGATCCTGCCGTCTTGTTGAAGAACTCCAAGGATTTTGCGGTCGATTGCATCCATCACCGCACAATATCCTGTGACGCTCCAGAATAGTGGTGTGATAAGGCCGATTTGCCGGTGATGCTGCAGGAACCGCATATCTTTCGGATTATGAGACACCTGACCAAAACTCTTACGGCCCATGTCCCATATTCGCCGTAATGTCAGGCACACCCACGGCCGGCTTTCGTGCATTATCACAGAATGAACATCGTGCTACTCGGTATAGGAATCGGCCTGCTCAGTCTGCTGGCACCCGGACCCGTGAATCTTGCGCTGGTGCAGTTCGGCGCCCGCCGCGGCCGTCGACCCGCCATGCGCGGCGCCCTGGGCATCGTGGGCGGTGACTCGCTGCTCGGCGTTGCCTCGGTATTGATCCTGGGCATGGGCGCTGCGCTCCCCGCTCGCGTCTTCTCGACCACCCAGATCGCAGCAGCCTCGCTATTGATTGCGCTCGGTGCGCTGCTGGCGCTGCGACCAACGGCGGTCTCGGCATCAGTGGAACGAATGCATCGGCCCGGGCGTTCGTTCTTCATGCTCACCAGCCTGACCCCGACGGCACTCGGCGGCTGGATTGCAATGTTGGCTGCCATGCCATTCGCGTCGGACATGACACAGCTCGCTCTGTTCACGATGGGGGTGCTGATTGCTTCGAGCGTATGGCACCCTGCCCTGGGTCTGGCTGCGTCCGAGCTCGGCAACCGACTGACCGAAGGTGGTCAGCAGCGGCTCTCTCAGATCGGCGGGCTCGGCATGGCTCTGCTTGGGGCCATGCTCGTGCTGCACCAAGCCGTCTGAGGGCCAAGCCGCCTGAGGCTCCGCCGGCCAGCTACGGGTCAAAACGATCGATACCCCCGCACTGCGGGGGCACCGATCAACGTTCGAGGAGAAAGCGATCAGGTCTGATCGTCGACTCGTGACCCGCCGTTGTTCGCCACCGATCGAATGCCCTTTTCCATGGCCGCATTCGATGCGTACATCTGGCTCTTGCCAATGACCTGACCGTTGGTGGACTTCAGGTTGAAGAACGGCTTGCCGTTCTTGGCCACCTTGCGATCGACACACTTCTCGTTCGAGCAGTTCTTGCCAACCGAGGCAATCCCATTCAGAGCAGACTTCTTGGTGTTGTAGGCCTCGCTCGTGAGAATCACCTGACCGTTGCCTGCGCACAGATTGAAGCGGAACTTGCCGCCTTTTGAGCTCTTGAGAACGAACTTGCCGGCCATGGATGACTCCTAAGGGTGCTATTGACAACCAGACGGTAGCGCGTCTGAGATTGAGTGGCCACAAGTACCCCATTCGTGGGGCAGCTCCGCGGCGTGGGTCTCAAGAGTCGACAGACACCGGGGTGACCACGAAGTCATCTCGATGCACGATCTCGACGGCTTGCTCCCCGATCGAGCTGGCGGCTTCGTCAGAGCTGACACTGGCGAGACCTTTGGCGAATACCAACCCGTCATGGCCGGCGACCTCTACGGCATCGCCAGCGACGAACTCGCCGGCCACGCCGGTGAGCCCGACTGCCAGTAGAGAAGACCCACGATCGATAAGGGCGTGTTTGGCGCCGGCATCGACCTGCAGCCGGCCATGTGACTGCAGCGCGAACGCAATCCAGAGTTTGCGCGCACTCAACCGTTCGTGGCGCGCCCGCACGAGTGTGCCCACACCGGTCATCTCGGTGGCAGCGTCGCGGAGCACATGGGGGCGGTGAGCCGCAGCAATGATGGTCTCGACACCGGACCATGATGCGATCTTTGCTGCGGACAGTTTCGAGGCCATTCCACCCTGCGACATCGCGGACGCAGCGCGACCAGCCATGAGTTCGAACTCGCGATCGACGCTGCGGATCTCCTCGATCAGTGACGCATCGTCGTCGACGCGAGGGTCGGCCGTCAGCAATCCCTGGGTATCGGTCAGCAACACCAATAAATCCGCATGCACCAGGTGCGCTACCAAAGCTGCAATGCGGTCGTTGTCGCCGAATCTGATGGCGTCGTCGGCCACGGCATCGTTCTCGTTCACTATCGGCAGGACGTCGAGGGCGAGTTGGCTTTCGATACATGAACGAGCTCGTAGATAGCGGGCTCGATCGAAGAAGTCGGGGGGCGCCAACAGCACCTGACCACAGTGAAAGCCCAGTGCCTCACACTGTTCGTCATAGACCCGCATGAGCTCGATTTGCCCAACGGCGCTCAGCGCCTGCAACGAGTCGAAAGCCCGAGGTCGTTCGTCGAGGCCCAGCTTGGCCATGCCAGCCGCGATGGCGGCCGACGAGACCAGCACGACTCGATGGCCCAGTGCGCGCACATCGGCGATGTCGGAGCACAGCTTGGCGATGCACGCATCGTCGAGAGCGGCGCTGCCCTCTTTGGTGATGGACGATGTGCCGACTTTGACCACGATCGTTCGCACGTCGGCGGGTTCGGTCACAGAATCGACTCGTCGTACTCGAACTCGAGATCTCCAATGCGCACCTTGTCGCCCTGCTTTGCGCCTGCCTTGGCCAGCTTCTTGTCGACGCCGAGCCCCGCAAGACGATCATGCACATACGCGAGCGCGTCGAGATCGGTGAGATCGTTCAGGGACACGGCACGTTGGGCCTGGCGCCCACGGACTTCCCACGATCCATCTTCGGCTCGACCAACGGTGACCGACTCAGCCATGGGACGGTGCACCGTGGGAGCAGAGGTTGCCGCTTCGACGTCGGCTCGACCCTCCTTGGCCAGCTCGGCCAGATGACCGATCAGCGTGTCCATGTTGAGATTCGTGATCGACGAGAACTGCAACCACTCGGGGTGGGGTTCGATCTGGGCGACGTCGGCTTTGGCCTGCACGATCAGACGGGGACGGTCGATCAGGTCAGGTTGATATTCGGCGAGCTCATGAAGTAGCACGTCGACCTGATCTTGGGCACTGCGGCCATCCATGGGCGCCAGGTCCACCAAGACCACCAGCGCCCGGGCGCGTTCGACATGGCGCAAGAACTGGTGGCCAAGTCCCTTGCCTTCGTGCGCCCCCTCGATCAGCCCGGGAATGTCGGCCACGACGAAGTCGAAGTCGTCGAGTTGCACGACACCCAGGTTGGGTTCCAGCGTGGTGAAGGGGTAGTTGGCGATCTTCGGCTTGGCTCGTGAAATGCGAGATATCAACGTGCTCTTGCCTGCGTTGGGAAAGCCAACCAGTGCAATGTCGGCCAAGAGCTTGAGCTCGAGACGGACCCAGTCTTCGGCACCGGCTTCGCCCTGTTCGGCGAACTTGGGCGCACGACGCGTGTTCGAGAGGAACCGAGCATTGCCGCGACCGCCGGCGCCACCGGCCGAAGCCAGCCAACGGTCGCCGTGATTGGCCAGGTCGACCAGAACCGAGCCGTCCTCGAAATCCTTGACGATCGTGCCGATGGGCACCTTGGCCTCGAAATCTGCGCCCGAACTGCCGTGCTTCTTCTGACCCGAGCCGTGCTTGCCGTTCTCGGCACGCCGGTGCGGATGGTCTCGAAACGCCAGCAACGATGCGACGTTGTGGTCGGCCACCAGCCAGACATCGCCGCCTTTGCCGCCATCGCCACCGTCGGGCCCGCCTTTGGGCACCATGGCTTCTCGACGGAACGACACGCAGCCTGCGCCGCCGTCACCGCCGCGGAAATTGACTGAGCACTCGTCGACAAATTGGCTCTGACTCACTCCACCAAGTCTAGGAGACGGTGATCAGGAAGTCGCCGATCTGCACTTCGGCGCCATAGTCCGCAAAGTCGCCGTCGGCCCGAGCCTGTCGGAAGTCACCCCAGTTGATCGGGCGATAGTGCGCATCATCGCCCGGTGCAATCGATCCGGGCAGCGGTTCGTAGCTGGTGGAGTAGCTCGGATTGAAGAAGTACGGCAACGAGAAGCGGTCGGCGTTCGTGCGAGGCGCCACGCGGTGCAGCGCCGCTTGATACCGGTCATTCGACCAGACCTGCATCATGTCGCCGGTGTTGACGACCAGCGCATCTGAGATCGGCTCCACGTCGACCCACTGGTCGCCATGTGCGACCTGCAGGCCGCCGACATCGTCTTGGAGCAGCAACGTGAGCGCTCCGGAATCACTGTGATGATGCAACGCCATGTCGCCCAGCGCAGTGACCTGCGCCGCCTCTGATTCGCTGAGTAGGTCGGTCAGTGGATAGTGGTTCATGCGCAGGAAGCTGGTGTGATCGACGCCGAATTCGTCGCGCAGATGATCGGCGTGCTCCCCCAGCCCACGGCAGAATGCCTGCAGCAGCCAAAGCGACAGATTGTTACACGCGCCCAGATAGTCGAGCACCGGTTCGCGAAAGCCGGACAGCGCCGGCCATTGGTTCTGCCCGTCGACGCTATGAAAGTTCCTTGGGTCGTCGCTGCCCAACTCGGGGAACGGCACGTGAGCGATGTCCAAGACTTCCTTCAGGTCACGTGCGTTCTTGGTCAGCTCTTTGTCGTAGTAGCCGCGTGAGTTTTCTATGGTCCGCTCGATCTGGCGTTTCTCGCTGGTCGACTGCGCAAAGAACGCTCGGGTGGCCCTCCAGAGCTCTTCGATCTGTTGAGCACCGATGCCATGGTTCACCACCTGAAAGAATCCGAACTCTTCGGCCGCCGCAGCCACCTGTTCCACCACCGCCTGTGTCGGCGGCGCAGCAGCCCCTCCAAGATCGATAACCGGAAGCGACGAGCTCATCCATTCAGCGTAGACCGCCAGGAAGTCTGGGCTGCGAGCCGGGCAGCGCTGCGCCCAGGACCAAATGCGGCACCATGAGCGAACTCCACCGCCTACGGAAAGCACTCGCGCGACCCAACGACCAGAACTAGTAGGCCGAATCCGAACTCTTCCAGCCGACGCGTCGATCGGTCAGATCAGGTACACCCAACTGCCCCGATTGTTGGACGATCATCGGAACAATGGCAATTGCTACAGCAAGAAAGTTGTACTTCGCCCGTCTGAGTCCCTATTCGCATACCGCTTCTGCACCGGAAAGTCTTCGGCTCAACCGCCCCAACGGAACGCTCGTGGGAAGTCGCTCACAAAGTCGTGCTCGGCCATCGGACCGTGTCCTGGAGACCGGCCACGCGTCGTGCGGGGTAGGTCCGTCTCCTCTCTCGACGATCCCGAGATGCCCCACAGCTGGACCCGCTTCAACAGCCGTTGGTCGACACCCTGGCCAGATACGGCCACACGACTGGATCCGACCTCCACTTTCGAAGCTGAGCCGTATCATCTGGGTCAGACCCAGAAGATACACACCACTGGCGAGCTACGGTCACACGAGTGGATCCGACGTTCACATTCGAGGCTGAGCTGTGGCTCCACAATGCGGGCAGTTGGGTGTTCGCGACGGTGCCCGAAGACGAATCCGACGAGATTCACGACGTCGCGCCGAATCCAGGAGGCTTCGGCTCGGTTCGAGTCGAGGTCGCCATTGGTGAGACCACGTGGCGCACGTCGGTATTTCCCGACTCGAAGATCGGGTGCTTTGTGTTGCCGATCAAGAAGGCCGTGCGCAAGGCCGAGCAAATCGATGTCGATGACACTGCAGTCGTGAACCTGACCGTGCTGATGGACTAGCGCCCGTCGTTGTCAGTGGGCATCGTTAGGATTGCACTCATGGCACGCAATGACGCTCTGGTGGCCGCCCATCGGGCGATCCCGTTCGCTGACAACTCGACCACACCGCCCGAACGCGGCGCCCGAGAAGACACCCAGCACGCCGCTATGGCCAGCGGGGCCACCCGAGCCGAGGGTGCCGGCATGCGAGCTGTCGCCGAAGAGCCCGACCGCTTCCGCACCTGCTTCGAACGCGATCTCGACCGAATCAAGCACAGCAAGCCTTTCCGCCGCTTGGCCGGCAAGTGTCAGGTGTTCATTGCACCCGACAACGACCATCTACGTAATCGACTGACTCATGCAATCGAAGTCGCCCAGGTGGCGGTCAGCATCGCTCGCCCTCTGGGGCTCAACGTGGCCTTGACCGAAGCTGCCGCGCTGGGCCACGACTGCGGCCATGGCCCGGCTGGGCATGCGTCAGAAGATGCACTCAGCCCATTCGTGCCCGGCGGCTACCACCATGCGGTCTACGGCGCCGATGTCGTGCTCAAACATCTGAACCTGTGCCACGAAACGGTCGACGCCATTCGCAACCACAGCTGGAACCGGCCCGCACCGCAGACGCCCGAGGGCGAAGTCGTCGCCTGGGCCGACCGCATTGCCTATGTCTGCCACGACTTCGAAGATGCAGTGTCGGCCAACATTGTCGGCGAAGGCGACCTGCCTCCGTCGGTCACCGACATCGTAGGCAGTGATCGACGGTTGCAGCTGCACGGGTTCATCACATCGATGGTCGACGCATCGGCAGCCGCAGGCGCAATCGGGCTCGACCAGACAACCGCCGATGCGCTGGCCGCATTCCGGGCGTTCAACTACGACCGCATCTACCTGCGCCCCGCAGCTCGAGAGCAAGCAGCCAGCGTTATCTCGCTGCTGCAGCAACTCACCGAATGGCTGATTCTGCATCCGTCACATATTGGCGACGGCTCCATTCTCACCGCCGACACCGACGACATCACCGCCGGCGCCGTGCGCTATGTGAGCGGCATGACGGACCGCTTCGCGCTGAACCTGGCAGTAGAACACCTGGGCTGGGAACCCAGTGCACTGCCCCGCAGCGCCTAGACAGAGAGACCTGGACCGCTTCGACACCAGGAGATTCGAGCTGCGCCAGGAGCTCAGCGCACACCCCCGCCACGATGTTCGCAAATTTCTTGGCAAGCGGCGACAGGGTACGGCCGCGGCCCCACACCATCGAAAGGTCTCATGGGGCAAGTGCTGGTTCTGTCGTGCGAATCGACGTGGCGCGGTCATGGATACCCACGCGGAGTAGAAGCATGATGGCCACACCATTCCGGCACCACCATGCCCTGCACCGCGCCGTTGTCGTGGGAACGAAACCCATAGTGCGGCGTGACACCCAGACGTTCGAGCTGACGATCGATGATCAGACCGCAGCTGTCTTCGGCTGGATGCCCCACGACCGGGGCCCCTGACAGCATCGCGATCGAGACGGGGCCGGCCGGATAATCCAGATCAACCACGGCCACGTATGGATCAGCGCCGAGATAGATCGACTCGAAGTCATCGGCCACCTCGCCAATGACGAAGCCGAGATCGATGTCGCCACGAAGCAGCGCCGCCCGCCCGAAGTCCTGATTGACGTCTTGTTCGACCAGCGACACTTCGACTCCAGGCGCTTCTTCATAGCGACGGCGCAACGCAGCAGGAATGACTCGGGTCGAGGTCGACTGGAATGTGCTCACCACCAGTCGGCCCGCTCGCGCTCGGCTTCCTCGACGCCGCTCGTCAGGTTGGCGGCGTGAGCCAGCAACAGTTCGCCTGCCGGCGTGAACTGGGGTCGGCTCGGGAGCCGTGGCGGTGCTCCGCGACCGCTCCGCCCCCGAGGTGACTCGGGCCCGAGCGTTTCTGGTCGTCGCCCGCCGCTACGAGGAAATTGTTGCCAAGCAGCAAGTGGACTTCGACCGGGCGTTCGCGGAGTTTGCCGCCCACTGGGAGGCGCATCACCAGCTCCGAAGCCAAGGCGACATTGCACAACTCGCCCGTTCCGGACAACGCTTGGACGAGCTGCGGGCCCGTATGTGCGCCGGGTACTGAGCAGGCGTTGACGCCGGAAAACGACGAAACCCGCTGGCCGGAGCCAGCGGGTTTCGAACGATTTTGGTGATCCGGGAGGATCAGGCAATCAGTCAGTCGGTCAGGATGTTGACCGTCTTGCGGCCGTCGCGGGAGCCGAACTTGACCTTGCCATCGGCGGTGGCGAAGAGGGTGTCGTCTTTGCCCTTGCCCACGTTCACGCCGGGGTGGAACCTGGTGCCGCGCTGGCGAACGATGATCGAACCGGCCGTGACGGTGGTGCCGTCGTACACCTTGACGCCGAGGCGCTGGGCGTTTGAATCACGGCCGTTCCGTGTGGAACCGCCACCTTTGGTCTTTGACATGGCGTTATCCCTTCGAGATTCCGGTGATTTCGATGCGAGCGAGCGTCTGGCGGTGACCCCACCTACGACGGTTGTTGCTGGCATTCTTGTACACGAAGCCGTTGATCTTGGGGCCCTTGATCTCGTCGAGGACCTTGGCCGAAACCGAGGCACCTGCAAGGTCTGTGGGGGTCGACAATACGGTCGATCCATCAACTACGAGTACGGGGCGAAGATCGACGTCGCTGCCAATGGCACCAACACGTTCGACCTCGAGTACCTGGCCTTGCTCGACCTTGTACTGTTTTCCGCCAGTGGCGACTACTGCATACATAACTGCGACACTCTAACTGACTGGAAACTGTTTCTGACCCGTCGACCCAACAAGCTTTCTGAACCAAACGGGCGAATAATCGCGCCAAACGGTTCAGAAACGCAGTTGCTACTCGGGCTTGGTGACTTGGGACACGCTGGGGCCGGGGATGGCTTGGCGGTGGCCGAAGAGCGTGTCATCGAACAGCAGGCCATTGGACTCGCAGGTGAAACAGCCGGTGCTGACCGATTCGAGCAGGCCTTCACCGATCCGTTTGCGGGTCATCTCGACCAGTCCCAGATCGGATATGTCGTAGACCTGCGTGCGGGTCTTGTCCAGCGCCAGTTCTTCACGGAAGACGCGGATGACTTCGGCTCGGTTCTTGCGGTTCTCCATGTCGACGAAGTCGATCACGATGATGCCGCCGATATCTCGCAGCCGCAGCTGACGAGCGGTCTCGCGAGCCGCTTCGAGATTGTTCCTGAAGACGGTGTCCTCGAGGTTCGACGAACCAACGTTCTTGCCGGTGTTCACATCGATCACCGTGAGCGCCTCGGTGTGCTCGATGATCAGCGAACCACCCGAAGGCAGCCACACCTTCTTGTCGAGGGCCTTCTGGAGCTGCTCATAGACATGGTGGCGCTCGAACAGATCGATGCCTTCGGAGACCGGGTCGTAGTGTTCGATGCGATCAGCCAGCGCAGGGGTCACGGCATCCATGTAACCGCTGACTTCTTCGAACAAGGTGCGATCGTCGATCACAACGCCTCGGAAATCCTTGGTGAACTCTTCGCGGATCAGGCGCACCGCGAGATCGGGCTCACGATTCAGCAGGCGAGGTGCGCCCTGCTTCTTGGAGTCGTCGACGATGACTTCCCACTGGTTCAACAGTCGGGCGACGTCGCGCTCGAGTTCTTCTTGGGTCACGTTCTCTGCAGCCGTGCGAACAATCACACCATGTTCTTTCGGCTTGATGCCGTCGAGGATCGCGCGCAGGCGCTTGCGCTCTTTGTCGGGCAGACGCTTGGAGATGCCGTAGGTGTCGCTGTTTGGCACCAGCACGACGAACCGGCCGGGAAGCGACACTTCTTGTGTGAGTCGGGCGCCCTTGTGAGCGATTGGATTCTTGACCACCTGGCACAGAATCATCTGCTTGGCCTTGAGCATCTGCTCGATTCGTGGTGCGCCTCGAGAGCCTTCGAACTCCTTGGGGTCGTATTGCACGTCACCGCGGTAGAGAACGGCATTCTTGGGTGTCGAGATATCGATGAAGGCGGCTTCCATGCCAGGCAGCACGTTCTGTACTCGTCCCATGTAGACGTTGCCGTGGATCTGGGTGACGTCATCGGTGGGGCGCGAGACGTAGTACTCGATGAGGGTGCGTCCCTCGAGAATGGCAATGTGGCGGGTGTCGTTGTGCACATGCACCGCCATCAGGTAACGGCCAATTGGCCGCCCGTCGCGTTCCTTGCCCCGGCGCTTGGCCATGGTGGCTTCGTCGAGTTCTACGCTGACCAGTTCTTGTGGTTGGCGACCTCGGCCCCGACCTCGGCCACCACGGCGACGACGGCGTTTACCGTCGCCATTACTGTCGCCCTGGTGGTTGTTCTGATTGCCGTTACCTTGATTACTGTTCTGATTCCGGCTGCGGTTGCCACCGCCCTTATTGTTGGTACCGCGGTTGTTGTCGCCGCGGTCGTTGTCGCCGCGGTTGTTGTCGCCGCCATTACGGCCGCCTTGATTGCCGCCGCTCCTGTTCGCACCGCCCTGACTCGCATTGTCGTCGCGATCGGGGGCCGGGCGAGAGTCGCCGATCTTTGGCTTGTGCTGAGCGCCGTTGCTGTTGTCCCCGCGATTTTTTCCGCCACGGTTGCGATTTCTGTTGCGATTGCGGTTGTTACCGCCGCCGTCGGATGACGACCTATCTGATTGTGATGCCTCTGACCCTGATGAGTCTGACATGGCTGGTTCTCCTTCTCATGACGCAAGCTCAGCGTCGAGTAACGCCTCGGCTGCACCGACATCGAGAGGATCGAGTCGGGCGCCAACCGGCGTCACAAATTGGTTGATTCGCCGACCACGCTTGAGCGTGAGGTTCGGCGTATTGATGTCGAGAAACTCGAGAGGACGGAGCGCTCGGGGCTTGGTTGCCAATTCGGCGTAGATCTCCACAGCGGCCGGCACCTCGGTGTCGGTGTTCTGACGCACATCGACTGCCAATACGGCAGGACGCACATCGTCGGTGCTGCTTTTGCCCTTGCGCTCGCGGGTCACGAGCAATTCATCGGCTGCAAGCAGGTCCTGGGACCATACCTGGAGCTCGTTCTGGTCGCCGTCGACAAACAGGGACCAACTGGTGGCTTCGACCGTTTCCTGAAGTGAAACGACCTTGCCGTGTAGCGCGACCGCGCCGGTGACCGTGACGCCCTGAGGAAGGACGGTGGTCAGTTGTTCTGGCAGGGTGTCAACCGGGACGATGTCGTTGAACGTCAGGTCGACGAATTCGGCTTGCGATTCGAACACGGTCGGCAGCGCAAGCCCGAACGACAATTTCGCTCGGGGCGAAAAGCCCTCGCTGTAGGCAATCGGCAGTTGCAGCCGACGCACGGAGCGTTCCCAGATGCGAGCCATATCTCTATGGCTCGTGAACCGCAGTTTGCCCAGCTTTGAGTACCGCAGACGAACCTGCGGTTTACGCGGCGGGGTCATGGGTAGTACGCCCTTTGGCTCGTACCTCGCCAAATCGCTGCGTAACGGCTTGCCCGTCTGCGGTCCCAGCAGGTCACGTTCTACTCAGGGGTCGAGCAATGAGGTCGACCGGAATCTCATGCCCTCGGGCGAGATCCTGGCCGGTGCCCTGGCTTCCACCCGCTGGGGGTGTTGCCGAGGCAACCACATGCTCGATTCCATAACCGGTACACGCGCCACAGTCGTAGCAAGGCGTCCACCGGCAATCCTCGAGGCCCAACTCGTCGAGCGCATCGCGCCAGTCGTGCCAGAGGAAGTCCTTGTGAAGTCCGGCATTGAGATGATCCCAGGGGAAGACTTCGTCTTCTTCTCGGTGCCGGTAGGTGAAGAACTCAACCGACAGGCCGGCATCGGCCATTGCTTGGTCCCACTTTTCGACGTCGAAGTGCTCGCTCCACTCTTGGAACGTGCCGCCTTCGCGCCACACCTGTTCGATAACAGGTCCCAGGCGACGGTCGCCTCGGGTCAGCATGCCTTCGACGAAGGTCGCCTTGGGATCATGCCATTTCATCTGCAAGCCTTTGGTCTTCTTCGTTTCATCGCGAAGCAGATAAATCTTGCGGTTCAGTTCTTCGATGGTGTTCTGGCCAAACCACTGGAATGGCGTGAACGGCTTGGGCACGAACCCACCGATCGACACGGTGACCGATGCCGAGTTGGTGTACTTGCGGCCGATCTCAACGCACTTGCGACCGAGCTCGGCTATACCCAGGGTGTCTTCGTCGGTCTCGGTCGGCAGCCCGGTCAAGAAGTACAGCTTGACTCGGCGCCAGCCCTGCGAGAAGGCGCCTTCGACCGACGAGTACAGGTCTTCTTCGGTGATCAGCTTGTTTATCACCTGACGCATACGCCACGTGCCAGCTTCGGGCGCAAAGGTCAAGCCCGAACGGCGACCACGCTGCAGTTCGGCCGCGATACCGACGGTGAACGCATCGACCCGCAGGCTCGGCAGTGAAACCGAAACGTCGTTGCAGCCCATTTCTTCGTCGTCGATGGTGGCCTTGACCACATCGACGATGCCGCTGAAGTCGGCGGTGGACAGCGAGGTCAGGGCAACTTCGTCGTAGCCCGTGCGGCGCACGCCGTCTTGGATCATGGTACGAACCTGCTCGGCGGGGCGTTCGCGCACGGGTCGGGTGATCATGCCGGCTTGGCAGAAACGGCAACCTCGGGTGCAGCCACGAAAGACTTCGACACTGAGGCGATCGTGTACGACTTCGGTCAAGGGAACGAGCTGATTCTTGGGATAGGGCCAGTCGGCGAGGTCGGCGACCGTGCGCTTCTCGACCACCTCGGGCACGTCGTCGAATCGAGGCGTGATCGATTCGAGCACCGGTGTGTGTTCGAAGCTGCCATCTGTGGCGGCGAACTTTGCGTTGTACATCGAGGGCACGTACACGCCTTGAATTTTCGACATCTCGCGCAAGACCTGTTCGCGGTCGGTGCTGCCGGAGTCTTTCCACGCCTTGACCACTGCGGTGACGTCGCCCACGATTTCTTCGCCGTCGCCAAGCCCGACCCAGTCGAAGAAATCAGCCATGGGTTCGGGGTTGAAGGTGGCATGGCCACCGGCACCGACGATGGGATGGGTGTGGTCACGTTCGGCGGCGCGGACCGGCACACCGGCAAGATCGATGCAGTTCAGAACGTTCGTGTAGACCAGTTCGGACGACAGGTTGAAAGCAATGACGTCGAAGTCGCGGGCCGAGCGATGGGTATCGACCGAGAACAATGGCAGGCCATGGGCTCGCATCTCGGCTTCGAGGTCAGTCCACGGTGCATAGGAGCGCTCGGCAACGGCGTCGTGGCGCTCGTTCAAAATTTCGTACAGGATCTGCAAACCCTGATTCGGCAACCCGATCTCGTAGGTATCGGGATATGCCAGCAGCCAGCTGACCACACCATTGGTGTACTCGGGCGTGATGGCGCCGTCTTCGCAGCCGATGTAGCGGGCGGGTTTTTCGACCCGTGCGAGCAGTGGCTCCAGCTGGTCCCATAGCGACGACGACATCGTCAGATGATAGCCGTCGCAGCGCAAAGGCCCCCTGCTCATCAAAACGGGCAGGTGGACTAGCGCTCGAGCTGGAGGTGATCGTTCGATCGCCTCCAGCAGTCGAGCCAAGGCATTAGCAGCGATGCCCGCCCACGGACGGAGCGATCCTCCAGCGCTAAGGGTGGATTTCGCCGGCGAACCAGGTGCTGGCAGCTACCCAGTCGTTTCCGGCCCCACCCCAGCCTTGGTTCACGTAGAAGAAGCGATCGTAGACCGTCTCGTTCCAGCAGAAGACGAAGCACTTCCGCACCACTCGTGACTGCCAGGCATAGCCGTATGCCACCGGGTAGTGGCTGAGCCAGCCGGTCCCAATGACCGCAGGAGTACCACGGTCGCGGATCGAGCCTCGGGCGTACTCGCGAAGTGTCCGTTCGCCCACCCCAAAGCTGTTGAAGTGCGTGGTCAACGTGGTTCCGGTTCGACCAGACAGGTAGTTGCGTGCCTGGTCCATGTCCCACGGGAAGGTGGCACCTTGGCCGGTAATACAAAAGGTCGCCACGTCGTCGTGAATCTCAGTGACCACGTTGTCAACACCCGCCGTCTGTGTTGTTGGGGCAACGACGTTGGCGCCGCGTCCCCCGTCTTGGCGGTACAGACCCCATCGTGGAGCCCAGTAGGAGTTGCCGTTGCCGGCCTGATGATCGCCCCAGCAGAAAAGAATCGTCCACGCCAAGCCACCACATCCAATGGCACAGCCTGAGCTGTCGGTGAATTGGTTGTATGGCTGGTTCGAGACGCTGCCGTCGGCCCAATAGTAGGTATAGGTCACTGTCCTTGCTCCTCGAAGATAGATAGTCCACTGTCGGCTTTGCTGTTGGTACGAGTGGTCGGCGTTACAGCAAAGAAGCGCAGGTCCTCGCGCATGCCGCTGCCGTACACAATGTGCAATTCAAAGGAGACCTCCTGGTCGAGGGCCTTGTCGGCAACTGCAATCTCGATACTCGGTGCTGCGTTGTCTCCCTCGACAAGACGAACCTCTACGAGATGAGCGCCCTCACCTGAAACTTCAGCGGCCGCTTCACGCTCGAGTAGGGCCACACGCATCGTCTGGCCGGTGTAGATGCCCTCGCCGAACTCTCGAACGAGGTCATCGATTTCCCATGCCGAGCGTGCTTGGTAGGCAAGGTCTGCGAGCAATGGCTTGAAGGAGTCGGTATAGGCCTTCTTGAGATCTTGCCAGGACTTCACTTCTCGTAGCTCGACCTTGCTGACCTTTGACCCTCGTCGTTGGATCCCATGCTTGCTTTCTGTCGCTTTGGCGTCGTCTTCACCCGGATTGTCTGGCCGAGAAATCGTGGAACTGATCTTGCCCCGCACCTTCGCCACGTCGTCGGGTAGCCCAACGATGGGCATTGGCATTTGTCCTGATTGCGCAGCCATCTCGCCTGCCTTGTCTTCGCCGATGTAGGACAGCGCATCCAGCTTGAAGATTCGTTCGACCTTGGCGCCCGAGGCTTCGGCAGTCATTGCCAGCTGGCGGCTGGGTGGTTGCCGGTCCAGACTCCAGTGTGGAATCGGGAAGTCGTGTCGACCCGCAGCAGCGATGATGAAGCCGCGAGTTGCTGGCATCTTTGCCAACGGATTCTTTCCTCTGTCCAGGTTGCTCGTCGCGATGCGACGACCTGCCCGTTTGCCGAGGTCGACCTCGAACTCGTAGTACGCCACCCCGTCGATATCGGGCCGCATGATTGCAGTCACCTCACCGCTCAGCCGTGCACGCTCAGAGCCGGGGGCCATCTCGGTCCCCCGTACATTCTCTAAGAGTTGTGCCGCCTTGCGATGAATATCGCCAGGTACTTCGCCTAGTGGAATTTTCACTTTTCCTCTTTCGAGGCGCGACAGGTCAGAGCACCCTCGCCGTCCGCCAATTTGGTTTCGATGCCTTCGTCCGCCGACGTCGTCATCCGGTCGACCAGTTGTACCAGTGACGTAAAAGCGGGTCTGTGAACCGACTCACACCTGGCACGTCGTGGACGCTACGGCGTGAACAGGGTCGTTGGGGTCAACCCCAGACGGCCGAAACCATTCGAGTGAAGACGACGACCAGACGCGTGGAGCGAACGAATCGACGCCGCCCAGGAATGGGCGTACGCCCACTGTCAGGCGAGTTGACTGACCTCGGCGTCGATGCCTGCGGTGAATCGCCGCATGTGCACCGACAGCGCGATACCGACGCCGATGTAGGACGCCAGCACCGAAGAACCGCCCGATGACACAAAGGGCAGCGGAATACCGGTGATGGGCATGATGCCCATGGTCATGCCTATCGATTGGAACATCTGGAATGCGAACATGGCGAACACGCCCGTGACCAGATAGCTGCCGAACTCATCGCCGGCCAGTCGAGCCATGCGATACAGACGCCACAGCAACAGGGCAAAAAAGCACAACACCGTCACCCCACCCACAAAACCGAGTTCCTCGGCGATGACGGTGAAGATGAAGTCGTTCTGTTGCTCGGGCACCAGACCCGACTTGGTCTGGGTACCTTCACCGAACCCGGTGCCCCGGATGCCACCATTGCCGATGGCGATCTGAGCTTGGTTCTGGTTGTACGCCGCCAGGCTGTTCGACTCAGGGTCCAAGAACGAATCGAAGCGCGCTCGCTGGTAGGGCTCGAGGAACCCCGAGTTGATGAGCAACCCGACGGACAAGGCCGCCACGAGCACCAAGAAGATCAGGTGATGGGCCTCGGCTCGACCGACCATCAGCATGGCCGCAGTGATGACCAGCATGACCATGGCCGTCCCCAGGTCGGGTTGGCGCACCACCAGCACGATCGGCAGGCCTGCGATCCCGATCACGACAGCCAACGTGCGTAGCGGCAGTGCACCCGCTGGAGCACGCGAGAGCAACGCAGCAACAGCCACGATCAGCCCGATTTTGGCGAATTCCGACGGCTGAGCCCGCACTCCACCGAACTCGAACCAGGAAATCGCACCATTCACCTCGACACCGGCAAACAACACCAGCGCCAGCAGGCCGATCGTTGCTGCGTAGCCCGCGAAGGCGAATCGAAGCAGCCATCGATAGTCGAAGAACACGATGAACACCACGAAGACAAGCCCAACCGCCAGGAAGACCGCTTGGCGTTCCACGAACGTGGTGACATAGTTCTCGTCGTCGCGTCCGCGGGTAGCGCTGTAGATGCCCAGCAGTCCAATGATCCCGAGACCCATCGTGGCCAGCACCGGAGAAATGTCGATGTGCCACCATGGCGAAGCCGGATCGCTGCGAGGGTTCAACGAGTTCGATGTTTCGAGCATGGTCATGGCTCACCACCACCTTCGTCGTTGTCGGGCACGAGCACCAAAATATCACCGTCGGCGGTAGTGGTCCCAGCAGTGGTTTCATCTGAATCCGATGCCGCCGGAACCAGCACTTCGAATTCGCCGGGCGTGATGCCGCTCTCGAGTGCAACCTCGGCTGCTGCGGCTTCCGCGGCCGCTGCTGCGGCCTCGGCGGCGGCTTCGCTCTCGGACAGCAGCCGGGCTTCTTCGGCGGCCAGTGCTTCGGACTCGCTGATCAGTTCATCGGCTTCAGCCTCGGTCGGCACCACGTCGATGTCGCCGGTGGCGATACGCCCGAATACCGCAGCAACGACTGGTGCAGCGGAATCGCCGCCGAGCCCGGCCTGCTCGATATAGGCAACGGCGGCGTACTGCGGATTGCGACAAGGTGCGAACGCAGCGAACGCCGCATTGTCCTGCTTGGGCGGATTCTCCACCGTTCCGGTTTTGCCACATACAGAGAACGACGAACTCGGGAAGTCCTCGAATGCCTCGCGTGCGGTTCCGCCTTCTCGTTGGGTCACGCCCGCCAAACCGTCGACCAAGGGGGTGTAGAACTCGTCGGGCATGTACAGCTCGTGGATCAGGCGCGACGGGAACTCGAGCACCACTTCGCCGGTGGCGGTATCGATCACGGCTTCGGCCAGCATGGGTGAGTACACCAGACCCCGGTTGGCAATGGCCGCATACGAGTTGGCCATCTGCAGTGGGGTTGCCAGCAGGAACCCCTGACCCACGGCCATGTTTGCGGACTCGCCCGCAGTTCCCGGTAGTGGCACGTCGCCGGAACTGGCGTTGGGTATGGCGGCGTAGTTCAATCCGTAGCCGAAGTCCTGGGCGATATCGACGAGCTGGTCGGACTTGAATCCCTGGCGCACGTTGAACTGGTAACCGAGCTGGCCAAAGAAGACGTTGCTCGACTCGGTGATAGCGACCTCGAGGTCGACTGCGCCCAAGTCCTTGTTGCTGGCGTTGCGCAGCACGCAACCGGGACCCGAGCAACCCGGAATCGTCCAGGTTCCCTCGTCGACCAGGAACTGGCGACGCTTGAGGTAGCCGCGGTCACCCAGCAGCCCGGAGTCGAGCGCTGCGTAGGCGGTGATCAGCTTGAATGTCGATCCGGGTGCGTACTCGGCTTGGGTGGCACGGTCGAACAAGGGCGTGGTCTCGTCGGAGTCGAGCACTTCGTACGCTCGCTCGCTGATCCCACCCAGGAACAGCCTCTGGTCATACGTTGGAAACGACGCCATTGCCAGGATGCGAGACCCATCAGGATCGAGCAGGACCATGGCGCCGCCTGGAGCGTTGTACGGAATGATGTCGTCTTTGTCGGTCTCATCGAGCTGCAGCCGAGCGCGGCGAATCCCTGCCGCCAGTTCTTCTTCGACCATGGCCTGCAGGTTGATGTCGATGGTGAGCCGCACATCGTTGCCGGGCACTGCCTCCTGCGTGCTGATGACCGCTACCCGATCGCCAAAGGCATCTACTTCGATCTCCTCGACCTGAGGTGTGCCTCGCAGGATGTCCTCGAAGCTGGCCTCGACCCCGGCGATGCCGATTTCGTCGGTGGGCTGGTAGAGCTTGGCGCTCTCGCTCACCTGCAGAAAGGTCGCCTCGTTGATGGCGCCTACATAACCCAACAGATGCGACGCTCGCGAGCCGTACGGGTAGAACCGCACGTTCGTCTTTCGCACCTCGACACCCGGAAAATCATCTTCGCGTTCGCCGATCAAGATGCTGAATCGCTCGGGAACATCTTTCACGATCGGCACGACGTCGAAGGGGCCATAGCGTTGGTCGGCCAGGGCGGCTTCGATATCGACCGCCTTGATCAAGCGACCCGCATCACTGATTTCTCGTGCCAGTTTGATGGCGAACTCGCGTTGGTCCGAGGCCCGAGGTAGCGATTCGTTCAGCGTGAACTTGTCGACCACGACCTCGTTCACCAGCCGGTTGTCGATCAACACGTTGTCGTTGCGGTCGAGCACCCGCCCGCGAGGTGCGGAGGTGAACACTGTGCGGTTCAGGTTGGCGCGAGCCTCGGTCTGGGCTTCGACGCGTTGGGTTTCGGCCACCTGCAGATACCACAGGCGGGTGAAGAGCGAGACGAAGAGGCCGACGACGAGAATACCCAGCATGGCCAGTCGCAGCGGCGACTGTTCCTTCATGTGACGAACCGCTTCTGGCCAAGTGGATCAACGGCCCACATCCAGTGGGCGATCCACATCATCGCCACCGAGAGCACTGCGTTGATCAGCGATGCAACGAGCACGATGCGGGTGATAGGCGATTCGAGAAAAGCGGTTTCGCCCAGGGTGATCCCGATCCCTGCAAATGCGGTCATCCCGATCGCAGTTCCTGCGCCGATCGCCAGCGCAGCCACGACTGGCGACTCTTCGATGCGATCCATGAACAGGTGCCCGGCGGCCCAACCGAGAACGCCGAAGATGAGCGCTCGCAGGCCAATGGGTGTGAAGAAGAAGAGATCGACGGCGAATCCGAACAGGAATCCGAAGTAGGCCCCGCGCTCGACTCCACCGGCCAAGCCAGCAGCAATGACCAGCCCCAGCGGTAGCTCCGCGGCCACACCCGCAATGCGCAGGTCGGGAGAAACGTCGAGATGAAAGATCAGCACGAGCAGCGCGATGACGACAACGCGCAGGCTCCAGGCAGATCTCATGGTGCTGATTCTCCATCAACTGTCCACAGAATTATCGTCACGAAGCGAAGATCTTCGAGATCGGCGATCGGCCGAACACTGATCTCTTGTTCGAGAAGGCGTGAGTCGAACTCGACTGCGCTGATCACGCCGACCACCAGGTCCGGTGGGTACGAACTTCCTTCGATACCGCTGGTCACGACCTGATCACCGACCTTGATCACGGTTTCTTCGATGATGCCCTCTTTGACAACCAGATCCTGGCCGATGCCCTGGCCACGAGCGAGAGCGACTTCGCCGGTGCCGACCACCCGAATCCCCAACGGGAACTCGGGCTGGTGCAGCAATCGCACCTGGCTGAAACTGTCCTGCACTTCGGTCACGCGGCCCACCAGACCTGCGCTCGTCACGGCCGGCATGCCGCGAAGCACGCCATCGTCGCGACCGCGATCGATCTCGATGGTGTAGCTCTCGAAGTTTCCGGGCCGGTCGATCACCTGGCCAACGACGGTGTCGGCGCCACCGATGTAGTCGATGTCGATTTCTTCCAGTAGTGCTCGAAGCGAGTCTTCGGCGGCGCTTGCTTGAATCGCGTTGCCCTGCAGCTCCGCCAGCTCCTCGCGTAGTCGGGCGTTTTCGTCTTCGAGATCCTCGAACTCGGTGAAGGATCGCCACGCGTTGGTGATGGGCGAGGTGATCGAATCGGAGCTGTTGGTCAGCGGATCCACGATGCTTCTCGCCGCCGACTGCACCTGATTGAGGGGCCGAAATCCTTGATAGTCGAGCGACAGCAGTGTGATCGAAGTCAGCAACAGGAGAATGAGGGTTGTTCGGCGGCGGCGGCGCGGATCAAGGACAGACATAGATCACGCAAGCGGAACGATGCCCACTTGCTGTTGGTTCAGTCGTGCGCCGAGGAGAAGAGGACATCCTTGAGTGCATCGAACTCTTCGAGGGTTTGCCCCGAGCCCAGCGCAACCGCGTAGAGCGGATCAGGTGCGACCATGACCGGCATGCCGGTTTCATTGTGCAGGCGCTGCGGCAGCCCAGCCAACAACGCGCCGCCACCAGCGAGCATGATGCCGCGCTCCATGATGTCGGCGGCGAGTTCGGGGGGCGTGTTGTCGAGCGTGATCTTCACGGCGTCGACGATCGATGCCACGGGTTCCTGGATGGCTTCGCGAACCTCGATGGTGGATGTCACCACGGTCTTGGGCAACCCGGTGACCAGGTCACGACCGCGAACTTCTGCGTACATTTCTTCGTGGAGCGGCCAAGCGGACGCCAACGCCAGCTTGACGTCTTCGCTGGTGCGTTCGCCCAGTACCAAGCCGTGTTCTTTCTTGGCGTACTGCATGATGGCATTGTCGAGTTCGTCGCCACCGACTCGCACCGACTGGCTCACGACGACACCGCCCAGTGAGATGACGGCGACCTCGGTGGTACCACCACCGATATCGACGATCATGTTTCCGGCCGGTTCTTGCACCGGCAGACCAGCACCGATCGCTGCGGCCATGGGTTCTTCGATGATGAAGGCCGGACGGCGCGCCCCGGCGAACTCCGCCGCCTCTTGCACGGCGCGCTTTTCGACCCCGGTGATGCCCGACGGCACGCAGATCACCATGCGAGGTTTCGCGAACCGGCTGGGGTGCACTTTCTGGATGAAGTGGCGCAGCATGCGCTCGCATACGTCGAAGTCGGCGATCACACCATCTTTGAGCGGGCGGATTGCCTGGATGTGGTTGGGCGTGCGACCAATCATGCGCTTGGCATCGGAGCCAACAGCCAGCGCTTTACCGTCGTGCACATTCACTGCCACCACCGACGGCTCGTCGAGCACAATGCCTTCGCCGCGCACATAGACGAGGGTGTTGGCGGTGCCGAGGTCTACCGCCATATCCCGACTCACGAGTCCGGCGACGCTGTTAAAAAGGCTGCTCATCGTTCAAAGCTGCTTGGTGGGCAATAGGTCGTTTGACATAGTCTGCGCCGAAGCGCGGCGCCAAGTAAGGACACCCTCGCAGGATATGCGGCTTCTGTAAAGAAACTGCAACAAAAGGCTGTCTCACCAGCAACACGGTTCACAAGAACAACTTTGTCACCATGGAAAAGGGATCTCCAAACGGTGCGAGATCCCCACACTCATCCGGATCTGCTCGGGTTAGGTGTCAGCCGAGTTCGGGGAAGAACAACGCGATTTCGCGGGCTGCGGACTCGGCGGAGTCCGAGCCGTGCACCAGGTTCTCGGTGAACAGGGTGCCGAGGTCACCACGGATGGTTCCGGGTGCGGCTTCGGCCGGGTTGGTTGCGCCCATCAGGTTGCGCACCATCGACCAAGTGTCATCGGTACCTTCGAGCACCAGAGCGACCGCAGGCGAGCGCCCGATGAATTCGACCAGTCCGTCGTAGAACGGTTTGCCAACGTGCTCGGCGTAATGCTGGCTGGCGAGGTCGGTGTCGATGGTGAGCATGCGCATGGCCACGACCGACAGGCCTTTGGTTTCGAAGCGGCGGACGACTTCGCCGACAAGACGGCGCTCGACAGCATCGGGCTTACAGAGAACAAGAGTGCGATTCACGTGCGTCAATTTACCGCTGCCCGTCGTGGATACCGCGCTCGTTACCGTTCGGCGAGAAGCCGATCACGAATTGCGCCCGCCACGTAGAGCGAGCCGGCTACCAAGATGGCGTCGCCCTCGGTTGCGAACGACAGCGCCAGCTCGATGGCGTCGGAGGGACTGGTGGCGATCTCGGGCTCGATGCCTATCGACCGGGCTGCATCCGCCAGCTTGGTAGCGGGCATGGCTCGGGGCCAGTCGGGCTGGCACGCAATGACGATCTCGGCCTTGTCGGCGTCCAACGCCTGCAACATTTCGACTGGATCCTTCTCGTCCATCATGCCGACGATCAACATGCGTTGGCCAAAGGGCGTGAACACTTCGGCAAAGGTTCGAGCGGCAGTTCGAGCTCCGCCGGGGTTGTGAGCCCCGTCGATGACGATCGTCGGCTCGGCGGCCAGCACTTCAAATCGCCCTCGCATCGCAGCTTGCCCGAGCGCGGCATCGAGCGGTTCTCGATCGAGCGGTCCATCCAGGAACGCTTCAGCAGAAGCAATCGCCAAAGCAGCGTTGACCCCTTGATGGCGGCCGTGGAGCGAAACCATCACGGCTTCGTAGAAATCGCCGGGCGTGCGTACATCGATGACTCGACCGCCCACACCGGGCAGGTTCGACGACAGGTCGAACTCATGGCGCAATCTCTGAATGTGTGCGGGTTGTTCGGCTTCGAAGAAATGGTGCAGGTCTTCGTCGAGGTCTCCGAGCACCAGCGTAGATCTGGGCTTTACGATGCCGGCCTTCTCCGATGCAATGGCTTCTCGCCATCCCTCGGCGCCATCGGTGTGATCCTTGCTGATGTTGGTCACCACGGCGACCGCCCCATCAACGACGTTGGTCGAGTCGAACCGACCCAGCATTCCGACCTCGATCACCATGACATCGACTGCAGCGTCGCTGAAGGCACGAAATGCGGCTGCGGTCACCAGGTCGAACCACGACGCCGCTATCTCGCCATGCTCGGCCGCGAGTCGGACCACTTCGAGGGCTGCGGCAAAGTCGTCGTCGCTCAGAGGCTCGACATCGATCTGGATCCGCTCGTTGATCACACTCACATGGGGGCTGCCGTAGGTGCCGACCCGCAGTCCGTGCTCGCGCAGAATCAACGAAATCATGTGGGCGGTGGAACCCTTGCCATTTGTGCCTGTCAGGTGGATCACCGGCGCATCGAGATGCGGATCACCCAGCAGTTCCAGCAGAGATCGGATGGTCTCGTTGCCGAGCCCGTCGGTAGCGCCGGCCTTGGGCAGGCCCTTCGCTTCGAGGCTGACCTGCGCGTCGAGCCATCGCAGTTCACGTTCAAGAGTCATCAGCGCAGCACGCTAGCTGCGAGCCAAGCTACCGCGCTGCGAATCTCCGTCATCAGCACCTGACGGTTGCCGTCATGGGGCGATCTGTCGGCGTCGAGAACATCTCCCACGAAGCTCTCACCCGATAGCTGTTGATGGAGACGGCTGGATCAGCTGGCGGCGCGCTTGGAAAGTTCTTTGGCACTGAGTAGCAGCGGCGGACTCACACCGTGCACTGCTTCGGCGGTGACTTCGACTCGGGCGATGTCCTCGGCGCCGGGCAGATCGAACATGACGTCGAGCAGCGTTTCTTCGAGGATCGAACGCAAACCGCGGGCACCGGTACCCCGCTCGAGCGCGGCGTCGGCAATGGATTGCAGCGCCTGGTCGGTGAATACCAGCTCGGCGTTCTCGAAGGCGAAGTAACGCTGGTACTGCTTGACGAGCGCATTCTTTGGTTCGGTGAGAATCTGGATGAGCGCTGACTGATCGAGGTTGGCCACCGAGCCGATCACGGGCAAGCGGCCGATGAATTCGGGAATCAGTCCGAACTTCATCAGGTCTTCGGGCTGGACCTGGTCGAACAGCTCACCGACATTCTTGTCGTTCTTGTCGACGATGTCGGCACCGAAGCCAACGCCGCCGCGGCCGATGCGCTGCTCGATGATGTCTTCGAGACCAGCGAATGCGCCACCACAGATGAAGAGGATGTTGGTGGTGTCGATCTGAATGAACTCTTGATGAGGATGCTTGCGACCACCCTGTGGTGGTACCGACGCAGATGTGCCCTCGAGGATCTTGAGCAGTGCCTGCTGCACACCCTCGCCCGAGACGTCTCGGGTGATCGACGGATTCTCACTCTTGCGAGCGATCTTGTCGATCTCGTCGATGTAGATGATGCCGGTCTCGGCGCGCTTGGCGTCGTAGTCCGCAGCCTGCACCAACTTGAGCAGTATGTTCTCGACGTCTTCGCCGACATAGCCGGCTTCGGTCAGCGCGGTTGCGTCGGCGATGGCAAACGGCACGTTGAGCATGCGGGCCAGCGTCTGGGCCATGAGTGTCTTGCCGGTCCCGGTCGGCCCCAGCAACATGATGTTGGACTTGTGCAACTCGACATCGTCGGCGCTGGAACCGATCTCGACCCGCTTGTAGTGGTTGTAGACCGCAACGGACATGATCCGCTTGGCGTTTTCCTGGCCGACGATGTACTCGTTCAGGAAGGCATTGATTTCGCGAGGCTTGGGTAGCTCTTCGAAACCCAGTTCAGCCGGTTCGGCCAGTTCCTCTTCGATGATCTCGTTACAGAGATCGATGCACTCGTCGCAGATGTACACACCAGGGCCAGCGATCAACTTCTTGACCTGCTTCTGCGACTTGCCGCAGAACGAGCATTTCAGCAGTTCCCCGCTGTCTCCGAATTTCGCCACCGGCGATTCTTCTCCCTGTGTGAGGTGATCGAGCCGCCTTCTGCGCCTCGACTACTCCGTCCCGGCGGCCACACTAGGCGACGCGTACGGTACGGGCAGGGAGTTGCGGCAGAAATTCGGCCCAACTACGTGAAATCAGTCAACACCCTTGATTGCGCCCGTGTTGTCGACGGCATTGCGAACTTCGATGACCTCGTCGATCAGGCCATAGTCCTTGGCTTCTTGGGCCGTCATCACGAAGTCACGATCGGTGTCGGTGCTGATCTTGTCGACGCTCTGACCCGTGTGAGCCGCCAGCAGTTCTTCGAGCGCCAGCTTCATGCGTTGGATCTCAGCCGAGGCAATCTGCAGATCCGAGACCTGGCCTTGAGCGCCTGCGTAGGGCTGGTGGATGAGAATGCGGGCATGGGGCAAGGCCAAACGCTTGCCGGGCGCACCTGCTGCGAGCAGCACCGCCGCCGCACTGGCTGCCTGGCCGAAACAGATGGTGGCGATGTCGGGCTTGATGTACGACATGGTGTCGTAGATTGCGAACAAGGCGTTGATGTCGCCGCCTGGACTGTTGATGTACAGGTTTATGTCGCGGTCGGGATTCTCGCTCTCGAGATGCAGCAGCTGGGCACATACGAGATTGGCGATCGTGTCATCGATCGGCGTGCCGAGAAAGATGATGTTTTCTTTCAGCAGCTTGCTGTAGAGGTCGTAGGCCCGTTCACCACGGTTGGTTTGCTCGATGACGCTCGGGACCATGTAGTTGCGGGGGTTAATCGTGTTCATGCGGTGTTCCTACTCTTCTTCGGCTTCTTCTGGGGGCTGCGCTGCGAGTTCCAACGCATCTTTGTCGATAGTGTTCCCGTCTTCGTCGACGACCTCGACTCGTTCGAGCAGCCAGTCGACCGCCTTGCGCTTCGAAATGTCGGCCTTCATCAGCATGAGCTGGTTCTTGGTCGAAATCTGGGACTTGAGATCGTCGAGCGACATGCCGGTGTCTTCGGCCAGCGCCGCGAACTCGGCATCGACGTCGGCTTCGTCGGCGTTGAGCCCCTCGGAGGTGGCCAGCGCACGTAAGGCTTGGTCCACCTTGACCGACGCGATTGCCGGCTCTCGCATCTGTTCGAACATGTCGTCGACACTGGTGCCGGTCATCTGCATGTATTGCTCGAACCCGATACCCATCTGTTGGAGACGGCGAGCCATGTCTTCGACCTGCTGACGCACTTCGGTGTCCACCAGCGCAACCGGCGGCTCGTCGGTGACAAGCGCACCGAGTGCTTCGGCGGCTTTTTCACGCCACAGGTTGTTCGACCGAACAGCCTTGCCCGTGGTCATTTCTGCGACCATGTCGGCGCGCCACTCGTCTGCGGTTGCAAAGTCGGTAGCGTTTTTCACGACCTCATCGGTCAGTTCGGGCAACACCTGTTCCTGGATGTCTTTGATTTCGACCACAAAGCTGAGCTTGCCGTCTTCTTCGGGATCGGGATGATCGGCGTCGAATTCGATGGAATCGCCGATGCTGGCGCCCAGCAGGTTTTCGTCGAAGTCGGGCACCAAGCCACCCGATCCGACCTTGTAGGAGTAGTCACCGGCGGTCAGCCCTTCGACTTCTTCGCCTTCGTGGGTCGTGACGATGTCCATCGTGACGGTGTCGTCGTCGGCCGCAGCACGTTCGACCGAAGCCAGTTCGCCGAACTGGGTCAGAAAGCTGTCGATACGTTCTTGGATCTCGTCGTCGGTCGGCGACGGCGCCGGAATTTCGACCTTGATGCGGTCATAGCCGGAGATCTCGACCTCGGGACGCACGGCGACGACAGCATCGAACTGCAGGTCGCCTGCCTCCATTCCACCGGTGATGTCGTACTCTGGAGGGCTGATCATGTCGATCTCATGATCGCCCAGCGCATTCAGGAAATAGTCGGGGATGCTGTCCTCGAGCGCCTGGCCACGGGCCATGCCGCTACCGAAGCGGGCTTCGAGCACCTTTCGGGGGACTTTGCCCTTGCGGAAGCCGGGCAGGTTTACATCACGCCCGATCTTCTTGAAGGCCTTTTCGACCTCGACTTCGAACTCTGCGGCTTCAACTTCGACCGACAACTTCACTTTGTTGTCGTCGAGTTCCTCAACGGTGGTCTTCACCGCCGTGAGTGTAGAGGTGGCGCCGCAAAGTCGCTGCGCTCAGATTCCTGATTTCTGGGCGCCATCGGTCCCCGGCCCAGAAACCCACACCCCATAAATGGACCGCGATATCGCAACGCGCTGGGGTGACTTCCGATAGGCTCGCGGACGCTAGCGGGTGTAGTTCAATGGCTAGAACCTCAGCCTTCCAAGCTGATGATGAGGGTTCGACTCCCTTCACCCGCTCTACCTGGGCAGCATGGATGTTTCCGACCTGTCGCGAAAGTAACGTGTCGCCCAGGCAACTTTTGGTCGTGGGTTCACGCTCTCTTCCAAGCAGCGAGCTAGAATTTCGGTTCGCTGGATCGACACCTTCGAGTGGCGATCGTCCCTTTCGTTACGCCCTTTGCGGAGATACCTCACATGATGCTGCTCGACCCAGACCTGCTTCGATCGAAAGCCGATGAATTTGATTCCGGTCTTCGTGGGTACCAGAAGACCGATGTCGCTGCTTATCTCGGACGTATTGCCCTTGCCGTGGAGGTGCTGGGCGAAGAGAGCGGTCCGCCACCGGCGCTGCCCGCCGACTTTCAACCCGATGCCATCCGGGGTCACGAGTTCGACATCGTCTGGCGTGGGCTGGACCGCGACGAGGTCCGAGCGTTCCTGGGGCAGTTGGCCGACGAACTCGAGGGTCGTCTGAACGGAGAATCTTCCGCTGGCGCTCGCACCCCATCGGCCCCAGAGTCTTCGGGTATCTCGGCTCCTGCCGCCGGTGTTGCTGGTGTGGCTGGCGCGGCTGCTGCAGTCGGTGGTGTGTCCATGAGCGACCGTATGCGCGAGGCAAGCGCAGATCTGGCACCACCAACCGCCGATACCGTCCGCATCGAAGCCCCCTCGGCCGAGTCATTGGTTCCCAAGGTCGAAGCTCCCGATATCGATTCGAGTCTCCCGACCGGCGATGTACCCACAATTTCTGCTCCGTCGATAGATGTCCCTGCAGTCGATCTCCCTTCGGTCGAGGCACCTGGGATCGAGGCACCCTCCATCGACGTCCCCAGCATCGACGTGCCCAACATCGAGGCGCCGCCCATCGACGTCCCCAGTATCGATGTGCCCAACATCGAAGCGCCGCCCATCGACACCCCGTCGATCGATCTACCCAACCTCGACGTCCCCAGCATCGATGTACCCAACATCGAAACGCCGTCCATCGACGTCCCCAGCATCGATGTACCCAACATCGAAGCGCCGCCCATCGACGTCCCCAGCATCGACACCCCGTCGATCGACCTACCCAACCTCGACGCCCCCAGCATCGACACGCCAGCCATCGATGCACCCAGCATCGACACGCCAGCCATCGATCTACCGAACGTCCACGTGCCCGACATCGATGCACCCAGCATCGACACCCCCACCATCGACGCACCCACCATCGACGCACCCAGCATCGACGCACCCACCATCGACGCACCCACCATCGACGCACCCAGCATCGACGCACCCTCACTCGACGCACCCTCACTCGACGTACCCAGCATCGACGTGCCCTCACTCGATACGCCGTCGATCGACGTGCCCGATATTGCCGTGCCCAGCATCGATCAATCACGGGTAGAGCCCGTCACCGGCGAAGTACCTGTCGTGTCGATCCCCGATGCTGGCGGCAAGCCTTACGAAGCCGAGATAGAAGACGCCGAGATCATCGAGGCACCCGACGCAGCACGCGCAGCTCAGGAAGCAGCTGAGGAGGCCGACCAAGCAGCTCTGCAGGCCGAAGCCGAAGCTGCGGCCGCCGAACAAGCCGCACAACAAGCCGAAGCCGAAGCCGAGCTTGCTGCACAAGAAGCAGCGGCAGCCACCGAACTTGAAGTAGAACAAGCAGCCGAAGCAGCCGCAATCGCCGCCGCCGCCGAGCGCGACGCACAAGAAGCAGCCGAGGCAGCCGCAATCGCCGCCGCCGCCGAGCGCGACGCACAAGATGCAGCCCGAGTCACCGACGCCGCGGTAGCTGGCGAGGTCGCCCCACTGGCCGATGAAGATCTCTCCGTCGGCTCGCCATTCGTCGACAGCGACTTCACCGTGGTCGGCGACCAGATCGAAGACCTGCTGCGTGCTGCACACGAGAGCTCGTTGTCCATCCGCCAAGATGCCGCCCAGCGCGCCGAAGACATGCTGGCCGAAGCTCGCGAGTCGATCGCCGCCGACACCAAAGAAGCTCAGGAGAAGATTCGCGAAGCACGCGACTCGGCCCACACCTTCGCCGAGTCAACTCGCACCGAGGCCGACGAACATTCGCGCCGAGTTCGCAGCGAGACCGACGAATACGCTCGCACCACCCGGAGCCGGGCCGAAGAATACGCCAACGACATTCGCGCAGAGATCGACTCGTACACCAAGACGACCCGAACCGAAGCCGAACAATACGCGCAGACCACCCGCACGAGAGCCGAGAGCGAAGCCGAGTCGATCAAGAGTGAAGCGATCGCCTACGACGAGCGCACTCGCCAGGCAGCCGAGGAGACTGCGGCTGCCATCGAAGCTGATGCCGAAGCCAGCAAGGCTCGTGCCGAAGCCGAGATCGCTCAAGCCCGAGCAGAATCCGACGCAGCGCTTGCGGCTGCGTCAGCCGAACTCGAAGACATCAACGGTCAGGTGTCAGACGCCAAGGCCGAGGCCGAGAACATCATTGCCAAGGCACGCGAAGAGGCCCAACGGGTCATCGAATCGTCACAGGCCGAAGCTGGCGAGATGACCACCACTGCTCACGCCGAGGCGCAGCGCATCTCCGATGATGCCGAAGCTGCTGCCCGCGAGCGGGTCGAGCGCATCGTGGCCGATGGCCGGGCGCAGATCAGCCGTCTAGTCGAGGCAGAGAAGCTGGCTCGTGACCGCCTCTTCAGCACTCGCGCGGTGCTGCAGGGCGTGCTGGCCGACAGCGAACTCGAGTCGATCCCCGAGATCCAAGATCTCCACCTCGACGAGTAACACCGCCCCGACCGACTACAGCTTTCCTGCTCCGAGCGGCTTCTGATGAAACGCGGTCTTCTTTACATAGCGATACCGCTACTGCTCGGCATTGCGTTGTTCGTTGCGCTCAGTGACCAAGACACCAGCACCGACACGGCCGCCGATACCGAGACGTCCACGCGTCGCGACAGCGCGGCAGGTACCGACATCGCCTCCAGCGACGAACGTGTTGATGAGGGTGCCGACGATGGCGAGCCGGTGCTCGACCTGGGCCACCCGGTGCCGCCTGTGGAAACACGCTTGGCGCGGGTACAGCGGCTGGCCGACGGCGACAGTTTCGATATCGAGTGGATCGACACGGGCGAGTCCGACGAAGTACGACTCTTTGGCATCAACGCACCCGAGGGGGGTGCTTGTTTCGGTAACGAGGCGCGCGACATTCTCGATGTACTGACCCGCGACCAAGAGTTGCTCGTCGAGTCCATCGAGCGCGACGATTTCGGACGGGTGCTGGCCAACGTGTGGGTAGCCAACGTGCTCGTCAACCTTCGCTTGGTCGAACAGGGAGCGGCGCTGGCACTGACCGATAGCAGCCAGTACGGCCAACTGATCCGCGACGCCCAGGCAATGGCGCAGTCGAATGGAATGGGGCTATGGGATCCTGCGTTCTGCGGTACCGACGATGAGGCGCAGATCGTGATTGCCGAGATCTTCGAGAATGCACCCGGTCCAGACAACGAGAACCCCAACGGCGAGTGGATTGACATCCTGAACGCGGGTGCAGCGACAACCGATATGAGTGACTGGTCCATTCGCGACGAATCGACCCGTCACCGCTTCTTCTTCCCCGACGGTTTCGCTCTCGATGCGGGGAGCACGGTGCGGGTCTTCTCCGGCTGCGGCGCCGACGATGCCAGCTCCTTATACTGGTGCGACGGCGACCCGGTGTGGAACAACGGCGGCGACACTGCCTTCTTGGTCGACAGCGACGGCCGTTTCGTCGACACGCTCACCTACTCGGGGTAGTTTCCAGCGCTCGGCCCCCAACTGACATACTCGGGTGGTGACCACTCCCCTGCTGCCCCCCGGCCTAGTCGCCTTTGTCAAGCGTGACTGCGAAACCTGCAAACTCGTCGATCCACTGCTTGGCGAACTGGCCAAGGATGAACCGTTGACCGTCTATACCCAAGACGATGCGTCCTTCCCAGAATCACTTGCAGCGATAGACGATCTGGCGCTCGAGATGTCGTGGCACCACGACATCGAGACCGTGCCCACGCTGATCCGGGTCGACGCCGATGGCATCGAAGAGCAGAGGATCGTCGGCTGGAGTCGGGATCAGTGGCAGGCCTTCACCGGAAATATCGAACTGGGCATCACGCTGCCCGAGTTCCGGCCGGGGTGCGGTTCACTGAGCGTTGATCCCAGTCGCGCCGACGAGCTGAACGCTCGTATGGGTGGCAGTGGCCTCGCGACTCGCCGCGTCGAGTTCGCCGAGCTCGAAGACGACTTCGAAGCCATGTTCGACCGTGGCTGGTCCGACGGACTGCCGTTGGTGCCACCCACCGAAGCCCGTGTCTTGCGCATGCTCGAAGGTACTACCCGAGCCGCCAACGACATCGTGGCCAATGTGGCGCCTGATCTGGTCGATGTCACCGTCGAGAAGATCGCCGTCAACGCCGTCATGGCGGGCTGCAAACCCGAGTACTTGCCGGTCGTGATCGCGGCAGTCGAAGCAATCTGCACCGACGAGTTCAACATTCACGGCCTGCTCGCCACCACTATGAGCGTCGGCCCAGTGTTCGTGGTGAACGGCCCGATCCGCAAACAGTTGGGCATGAACAGTGGCATCAACGTGTTCGGCCAGGGCAACCGTGCCAACCTCACGATTGGGCGGGCCGTGCAGCTGGTGGTCCGCAATGTGGGTGGCGGCCGCCCGGGCGACGTCGACCGAGCCGCGCAGGGCAGCCCAGCCAAGATCGGGCTGGCGTTCCCAGAAGACGAAGAAGGCACGCCGTGGATCTCACTCGCCGAAGAGCGCGGCATGGGCGCCGGACAGAACGCCATCACTGCATTGTGCGTCGAAGGGCCACGTCTCATCGTCGACCAGCTGTCTCGCACGCCGGAGTCGCTGACCAACACCATCGCCGAATGTCTGTTGACCACCCACAGCAAACGCATGGTCGCAGGCATCGATGCACTGTTGGTGCTGTCACCCGAACACATGGCCCGTTACGTCGATGCTGGCTGGGACCGGGCCCGCTTCCGCTCCGAGCTCGAAGACCGGTTGATGATCGACACCGATGAGATCATCCGGGGCACCGGCGGGATCGAAGAGGGTTTGCCAGCAGACTTTGCCGGCATGCAGCTTCCGAAATTCCGACCGGGCGGCCTGCACATTGCCCATGCCGGGGGTCCGGCGGGACTGTTCTCTTCGGTCTTCGCTGGTTGGGTAAGTGGCCCAACAGGTAGTGTTCCTGTCACGAAGCCGATTCTCCCCTAAACCGAGGCGATGCCCATGACCACTGTCCTTGATCCAACCAACGAGGCCACGCCGCCCGAGATCGAACGAGCTCTGCGGCCCGAGTCGCTTGCTGGTCTCACTGTTGGCTTGCTCGACATCTCCAAGCCTCGTGGCAACGTATTTCTCGACCGAGTCGAAGAACGCCTGACTGCGCTGGGCTCGAGTGTGAAGCGTTACCGTAAGCCGACCTTCGCCAAGCCAGCTCCGGTCGATATGCGCCACGAGATCGCCACCGAGTGTGATGCGGTCATCGAAGCCCTGGCCGATTGAGGAAGCTGCACGTCATGCAGTGTGCATGACATCACCGACCTCGAACGCCGTGGCCTTCCTGGCGTATTCGTAGCCAGCGATCCGTTCAAGGATGCCGCGGTGGCCCAGTCCGCGGCGCTGGGTTTCGATCCTGCTCGATTGTTCGTGGAACACCCGATTCAGGACCGAACCGACGACGAAATGCGTGCCATTGCCGACCAAGCGGTCGAGCAACTCATCATTGCGATCAGCGGCCCCTAACCCGATCTACAGATTTGGGTAAGTATTTTTTCCCAAATCCTAAAGTATGTGTTGTGGCGGCCGATTGATTACTCAGCGGCCGGACACATATTTCCGAGCCACTCAAATAGAGCACAGGCAGCCCTCCCCCTGGAACGCCGTCTCTTCTACAAGAACCCCTGGCCACTCCCCCCTCCACGGCCAGGGGTTCTTTCTTTTGCCCCGGCGCGCCGAACGCCGCTGCTCGGGCGCGCCGAAGCGCCCGCAGTGGTGCGGTTAGCGGATGGTGTCGCCGGTGGGGGTGGTGATGGTGATTTGGCCGTCGGGTTTTCGGGTGACGGTGTAGCCGCGTTCTTTGAAGCGGTTGTGTCTTTTGCAGGCGGGGAGGCCGTTGAGTTGTCTGGACTGCCCGCCGCGGGCGGCGGGTTTCAAGTGGTCGATTTGGCAGCGACTGGAAGGCACACCGCAGCCGGGCCAGTAGCACTCGGTTGTTGTCAGCTGTACGCCTAAGCGGTTGAGGCCGGTGAAGAAGCGGTCTTGTTTGGAGATGTCGAGTGTGACGCCAGCGGCGTTCTGGACGACTCTTCGGAACGATGCGACAAGCATGTCGGCGAAGGCTTCGGAGGCGGCGATGGGGTGCCCATCGATGTCGGAGATGTTGTAGGTGTCGGGGTCCAGGATGCGGGCCGAGCCCCCGGCCCAGCGGCGGATGAGTTCTTCGGCGGTTTCGGCGTTGTAGATGATGTTATGTACGCGTTTGACGGGTGCGGACGGTTTGTCGGAGTTCACGGCGTCAGCAGCGATTTGGCTCAGGGCGTCGGCTTGTCGTTGGGCTTGGGTGCGCTCGAGCAGGTCAACCGAGGTGTCGGCGCCATGGATTTTTTCGGCTCGCTCCCAGTCGTGGTTGAATTCGGCTTCGATGTAGGCCTGCAGGATTTCGTTGAACTCGGACCCTTTCAGCGAGCCGAGGGTGCCGTCGAGTTTCCAGGCTTTGGAGATGGCGTCTTGGACGAATTTGACGTCGCGTCGTTCATGGCTGGGATCAGGTGCGGGGTCGGGGCCGTCGCAGTCATGCAGCTCGAGCCAGCGGGCGACCTTGCGCTCGAAACGCTTGAAACTGAGCTGGGCAGCGTGCTTCAAGAAGAACTTCTGATCCAACAAGAACCGGTCACGGCTGCGAGGGTTGGCGAACGCACGACCCAACAGTGCTGCTTTGTCGATCGACAGGCCGCCAGCACGCCACACTTCGTTGATGTCGTCGCACACGTTGGTCATACGTCGGATCTTGTCCAACCGATGCGACTCGGCCCCAGACACATCAGCAACATGGGCATACATGATCCGCGCTGTGGCGTGGCCGTGTTCGTAGTGGGCTCGGCCTTGATCGATCTGTTGCAACACATCAACCGCAGCCACCGCCCCCAGGCGGCGTATCAGCTCGACCGAATCGATCAGATCACACGCCGCCGAAGGCGTCGACACCGCAGGCGCACCACAAGCAACCGCATTTGCCAGCGGGGTGAGTACCTGCTCGAAATGTGGAAGTGCAGCAACAGCCATGACAAACCAAAAGGGAAGCTCGATTGAACAAACCCCAGATCCCGGACCTGGTCACCGTCAGAAAGTAAGCGGAAGCTTCTCCGGCACACACCCACAAACCGTGAATGGCCAGTGTCCTCACACACCGCAACGTCAACTGCCCCACTAGCCTACACCGAACAAACGTTCGCCACAACCAAACCAGCCAAACCTCTCAAGAACCCACAAAAACTCGTCGTGATATGAGCCCGACGAGGTCGACTTGGATGCCCTACAACTCTAAATCGTCGAGGCTGACCGTCGGCCTGAAATGATGGAGTGAGGCGAGTCGAATCGATTCTGCTGGCGACGGGGCAAACCGTCGATGTGATCGACAGTGCTGAGATCGTGCCTCTAGCCGGCGTCGTGCTGCTTCATGGTTCCGGCACCTCCGAGCGAGTCTCGCTGCGTTCGCTCGGAGCATCGCTGGCCGAGCGGGGCATCGTGAGCGTCGTTCCTGACTGGCATCCCGCTGCTGCTGGCGACTCGGTGAGTGCGGCGCTGGATCGTGCCGATGACGTGTTCGATCGACCCGGGATCGAGCCCGAAGCAAGGGTCGTCGTCGGGTACTCCGCTGGAGGGCGAGTTGCGCTCGGGTTGACCATCGATGCTGGTGCGAGGTTCGCTCGATGTGTTGCCGTCGCCTCCAGTGCGTTCGATATTGCTGCTGAGTCAGAATCGGCGCCGAGCGGCAGGTCCGGGTTCTGCTCGTTTACGGCGATGCCGACGAGGTGCGTCCGCTGAGTGTTTCCGAACAGCTCGGCTCCGACCTTGCGAACGCAGGCATCGAGGCACGGGTCGTCGCAATTGCGGCCGGTACCCACGCCAACGTCGTATGCGCCGCATTCGAACCGGGCTTGCAGCTGAGCAACCCAGCACCAGATCTCACAGATCCCATGCACGCATCGGTAGAGGCCATCGCCCGGTTCGTCCTGACGTGACCACAGTCGTGGGTTCACCCAGCTCCGGGGGTGTGGCGGGCTACGAGAACGGCCATGTCAGGAGCTACCTGGATCTCGGTGGCCAGGACGTCGGGGTGGATGAGCCAGTGGTGACGACCAGCATCGACAGCGCCGTCAAACACGGGTGGGAAGTCGGTCATCGGTGTGAGATCGTCGATGGTGAGCACACCGTGCGGTTTCACGACGTCGATCAGCTCGACGACCGTGCCGCCGGTCTTACCGGATCCCCAGCCACCGTCGAACACCAGCAGATCGAACGGACCCTGGTCGTAGACCAGACCGGCGTCACCGTGCAGAACGGTCACATTCGG
>ENA-ORXT01000356-ORXT01000356.1-marine-metagenome-genome-assembly--contig:-NODE-356-length-75512-cov-11.720435_pt1 | contig 75512 bp, 64 predicted proteins | sample MGYA00237868_ERZ511482 | MGnify/ENA metagenome assembly ERZ511482 | reverse complement strand
CTTCAAATCTCCCTGGCATAAATCATTTGATTAATTACAACTTTCTTAGTTTAATCTATTATTAGTGGGATAGGTTCATGTAGGAGCAAATATTGGTTTGTTTGCGCTCTGGACATATCAATCATGCAATAAAAATTTAAATGTTTACGCCTTTGAGCCTATCCCAGCAATTTTTGAAGTGCTGTCTGCCAATCTCCAACGTTTCGATTCAGAAAAACTGATGGTATTTCCCTATGGACTTTCTCAGGAGTCCAAGACTGTGACTTTTGCTTACTATCCAAATGCCAGTATCGCCTCTACATTACACCCAGGCGTTTCCCAAGCAGAACGAGAAGACTTAAAGCAAATGATTCTGGACAATTTTAAAGACTTACCACCTTTGATTAGTTGGACTCGTTGGCTTCCGCTATTTCTACGTTCGTTTATTCTTGACAAGAAATTAGCGACGGCTTTTAAAGCAGAGCAGGTCACTTGTCAATTGAAAACAGTATCAGAAATTATCCAAGAGCATAATGTTCGGCAGATCGATTTGCTTAAGGTAGACGTAGAGAAAAGTGAGTTAGATGTTCTTTTGGGTGTCGAACCGAAAGATTGGCAAAAAATTAAGCAAGTTTTTGTCGAAGTACACGATTTAAATGGTCGAGTCGAAGAGACTATAGCTTTACTAAAAAAGTATGGTTTGAGCGAGATTACAGTAGAGCAAGAGCCTCTTTTAAAAGGTTCCGACATTTTTAGCGTGTATGCTTTAAGAGTCTAAAGCTTTCAAACTGAAATAAAGCCGTTTTTTAAGCGATCGCATTATTTAAAAATCGCATTATTTAAAAAACACCTTAACTTTAACCCTGTTTTTATCGAGCAGATTGTTAGAAGATATTAGTATCTATTACCGAGATATTTGCAATGATTCATCATATTTCACTCCCTGCTAAAAATCCCCTGCACGTAGCCGAGGTACTAGCAGAACTATTTAAGGGTTATTGCGCGCCATTTCCTTCTCATCCAGGTAGCTATGTCGCATTTGCTGCTGATGAACACGGAACTGTAATAGAAGTATATCCCTTTGGTACAGAAATGACTCCAGGAGAAGGAGAACAATCGATACAGTTCCGACATCAAGATAATACCAACCAATTTATAGCCAGTCACGCAGCTATTTCTGTTGCCCTAAACCAGCCTGAAATTGAGTCTATTGCCAAGAGGGAACAATGGCGATGCGTGCGCTGTAGTCGCGGTTACTTCGACGTAATTGAATTATGGCTAGAAAATACTGTGTTGGTAGAACTTACAACACCAGAGTTAACCCAACAATACTTAGCCGTTTTATCTCCTGAAAATTTGACCAAACACTTTGCCGAACAAAAGTCCTAAATGAAATCTTATAAACTAGCGGGAATTTTAATGCTTATTTCCGCCGTGACTCATGTGGTGCAGCTACAGGTATACCCTTTAGAACATCACGTGATTGGTGCTGCGGGATTTGGCATTATTTATCTCTTTATTGGTCTTTTCTTGCTGCGGCGAAACCGAATCGCGTTTTGGCTGGGGGCAATTTTGCCCAGTATTGGCGGAATTTTGGGAGTATATCGCTTTATATTTTTACATCCCAATCCCTTTACAGTTTTTCATGTAGCAATCGATTTAATCGTAGTGCCAATCTGTATTTTTTATCTGAAACAAAAATCAAAGATAAATAAACAAATTTAGACACAAAAAGCGATCGCAACTACATCCTAATAAAGTAACAATCTATCTAGAGCGATGCCTTTGGCTAGCTTCGCAATCGCCAGATCGGGAAAAGCCAAAGGAGAATGTGTATTTGGTAGCTCCATTTCATCCTCATCCGTTATTTTGTACTTTGGTGTGAATGATATCGATTAGCCAGTATTTAAAATACTATTATTGAACATCTCTATTCTCTGGATTTAGCAATCAGGGTATAGTGACGGGGCTGGCTGATAGACACAAGTGGGTGAAGAGTATGATTAGCGTAAAAAAGTGGGCAATCATCATGAGACACGCGAACGCGAATGCGTTCTAGCCGCCTTGCGGCGGTCTGCGCGAATGCGCTGCATTGCAAAAAACCAGTGAGAAATCATGACTCAACACCCACCTCTTTATCATCAACTAATGCAATATCTGCGTCGCCCTCGGCAGTCGCTTTAAGTCGGTGAAACCGCCCAACGCGCTGCCTCGCAACACAGTCATTATTCAGACAAAAGACATCTAATTACTTTGAGTTGGATGGTAATGGGAGTGTTGTTGAGTCAAAGTCTACATCTAACAGAGTGGGAACCTTATGTGATAAGTAGAGCAACTAAAGCCCAAAGCTATCAGAAACGCTGGGGACGCTTTCTAAGTAATCAAAAAGTAGAAGTAGAAAAAATCTATCTGCCTTTAGTAATGGCAGCGACTAGTAACTGGTCAAAAGGAAGAGTTTATCTAGCTCTCGATACCACAATGCTGTGGAATAAATATTGTATGACTCATTTATCGATTATCTGTAATGGTCGGGCAATTCCATTTCTGTGGTCGGTTACAGAGCATAACAGTGCTACGGTCGCGTTTGAAGTTTATCGACCACTTCTGAGAAAAGCATCATGGTTATTACGAAACCAAAATAATGTCATGTTATTGGCAGACAGAGGTTTTGCCAATCAAGCACTTTTGAAATGGTTAAAGTCAAGAAGTTGGCATTATTCAATTCGCATTCCCAGCGATACGCTGATCTGGGGCGTTCGTCGTTGGAGTGCCTGCCCTGTTTCTGGGCTGCGAACTGTCAGAGGAGAAGCAAAAATGTATCATCAAGTTCGACTTTGGGAATCAGGCAGAGAAACTGTTAACTTAGCTTTGGCTTATCCTGAAAAAGCGATGCAGCGCGGTCTTGATGGTTTCCATCATAGAGCGACTGCATCAAGAAGTTGCCGAACCCTGGGCTGTGATTACAGACGAAACTCCAACTCTTCAGACTCTATGGCAATATAGTCTTCGTACATGCGGCGAACAATGCGCCTTTGTCGGGTAGAAGAGCTATTTTTAGATAGCAAATCTGGGATATTTGGTTTAGCTGATTCTCGTTTACGAGATCCTCAAAAACTGAATCGTCTTTACTTGGTGGTGGCTATAGCTATTCTCTACAGCACTATTGTGGGAACTACAGTTCAGTTGTCAGGATTAAGGCAGCAAGTTGATATTCATTATTCGAGAGGTCTGAGTTATTTAAAGATAGGTTTACGATGGCTACGAGGCACAATTCACAAAGGCAGAGAGTTGCTTCAATTATTACCTTTACCCTACTACGACCCTGAGCGTTGTTTTGCCAGTCGTCGGGCCGAGGCTGATTATTATGAGCAGTTGTTATTTTCTCGTATACGTTCTCTTCATTGTGCTGATACGGTTTAGCTTTCATTGAGATGTGTCCATCAGCCAGGGTAATTTCTTCTACAGCTTTCTCGCGCTATTATGACTGCGATCGCCAAGATGAATTCCGATTATTTCCTTGGTTTTTGTATCTAAAGACAGCCAGACCCATTGTTTGTTGCCTTTATTGCTTACGCGAACGCGAATGCGTTCTAGCCGCCCCTTACGAGAGCTTTCGCTCCCAGTGCCAATCTCCGATTGGTCACAAAGGCGAGAGTTTGCCGCATGTCGCTTCGCGTCGTAGTGCGGTCTGCGCCGAAGGCGCTGCGTTCGGAAATTTATAATGAGCGAGGAATCCCAGCCAACGGAATCTTTTCTAGAAGCAACCGATCTACTAGCTCTTTAATTTTCTCAGAAACTTTTCTCCACTTTGAATTTTCAACAGATTGACGAGTACAATTATCACGTTTGTAATTTTATTGATTACAACGAGTCTTTCCATTTTTAACGATCGCATGATAGCCACAAGTGGGACAAGACAAGGTTAACTCTTGCATAATGAACTTTTTACAGAAATTACACTTCTATTTTCTTTATGTGACTACCGGCATTTTTTCGCTCGAACAAAAGGCTCAAACAAATATCGGAAAAGAACGAATAATCAAAAGCTCAGTTGGAAAATTGCATTTACGTCGTCAACAATTAGAAAAGCTAGGTGTAGAACCAAGAACACGTATTAGTCCTTTACTTGAAAAATGCTGTCTATGTTTAAGCGCTAATGAATCATTTTAGCAAGCAGAGCAAGACTTGTTTCTACTGACTGCAATAAAAATCGGATATAGCACCTTACAAAAGCAAGTTTATACAAAAACAGAGCATTTAGATTTTCCTGATAGTCAAATAGCGATAAACAAAGTATGTCTGCCTCGCAGCGCGAATGCACTGCGAGGCAAAGTAAAATTAAGAACTCAGACTCCAGGAGAAAAATGTGAATAGAGAGATTATCGAGCAGCACGTCGATCGGGAGTTGATTATGGAGCAATATTCAGAAGAAAAGAAGAGTGAGTTGCATGGATCGATTCTCAAATTGTGACCAATCCCTTAATCTGTTTAGGAGAGGGTCGTTCGGGAGTGTGGAATCTTGTTAGTCTAATTTCTATCACATAATAACGACCTGAAACTTTAGATTAGTTTCACCTTCTAGAAAATTTATTCTAAGTTGATGGTTCCTTAAAACGCCGCAGACAGGGAGAAACCTTTTTATGGCGAGGACAAGTCGAGCAAGCGCTCGCTTTATTTCAGTGAGAATGCTCTAAATGAGCGCGGAAATTGCTAGCTTATGTCGAAAAACATCGCTATCGTCTAGTTGATTACGAATTACTGCCAGCCGAGCATCATATTTCTATTGGTTCTGGCACAGTCGAATTAGCCATTAAATAAATCGATCGCCGTTTCCAAATTTCAGGAGCGCAATGGAATTAGAATTTAGTAAGTCCAAGGTTGAAATTGCGCTGTGCTTACTTTAATTAGCAAATTACTGGTTAGTCTATTTGCCAAAATCGGATGCTCTCAGATATCTTTCTGGTACTTTTTAGAATTCATCAAGTTCAATGTGTGGGAATTACTTAGACTATTGCCGATTCCAGGTATAATACTAAGTTTTTGAAACCAATTTAATGTCTGTCCTGATACTTTTCCATTGAATTATGCAGCTACAGATACAAACAAAGCATTTGCTCTTGTTTTGGACTCTAATAATTTACCTTCAGAAAATATTTTCCATACAGAAATATTTTGCATATCTCTTATAAGATACTTGTATTTATTTTTGTTAGGAGTATAGTAGAGCTATTCAGATATAGTTCGACTTTTATTTAATTCAAAACCATATCTATATATCTTACTTTTAAGTAAAAAAACTGCCTCAAACGAAGATGGCTTGTTTTCAGTTTCGATAGATAATTTAAATCTATCTGCATTTATCTCATCTGTAATTTGTGTATGAAAAGAAGAATTCAGTACAAACCAGCGCACAAAATTAAAAGCTTTAACTAAATTGCTTTTACCACTAGCATTTGCTCCGTAGATTGCAGCACTTTTGACTAGACTTAACTCATCATCTATTTGAAAAACATTATTTTCATCTAATTTGGTTTCTGCACCAAGATCCGTCGCCACCATGCTGAAGGTGACTTTTTCTTTAAAGTCAAGATAGTTAGCAACGCTGAACTCGATCGGCATAGGGATGAAAAAATGTGATTATAGTTATGCAATCATACTAACTTTTAATCTCCAATACAAGCTAAAACAATTGATATACCTCTAATTTACTCTCAACAAAAACGATTTCATGAAACAAAGGGGCATGATTCAATATTCAATTTTGGATAAGAGAAAAAATTATGAGAGACGAACAGAAATATATGGAACTGAAGCAACGACTGCAAAATCATTTAACTCAAATCGTGCGGGAAAGAGATCCCTACTTAAATACAGGTGGACATTTTTTAGTCAGAGAATATATTCGCCAGTTTTTTGGCAAATACGCAGAAGTAGAAACTCATGAATTTAAATTCAACGGCAAAACTCACCAGAATTTAATTCTCAATCTTAGTTCGGCTACCAACGCAGACTTAGCACCTATTTTAATTGGCGCACATTACGACGCTGTGCCTGGGACTTTAGGTGCAGATGACAACGCGACAGGAGTAGCAGTTTTGCTGGAAATGGCAGAGGTATTTAGCAAAAATCCGTTAAAGTATCCCGTTCGGCTAGTAGCATTCGATCTGGAAGAATATGGTCTATTAGGCAGTACTGCATATGCCAAACATCTGAAAGATCGAAGACAAAGGTTGAGGCTGATGCTGTCTCTAGAGATGCTAGGCTACTGCGATGATACTCCAGGTTCGCAGACTTATCCCGACCTAATCAAGCCACTATATAGCGATTGCGCTAACTTTATTGCCCTAGTTGGTAATTTGTCCTCTATTGGCGATATGTTTCGCTTACGTAAGCAAATGAAAAAACATGGAACGCCTATCGAAGTACTGCCCGATCCGAGTGCGGGAAAATTAGTGCCAATTACGGGATTTAGCGATCATCGTCCCTTTTGGCAACAAAAATACCGCGCCATCATGGTGACTGACACGGCAATGCTACGTAATCCTAATTATCACAAGACTAGCGATACAGTTGAAAGTTTGGATTTGGATTTTCTGACCAACACCTGTCAAAATTTAATCACCGCATTAAGGACGATTGAATAACAATCGGCTAATTAACAACCAAAAATATCGATTGCGATCGCCAAAATTATCTTTCAATGCCCGCTACTTCGCACAGTTGGTAACTACTTGTACTTAACATGCTCGTAGATATTGAGATATTGACTACCCGCAGCTTTCCAAGAATAGTCATATTCCATACCCTGCTGGACTAACTGCTCAAATTCTTTAGGATACTCGTAATATAACCCGATCGCTCTTTCCATAGCTGATTCTAGAGCGGTGTTGTCCATTTGATAGAATACATAACCATTACGTTTTTCTGGAGCGTGGTCCGGATCGTAGTCGCGATCGAATACAGTACTAAGTAGACCCCCTACTCCGCGTACAATCGGCACAGTACCGTATTTAAGGCTAATTAGCTGGGTCAAGCCACAGGGTTCAAAATTACTGGGAACTACTATCATATCCGCCCCTGCATAGATTAGATGAGCCAATTCTTCATCGTAGCCAATCTCTAAATGCACGTCTGGATTATCGTTGAGGAAGTATTTTTCGTGCAGAAATTTACTATTGACTGTTGGAGATGTTCCCGAACCTAAAAGTACAAACTGAGCGTTGCGCTGGAGAGCATAGTAAATGGCATGATGGACTAGATGTACTCCTTTTTGATCGTCGAGACGACCGACATAGGCAACGATTGGCTTATCCGAATCGTGAATTATGAGTCTTTCTCTCAAAGCCTGTTTGTTTTTCGCCTTGTCAGCCAAGGTATCAATGCTGTAATTAGCAGCAATTAGCTTGTCTGTTTCTGGACTCCAAAAGTTGTAATCTACACCATTGAGAATCCCGCTAAATTTAGCCTGATGAATTTCCAGGGTGTGACCCAAACCATATCCCACCTCGGTAAATCTAGCTTCCCAGGCATGGTGAGGAGAAACGGTATTGACATAGTTGGAATAGACTATACCGCCCTTCATTAGATTGATTGCAAAAGGATTAAAATTGTCCTGCATACGGGAATAGTCGAAATAGTATTCTGGTCGATTTAAACCTGTAGCTGTCAGAATCTCACCCCCACAGCTACCCTGATGTCGGAAATTATGGATCGTATAGCAGATTCGTTGACGCTCCATGCCGTAATACTGATACATCTCGTAGAGCATTACGGGGATTAAACCAGTTTGCCAGTCGTGACAGTGGATAATATCAGGACGTTTATTACTTTTGAGCAGAAATTCCATTGCTGCCTTACTAAAAAAAGCAAACCGCATCGGATCGTCGTGACTGCCATAAACATGTCCGCGATTAAAAAACTCATCCTGGCTTTTTGGTTGAATAAAAAAGCAGAGTCGTCCGTGTACCCAGCCACAAAAAACGTCACACTCAATTTCTCCGCCGTACCAAGGCACACCGAGATTGCGATAGGCTTCGTGCAGCCCCCAAATGTGGTCATATCTCATGCAGTCATACATGGGCAGAATTAGCTCGACACAGTTACCTCGCTCTTCTAACTCTCTGCTCAACCCGTAAACTACATCTCCCAAACCACCAGCCTTGATTACAGGAGCGCATTCGGAGGCAATTTGCACGATGTACATGTGTGTTAATCCTCTCTTAATAAAACTTTATAATTATCTATTTTATTTAAAATTTTAGAACACAAAGTCAAATTGCGTGGATTTATTAGCCTAAAAGATAAAAATGTTAGTAGTTATACCTAGTTTAGATAAGATTGACGGATGAGAAAGGACAGATATTTTTGGGCGATCGCAAAATGTGGTGGTTAAAGCGATCGCGATTTTTGAATAAAAGCAAGATTACAAAAGTAAATAGAAGTCGCTTAATCTAACCAGCAAGAATGGTAGCATGACTGTGCTTTATGACTAAAAGCCGAGGATATTGCTATGTCGAAAACTTCTTTTTCTCTATCCACCATAGTATTTTGTAATATATGTTTGCTGTTGATTGCCAACAAGAAGATAGCTGCCCAGGTAACAACCGACAACACTGTCGGGACTCAAGTAAATCAAAATGGTAGCGTCGATGAGATTACGGGCGGGGAAGCTAGAGGCGATAATCTCTTTCACAGTTTTGAGGATTTTTCCGTACCCGTAAATAGTGAAGCATTTTTTAATAACGCCAACGACATATCTAATATTTTTAGTCGTATCACCGGCGGTAATCTTTCTAATATCGACGGCACAATTCGGACTAACGATGCCAGTTTGTTTTTGATTAATCCTAGCGGAATTTTGTTCGGTGCGGGGGCAAAACTAGATTTAGGTGGAGGCTCTTTTTATGGCAGCACTGCTGACAGTATTTTGTTTGGATCGGGAGAATTTAGCGCTACAGATTTAGACACTCCGCCCTTACTGACAGTTAACGCACCTATCGGCTTAAGTTTCCGTGATAATCCTGCCGAGATTACCAGTCGTTCTATAGCAGATGATGTGGGGCTAGAAGTCGCATCAGGAGCAACCATCAGCTTGACTGGTGGAGATATTAATCTAGAAGGCGGTTTGATTACCGCACCTATGGGCAGAATTGAACTAGGCGGGTTAGCCGAGTCTGGAACGGTCGATATTGCAGAAGATGGTAGTTTGAATTTTGCAGAAGATATAGTCAAGTCGAATATCTCTCTGTCTAATAGTGCAGTTGTAAATACTGCTGGCGCTGAAGGTGGTTTTATTGACGTTAACGCTAACGCTCTAGAGCTGTCGAACGCAAGTCTATTTTTGGCTGGAATCGTTGAGGGATCGGGATCGGCGGATGCAGTGGCGGGTACAATTCGAATCGACAGTACTTCAATTACCGCTACGGGAGAATCTCAAATACGAGCAGATAATTCGGGTACGGGTACAGGGGGAACAATTAATATTAATACCGATACTCTAGACTTTAGCAGTGCTTCTGCGATCGCAGTTAGCACGCTTGGGACAGGTGATGCGGGTACGGTAAATCTGACGGCTAAAGATATTTCTATTAGTGAAGAGTTTAGTGGCATATATAGCACTGTAGGTTTGAGATTTATTGAAACAGTGCCAAAAGTCGCTGATGCTGAGGGCAAGGCAGGAGTAATCAACGTCAATACGGATACTCTGTCTTTAACAGACGGCGGAAGGATACTAACCTCAACAGCAGGAATAGGAGATGCAGGGGAGGTTAATATTGTCGCGACAGGAGAGGTATCGTTTATCGGTCGGGGAACGACGGTAATAGAGGAATTTAATAGCCCTGTGATTAGTAGTGCCAACAGTCAAGCGAGAAGTCAATCTAATGGTGATGCAGGAGAAGTAAATATTACCGCAGACTCATTTGAATTAATTGAGACGGGAGGAGTTATCGTCAACAATGATGGTACTGGGAATGTAGGCAGTATTAACCTTAACGTTGAGAATGATGTCTTGCTCGATCGCACGGGTTTAATTTTGGCACAGGCGAGAGGTACTTCTCAGGAGGAAGGAGGCGAAATTAATTTGACAGCAGGTTCTTTATCCGCCCAAAGCTCTTTGATTTTGGCAGATACCAACGGCACAGGCAATGCAGGGAATATAACTTTTGATGTCGATGGCGCAATTACGATCGCTAACGGGACTCAAATTACTAGTACAGCAGAAGGAAGTAGAGAGGGCAATGGTGGAGATATATCTTTTGCTGCGGGGGAATTTAATTTGACTGATAATTCTGGAATAACAGCCGATACAACTGGTGTAGGGAATGCAGGCAATATTGTTCTTGATATAGCTGGAGATATTAATCTCGATAACAGTAGTCAAATTCAGTCCCAAACTAGAGGAGAAGCCCAAGGTAATGCAGGGAATATTACTATCGATACTGATGGCTCTATTTTTTCGACCAATGGCAACTTGATTTTGACGGATTCTCAGGCACAGGGAAATAGTGGGAACATCAGCATCACCGCAGCAGAGCAAATTGTCCTAGAAGGGGTATCAGACGATGGACTACCATCTCAAATTGTGGCAAATTTGTCTCAAGATACTTCAGAGGGCGCTGGGGGAAGAATCTCTATTGAGGCACAAGAACTGATTTTAGACGATGTGGCTTTCATTGCCTCTAACACTGTTAGCAATAGTATGGGTAGTGCGGGGGAAATTGCGATCGATGTTGACAGTTTGAGTTTGCAGAACAACTCTTATATCAACGTCTTTACTGGCAATAACGATAATGCTGGCGCAATTAACATAGATGCTCGAACTCTAGAACTATTTAGTGGTGGTAAGATTTTAGCTGCTACTGACGGCGCGGGTGATGCTGGTAATATCAATCTCAACGTTAGCGAACAAATTACCATTGACAACGATCCAAAATCTTCTGCTGCGGAGATTAGAGGTGGAGACGATCCTAGCCCTAGCGATCGCTTATTAAACGATTTACAATCAGAACCCAGCGGAATTTATGTCAACGCTACTGAAAATGCTTCGGGCAACGCGGGTAATATAAATATCGGTAGTTCCCAAGCTTCGCCAAACAATATTACCGTTACTAATAATGGTCGAATCGTTGCCGATAGCGAAGGTGCTGGTAGTGGAGGCAATATATCTATTAACAGCAGAAACCTCCAGTTAAATAATGATGGCTTGATTTCCGCATCGACTAATTCTGGTGGAGGGGGTTCAATTAAATTAAATATTGCTGAAAATATAACTCTCAAAGAGGGAAGTCTAATTTCGGCAGAAGCTTTCAATAATGCTGACGGTGGCAATTTAGAGATTGATACTCAGTTTATTATTGCTTTTCCTGATGGCAACAATGATATTTTGGCTAGTGCCGAAGGCGGACAGGGAGGCAATATTACCATTAACGCCGAATCTCTATTTGGTATTGAAGAGCGATCGCCCAGTAATTTTACTAACGATATTGACGCTAGTTCCGAATTTAACTTGGATGGCAATGTCAGCGTTAATATTCTCAACTTCGATCCGATTCAAGGAGTCATCGAACTGCCTAAAAATATAGTACATTCTGAAAATACCGTAGCCCAAACCTGCAGTCGATCGCGATCTCTAGAGAGTAATAGTTTGGCGATCGAGGGTAAAGGTGGTGTCCCTGCTACTCCAGAATCTCCTTTAAGTTCAGACAATATTCCAACTAATGAAATCGATCGCGCCACCGCTATTCCCCAAGCAATAGAGACAGCCAAAGGTAAAATACAGCCAGCTAGAGGGATTGAGGCTAAAGCAGATGGCAGCATTGCCTTAACTGCTTATCGGACAAATAACTCAGGGACAAGAATTTCTGAGTCAGGAGTTAATTGTGCAATTTAATTGGAGACTGGGAAAGTAGGGAGATTAGAAGACGAGCCAGCACAAATTGAGAATAGTTTCTAACCTTGGTTATCTAATTACGATCGCGGTTTTGTTTTTGAGATCGCCAATTTAAGGCGAAGCCGTACAGTCCTTTCAGGACAGGCGCGAACCGCGCTTGATGGGCTTTGCCCATTGTGGTTACAGGTTAATCTAGCTAGATCGCAGTGAAAAATAGATGGTCGCACCGCGATCGCATTCTCCCTCTGCCCAAACTTTCCCTCCATGACGGTAAATAATTCGCTGTACCGTTGCTAAACCGATACCCGTACCAGGGAACTCGGACTGATTATGCAGCCGTTGGAAAGCCACAAATAGCTTATCTGCATAGTTGCGATCGAATCCCGCACCATTATCCCGCACGAAATAGGCTGGTTGTTTGACACCTTCGTTAGTAACACCAAATTCGATACGAGAGCGTGATTTTTTTGAGGTGTATTTCCAGGCATTGTGCAGAAGATTGCACAAAACGATTCTTAATAGCTGAGGATCGCCCTTTGTTTTCAAGTCGGGAGTGATTTTAACCTCAATCTGACGCTGGGGATTATCTCCTCGTAGGTCACTAATTATATCCTCGGCGATCGAACTCAAGTTAACGTTAACTGGTGTCATTTGGCTGCGAGTGACTCGCGATAGCTGCAGCAAAGCATCAATTAGATCGCTCATTCGCTTGCTGTTTGCCTGAATTCTCTGTAAATAATGCTTGCCGCGATCGTCTAGACTAGAGTGATAATTTTCCCATAGTACTTGACTAAAACCGTTAATGATTCTTAGAGGAGCTTGTAAATCGTGAGACACCGAATAAGAAAAGGATTCTAATTCTCGATTAGCCGCCTCTAGCTGGATCGTGCGTTGTGATAGAGCTTCTTGAGCTTCGGCTAATTCTGGAATATCGCTAGAGGTATGGAGCAAGGCATATGTGTTGCCAGCACTATCGATTAGGGGCGTGACTATCGTATCAAAATAATGCCTGCCGTCGGTTAAGATGACTTCTTCTTGAACATGCACAGCTTTTTGATAGGTAATTACCTGTTGATGTAGCCAACGAACTTGTTTGACATGCTCTGGAGGAAATAATCGATCCAACTTTTGACCAATTGCCTGCTCCTTAGTTAGGGAAAAACTAGTAGCCAAGCTAGAATTAATTGAAGAAATAGTTTCGGTATTTAAATCGATGACGAATAGATAGTATGGTAGGAGATCGATGACCGTTCTCAAAGTGGAGAGAGATTTAGCAGTCGGCGATGTATTCTGCAAACTCGCTGCGGACAATTCATCATCAGCACTAGATTTTTTGGGCAGGGGCGATCGATCGTGTAGACATAGACTTTGCTGAGTAGAAGTCAAATCGATTACTATACCCGTTAGGCGAACTGGTTTGCCGTTAGGACTATAGTTTAATTTACCCTTAATCTGAATCTGAGCCATTTCTGAAGTTGGCTTAAGCACAGAATACTTAATGTCCAAGTCTTGATGTGCTTGAATTGCTTTGGCAATTTCCAGGTCGATCGACTCTCTTTCTTCAGCAGGAATAGACTGAATAAAACTTTTATAGTTACCGTCAAAATTTTCTAATCCCAGAATAGTTCTGCCTCGATGGCAGACATAAACTTCATTGGTGCTTAAGTCCCAATTCCAATTACCTGTTTTTGTCGCCTCCAAGACTAGTCTTAGTCTGGCTTCTACCTCTGCTAATTTTGCCTCTTGATGGACTAGCTCGGTAATATCTTTAGCGATCGAAATGATTAATTCATCAGCTTCACTTTCAAAACTCAAGGCAGTGGAGTAAAGTTCCCAATTAAGCCGTTCGCCATTTTTGGTAACTACTGTCACCTCACTGCGAACCGTATCTGCCGATTTCTTCGTTGCCTTATTGTTAGTTTTGGTGACTTCAGGAGTAATTTCGATTAGGGAGTCGACAATCTGCTGGAGAGCAGTGGTAGCTTCGATCGCCGTTTTGTGTGCGGGGGCAACATATTTTCGATATAGCTGACTCGAACTTTTGCTAGGCAGCTTAACTATTTCCCTCTGCCTTATCTGAGCTTTTTTATTCCAGTCATCAATCGTCGATATTTCTTCGGGATCGTAACCGCTTGCTTCTAACCAATTACGATTGAGGTGAATAATCTCTCCCTGCTGATTGTGAATCATTACAGGAAAGGGTGCATTAGCCAAACAGGTGGTTAAAGTTTTTTGTTTTAACTGCGGCAAAGAAACCGCAATTGAGTCATAGCAAGCGATAGCGGGGGAAGCATCGGTCAAACTTACTTGGGAACTACCGCTAACCGCTACGAGAACGGGAGATTTTACTTCTGCGCGGAAAAACTGAGCCAGCTCGATATTTTCTAGAAGTAGAGAGCCTAAATGTAGCTGAGAACGACGATCCTGTTGATGCTCGATACTGGAATTACTCCTCACCCACTGATGACAAAGCTTGATATATCCCAAAAATACTACTAGGTAGTGATAGTAAACAGTTCCCAAAAGTTTCTGAAGGACAGCAGAAAGATCGGCTGTTTGTTCTGGATGTAGAAAAATCAGGCTAGAACAGCGGAGTAATGCTGCTTCTAACTCGGGATTACTATACCAATCAATTTCTCGATCGCTTTGCTGCTGAAGCATTCTCATGTCTTCTGCCACATTTAGTTCTGATTGAGGCACGCTCAGTCGTTCGAGCGCCAAAATATCTGTAGCAGAGATGCCTAATGAGCGTAAGGTGCAGCTATGGCAAATTGTAAAGTAGCTGATGCCAAAGTAGCGAGAGAGAACAATAAAAAGCTTTTCTTTAAATTGAGTCGGTAGAGGATTGTTGATATAAGCAAACAAAGTTTGCTGTACCAAGCTTTGATAAATTAGAGATGAATTTATTGCAGGAATTAAAAAAGCAGGAAAATAACCTAGTTGTTTGATTATTTCTGTCTTCGCCAAGCTGAGATTAGCGTAATTCATTGATAGTTTTGAGTTTGTTATGCGGGTAAAGCTAAAACAGCATTAAACATCTTATATTCAGACGATCGAGACTACAGATTAACTTAGATGCTGATGAGATTATAATTCTTTTGGTCTGTTTTTAGTAATTTAAATTACATAATCTATCTCTGACACGATTCGCATTTCAACTTTTTGTGGACGAGCGATAAATAGCTAAGAATTAAAATTGTATGTAATTATACGTAACTTGGCTAAATAAGCTGTTTCTATTGAAAGCCAATTCCTGCTAAAAGCAAATGCATCTAACAATAAAATTGATTGTCTGCCATATTCTAGGCAACAACGGAAATTTTAACCTCTTTATATTTAAAATTTAGCGTCAAGCTATATTTTCGAGCGATTAATTAATATTTTGACACCATCGTAACTTTAAGAGGGCGTTTAATAAGTAATTTTTTATACAGCTTACTTCTTAATTTTGCTCCCCCTCTTATGTCTTTCGCCTCAAAATTGCTCGTGTTAAGTGCGGAGGATGGTAATATTTCGTCAGCTACATGTATGACGGACGCAAAGCTGACACTGATACGAAGTACTTCACGATCTGCTCTGGCGATAATGTCTCTATATTAAACCGAGCTATTGGGAGATCTAGAGGACTTACAGGTGATATTTTATATTTTTAAAACATACTCTATATACTTCTCAGCGCCACAATAGGGTCGAGTTTGGCAGCAGCACGAGCGGGAAAAACGCCGAAGAAAAGACCAATCCCCCCAGAGACTCCTACTGCCAGCACTATAGCTACAGGGGAAACGGTTGGTGCGAGGGGTGAAACTGCACCGACGATCGCAATGCCTGTAATGCCTACTACTGTACCGATTGCTCCGCCAGCAGCTGAGAGAATTGTGGCTTCGATCAAAAACTGCCAGAGAATATCGGTAGACTTTGCCCCAATCGCCTTACGTAAACCAATTTCCTTGGTTCTCTCGGTAACAGCTACCAGCATAATATTCATTACGCCAATTCCGCCGACAAGAAGCGATATGCCTGCGGTCGCAGCCAGCAAAACGGTCAAGCCACTAGTAATCGTGCCGACAATTTCTAACACGTCTTTTTGAGTACTGACGCTAAAATCATCTTTGTCTGCAACATTATGCCGTAGACGCAGCAGATTCTCAATTTGAACCTTAGCTGCTCGAATGCTGTTTTCATCTTTAGCAGCCACGGAAATAAAGCTAATCCCCGTACCGTAGGGGGAATTATCGCCAACGACCTGACTGACCATTGTGGTTAAAGGCACATAAAGACTTCGATCCTGATTACTACCCAAGAATGCGCCTTTAGATTCTAATACACCAATAATTTCGAGATTGACGTTTTTAACCCTAATCTTTTTCCCTAAAGGATCTTGCCCATTAAAAAACTCCTCGGCGATTTCCGAACCCAGGACGACAACCCTTTGATTGCGCTTGAGATCGACATTACTAAAAAATCGACCTCGATCGACTGCAAAACTTCTGACCTGCAAATATTCGGGAGTCGTACCGACTACCTGCTCGTTGGCATTGCTGTTGCCAGAAGTAATAAGCTGATTGGCGCTCACCTGAGGCGCAACTGAATCCACGCTAGGTACTTGTTCGGCAATCGCGATCGCATCCTCCCAAACTAAAGTCTTTGGTGTCCCAAAGGTAGTGCGTCGTTCTTCCCTCGATCCAGGACTAACAAACAAAACGTTTGGTCCCAGAGATTCAAACTGTTCCGATGCCAGGTTTTTAGCGCCCTGTCCTACCCCCACCATGGCAATTACCGAAGCGTTGCCAATGATAATTCCCAACATAGTTAGGCTACTACGCATTTTGTTGGCAACTAGAGTTGAAGTCGCCATTTTGAAGCTTTCTATGATGTTCACTGTGGTTTTGTATTAGTTTAAATGTATTAGTCTTTTGGTGTATTTTGATAGCCAAGTGAATCTATTGGGTGAGCATGATTGAGAACTATCTCAACAAATACTATTTGAGCGATGCTCACCGCTTTCGTAATCAATAAACAGTAATTAATTATCAGTCATGACAATTGGTATTTGGATTTTAGGCGATCGCCTAACGACGCAGCAGGTGAATCTACAGAATAATCAAAACGATCGAGGTGAAACTCCAGTGATTTTCATCGAGTCCTATAACTATGTTAGACAACGACCCTATCATCGGCAAAAGCTCGTTCTAGTTTGGTCGGCTATGCGCCATTTTGCCCAAGAGTTGAGAGAGGACGGTTGGCAGGTTAGTTATGCAACGGCAGAGGATTTTAAAACTCCTCTGACTCAATGGATCGAAGAACATCAGATTACAGAACTACAGATTACGACTCCCTGCGATCGCCCTTTTTTGAAGCTGATTCAGAATCTTAATTTAGGCTGCGAGATTATTTTTACCCCTGACAATCATTTTCTCTGGAGTGAAGAGGAGTTTTTAGCCTGGTCAAAATCGCGTAAAAGATTGCTGATGGAAGATTTCTATCGTGCGGGTAGAAAACGCTTTGATATTCTGATGACGGATGGCAAACCCACTGGCGGTAAATGGAATTATGATAAGCAAAATCGCAAGCCGCCTAAAAAGAATCTGTCTACTCCAACACCTTTGGTTTTTGAACCTGACGAGATTACGCAAGAGGTAATTGACTGGGTAAAACAATCCGAGTTTTCAGATTATGGCAAGCTTGAATCTTTTTATTGGGGCGTTACTAGAGAACAAGCAGAGCAGGTATTAGCTTATTTTGTCGAACATAGCCTATCTGACTTTGGTACTTATCAAGACGCTATGGTCACAGGGGAATATACCATGTGGCACGGTCTTATTTCTCCCTATCTCAACCTGGGTTTGCTCGAACCGATGTCCGTAATTGAAGCGATCGCCAATGCTTATGAAGAACGGGATTTACCTCTCAATAGTGTCGAAGGATTTATTCGTCAGGTGATGGGTTGGCGGGAATACATCCGTGGAATTTATCTGACTCAAGACGAAGAGTATACCGAGAGCAACTGGTTCAAACATCACAAACCCCTCCCCGAATTTTATTGGGATGCGACTAAAACCGACATGAACTGTCTACACCAAACTCTTACTCAGGTAGAAGAGACTGCCTATGGTCATCATATTCAAAGACTGATGATCTTAAACAACTTTGCCTTAATTGCGGGCATTAATCCTCAAGAATTGGAAAACTGGTTTCACAGCGCCTTTATTGATGCTTACGACTGGGTAATGCAAACCAACGTCTTGGGTATGGGGCAGTTTGCCGATGGTGGTCTGCTAGCTTCTAAGCCCTATGCTGCCTCGGCTAACTATGTCAACAAGATGAGCGATTACTGCGGAGACTGTAAATATAGTAAGAGCGATCGCACGGGAGACAATGCCTGTCCCTTCAACTTCTTCTATTGGGACTTTCTCATCCGCCATCGCGATCGCCTAAAATCCCTCGGCAGGATGAATCTGGTTCTGAGCCATCTCAAACGCATCGGCGATACTGAAATGACAGCAATAGCAGCTAAAGCTGAAAAATGGTGGTTACAAGAGCCGAATGAGAGCTAGGCAATAGTACCTTTGAACTTTTTTGTAAAAGTCAAGCAAAAGTTATTAAATCTTATTTTAAGCCATTGCTTCATCCCGCCGTTTCCCCATCGTTTCCACAGAGATTTTTGAGTTTATCCACATTTTGTTTCAGGTTATCCACAGGTGAGAACGCAGCAATCAAGTCTTGAGTAGCTGATGGTGGATTTTGTAGTTTCACCTGAAATTAATCTTTCCATAACCCGCTTTCATGAACAAATGTAACAAAAATGCGGTCTTGAGTACTATTTTTGCGTGAACCTTACAAATAATTAAGACCGTATTTAATATTTCTTAGCATTGACAAAGTGACCCCTTTTAAGTGGACAATGATTCAACAAGTACTTCAGCAGACTAAATCAAATTGATTGGTCTGAGGTTATATCTGTAATCTAAGAGCGTTAATTAGCCCACGTCCATAACTGGTCTTCGATCGGCCTTTGAATCAAGGGTTTTCTCAACTAAAAAAAAGACGATGGCGATCGCAAAGATAGAGAAGCAGCCTATAGCGCTGTGCTTTTATCTAACTCGGGCATTCGCACTACTCTCAGAGTCTAATCGTAACTTTTGAGCAAAAAATACTTATTTTCAGGAGCATTTAATTAATCATGGATTCAAACGTAAGCATTTTGGCAGACATTCCCGAAGAACTCCACTTTTCTCTAAAAAGCTATTTGGAAACTCATCCTCATTGGGATCAGGATCGCGTATTTGCGGCTGCCCTATCTTTGTTTTTGCTACAGAACAATACAAATCAAGCTATAGAAGCGGATCAAAGCCATCGCGCCTGCGCTAAGGTATATTTAGAAGCTTTGTTCCAATCTAATTAATCTTTTAGTTGCTCGCTATTAAGTCGATAGTAGCTGCCTGTTTATCCTCCTTGTTATCCCTTAATTCCCATCCCTAATTAGGGATCGACCGATATCCCGTGATTTCTGATTCTACTGTCTCTCTCGTTCCCGAATTAATTGTTGGCTTGGGCAATCCCGAACCAAAATACGACAATACCAGACACAATATTGGTTTTGCCGTAGTTGATGAGTTGGCAAAAGTCTGGCAAATGCCCTTAAAGGAAAATAAGCGTTTTCAAGGAATGTTTGCCGAAGGGACAGTAGGAGGAAAAAAGGTGCGCTTGTTAAAACCGCTGACCTACATGAACCGTTCGGGACAGTCTGTTAGGGCAGTAACAGACTGGTACAAGGTACAACCAAGCTCTGTACTGGCAATTTACGACGATATGGACTTGCCTGTAGGTAGATTGCGAATACGCCTTTCGGGTTCGGCTGGTGGACATAACGGGATGAAGTCGATTATTGCCCATCTAGGAGTCAAAGAGTTTCCGCGCTTGAGAATCGGCATCGGTAAATCTGATGAAGAACAAGGCACAATTAGCCACGTTTTAGGCAAGTTTGCTCCTCACGAGTCGAAGATAATCGAAGAAGTTCTATATGTTTCTGTTAAAGCGATCGAGCTTAGTCTCAAACAGGATATCGAACAGTCGATGAATCGCTATAACGGATTTTCTATTGCGCCCTAAAGCTTTTATATCAAGAGCTTTGACCTCAAATAAAAAAACCCCAGCTACCAGACTGAGGTTGACTATGAGAAGATTGTTTGCTCTAGAAGTTACTTGCGCCAATTAATCTAGTGATTGAATATAAAAACTAAATATATAAATGCTGTATATCTAAAACTATTGCCATAAATTAAATCTGCTAAATCTAAGATTTAAATCGAGCTTTGTTAACTTATGTAAATGATTATAGCAAGCTTTGTTAACTTGTGTATCTTTTTCTAATCTATCTTTGGTATGATTTTGAAATTCTCGAACATATGAGCAATGTTAATAACAGGTTCAACCCAGATGCAGATTGGAATGCAAGCGTTTCTAATCTTTTAAAAAATATTTATCGCTGTGGAGACAAGAGTAGCTGGTATGACTCAGTTGCATTGGCTTACGATCGCACTCGACCGAGATATCCTGCCGAGATTTTGACTCGGATGCAACAGATAGTTAAGTTGCAGCCAGTTAAGTCTGTATTAGAAATTGGTGCGGGTTCGGGCATTGCCACGATTGAGCTAGCTAAATTGGGAGCAAGTATAGTTGCCCTTGAGCCGAGTAAATCTGCCTGTGCGATCGCCAGAGATAAATGTAATGCCTATCCTAATCTAGAGATAGTCAACACTGTTTTTGAAGATTGGGATTTAAAAACGAGGAAGTTCGACGTAGTGGTAGCTGCAACTTCTTTTCACTGGGTAGCGCCAGAAGTCAGATATATAAAAACGGCAGAAGCTTTAAAAGATAATGGATTGCTAGTTTTGCTCTGGAATACTCCCCCTCAACCAAGTCTGGAAATACACCAAAGTTTGCAGGATATCTATCAGACTCATGCTCCAGAACTTATTAAGTATGAGGGACATCAGGATCATCAAGAAAACATCGGCAAAATAGCGCAAGCGGTAATTGACTCTGGTTACTTTCAAAATTTAATTAGCGATCGCACAATTATCTCCGTTAGCTATGCGATCGAAGACTATCTAACTTTACTAAGTACTCTCTCTCCCTACATCAGATTGGAATCGGCACAGCGCGAGGCTCTGTTTGCGGGGTTAAGACAGAAATTACAACAGCTTTTAGGCGATCGGCATCAAATCGATCTTACCTATCTTTCCTTATTACAAACTGTTCGCAAAAGTTAAAAGCATTTTGGGAACTATTAAAGAATAAGAAGCTTTTTCCTTCTTTGCGCCTTCGCTAGGTCAGCATTCCCTTGCGCCTTCGGACGACGCGGGGTCTGACCTCTCTGCGCGAACATAATCTAATGCATCAACTTAGACTTGCCGCGCCAGTATGTTGGGTTAGACGTTTTACCTAAATAGTCAAGCATCATCAATCTCAACAAGGGTGAAACGTATCTGTCATCAGATATAGAGCATTTATCCGATCGAAATAGCTACCATGAAGTAGTAATAATAAGCATCTGTTTTGCATAACTCGATTAATCAGTATCTAGAAGAAAACTATATTTCTAGATAAAAAATATAAATAAATATATATGAAATCATCTATAGGCAGAAATTCTAAGCGTAGTCCTGGTTTAGCCACAGGAATTGCAGCAATTGGTCTAACTCTTCTAGGTTTGACTACCTACCAAATTGTCAACAACAGCAGTTCGGAAGTCGATATTGAATCGTTAACTGTCCCTGTGAAGCAAGAGGATCTAAACATCGAAATACAGGCTAGCGGTAGAGTTGAGCCGATCAAAAGTGTTAACGTTAGTCCTAAAGATGCAGGACGCTTGGTTAAGCTACTTGTCGAACAGGGCGATCGCGTCAAGGCGGGGCAAACCCTAGCAATTATGGAGAACAAAGAGTTAGAGATCCAAACTTCTCAGGCTCAAGCAGAATTAAAACAAAACCGCGCTACCCTGGGCGAAGGAAAGGCTGAAATCAACGCGGAAATTGCCCAGTCTCAGGCAAGATTACGACAGCTAGAGGCAAAGCTAAAGCAGGTTGAAAATCGTATTCCCAGAGATATTCAGCAAACTAGAGCGCAGATAAACGGAGCAAAATCGAGGCTCAAGCTCGTACAGCAGAGAGTCGATCGCAATCGGAATTTGTTAGAGCAGGGGGCAATTTCTGAGGATACTTTTGATGAAATTACTGATAATTCTCAGGCTGCTGAATCGAATATCAATGAGCTTCGCCAGCGTTTAGAACAGCTACAGAGTACTGGCGGTGCGGAAGTCGAACAGATTAAGGCGGAAATTGCCGAATCTAGAATTGCCCTAGAACAAAAACAGGCAACTGCACCCGATGAAATTGCTGCATTGGAAGCATCTCTAGAACAGTCACAGATGTCTCTCAAACAGTCGGAAATTCAGTATGCAGATAGTATCGTTAAAGCTCCTTTTGACGGGATTGTAACCCAAAGATATGCGGTGGAAGGGGCATATGTTGCACCCAGTACTTCAGGTTCTGGTACGGCTTCGGCTTCGGCTAATTCGATCTTGGCTTTAGCTCAAGGATTGGAAATTATTGCCAAAGTCCCCGAACTAGATGTCGGTCAGCTACAGCCTGGTCAAAAGGTTGAGGTGGTAGCAGATGCTTATCCCGATCGCAAATTTACGGGGGAGATCAAGCGCATTGCTCCCGAAGCCGTAATTGAAGAAAATGTTACCTCGTTTGAAGTGCGGGTGAAGTTACTGACTGGTCAAGATACCTTGCGATCGAAGATGAACGTTGACGTTACTTTTATCGGTAAGGAGTTAAGCGACAGTTTAGTTGTGCCAACAGTGGCTATCTTTACCGAAGATGGCGAACAGGGAGTCATGGTTGCCGATGAGAACAACCAGCCTGTATTCCAGCCTGTGAAAGTTGGTCTGTATTTAGGCGACCAAACGCAAATCTTAGAAGGGGTGGAAGCTAATCAGCAGATATTTATCGATCTGCCAGAGTCGAGAAGAAGAGGAGGGGAATTTTAGGTTCGTCAAACAGTTAAATATTATGGCTGGGGGACTAGGTGACTAGGGGACAGGGAGATTTTAATTTAAAGTCATTATGCGAACTTGATACAAAAGGTGATTATGAGTTCTAACTGAGTGCGATCGCCTGTAGAGTAAATAAAATCAAAATGGGCGATCGCATTTATCTTCTAATCCGCGCAATCCCTTACTATCTAATTTATTTCAATGTTTCTATTGACATTTGTAATACTTCTATGATTATACTTATAGTAGAAGTTACCAAAAATATATCAGATTTTTATTATGAAAACAAATATAGCAAAACATGCGCTTAATGTAAATCCCCAGGATTATTCTTTATTGACAGATTTATATCAGCTAACCATGACGGCTTGCTATGCGGGAGAAGGGCTGGCTACGAAAAGAGCTAGTTTTGAATTGTTTACCCGACGTTTGCCCAATCGCTTTGGCTACCTAATCGCGATGGGTTTGGTTCAAGCTTTAGAGTATTTGGAACAGTTGAATTTTAGTTCAGAACAAGTTCAGGCATTGAAAGACACGGGGATATTTAATCATGCACCGAACGAATTCTGGCAATTATTAGAGTCAGGAGTGTTTACGGGTGATGTATGGGCTGTACCAGAGGGTACGGCAATATTCTCTAATGAGCCGATACTCAGAATTGAAGCACCGTTATGGCAGGCACAGTTAGTTGAAACCTATTTATTAAATACGATTAACTATCAGACGTTAATTGCTACTAAAGCAGCGAGAATTAGGGATGTAGCAGGATCGCAGGCAGATATTCTTGAATTTGGCACGAGGAGGGCATTTAGCCCGCAGGGTGCAGTATGGGCAGCTAGAGCAGCCTTAGCAGCAGGGTTTGACGGCACATCGAATGTTTTGGCAGCCTTGAAGCTGGGAGAAAAGCCAAGGGGGACAATGGCTCATGCCTTAGTAATGGCGATTAATGCTATATCGGGTAGTGAAGATGATGCTTTTCGTGCTTTTCAGACATATTTTCCCGACGCACCACTGTTAATAGATACTTACGATACGGTTGCAGCAGCTCAAAGATTACAGCAGCAGGTAACGGCAGGAAAAACTAGCGTTACGGGAGTAAGAATTGATTCGGGAGATTTGGTACAGCTATCTCAACAGATACATGACTGCTTACCTAAGACGAAGATATTTGCTAGTGGAGATTTGGACGAATGGGAAATTACTAGACTGAAACAGCAGGGTGCAGTATTAGATGGCTACGGTATTGGTACGAAGTTAGTTACGGGTGTACCAGTCAACGGCGTATATAAGCTGGTAGAGATCGATAATATACCGACGATGAAAGAATCGAGTGGTAAATTAACCTATCCAGGCTGCAAACAAATTTTCCGCACTACTATTGATGGTCAAATACAGTCAGATCGTTTGGGCTTAAAAGATGAGGCGGTACAAAATAATGAGCAAGGCTTATTACAGTTAGTTATGGAAGCTGGTGTGAGAAAACAGGAAGATTCAACCTTAGAACAAATACGTCAGCGTACAGCTATTTCCTTAGCCAGTTTACCTAATAATGTTCGCCAGATAGATAATCCCGAATCTTTAACTGTAAACATCTCTGCTGAGTTATCCGCCTTACGCCAGTCGGTAGCAAAACCCCAGCCGATAGCCAGCCACTTATAGATATTTGTACAAAATAAATTACCTAATTAAAAACATACAGGCTAACCTTTCACCTCTGCGAAAGATCTAATGGAAAAAACTGCTTTATTTGGCACTAGCGCCGATCCGCCAACCATAGGACATCAAGCTATTTTATACTGGCTGTCTCAGCATTACGATCGCGTTGTGGTTTGGGCATCAGACAACCCATTCAAACAGCATCAAACTCCCTTAAAATACCGTACTGAGATGTTGCAGCAGGGAATCGCCGATCTTAAGCTCAATAATATCAGCCTGCATCCAGAGTTAAGCGATCGCTTTACTTTTATTACGGTTAATCGAGCTAAAGAAAAATGGGGACAAGCAGCAGAATATAGCCTAATTATTGGTTCAGATATTTTGCCTCAAATCCATAACTGGTATCGTATCGGAGATTTGCTATCAGAAGTAAAGGTTCTAATCGTGCCACGTTTGGGTTACGGAATTGGAAAAACAGACTTAGCATCTTTAAATAATATGGGAGGAGAATATGCGATCGCAAGTTTAAATGCGCCCAAAGTATCTTCTAGTACCTATCGTTTGCACAAAGATCGACGTTTAGTTACCCCGTCGGTAAGAGATTATATATATCGGCATAATTTATATGATGTTAATGAAAAAGTAAAAAGGTAGAGATGTAGAGATAAGGCATGCCTTATCTGTATCTTGTCTGTATCAACAAAGACGCAGCAAAGCAAAACATAAGGCGATTTTTATTTTTAAAATGATATGAAAGTTGATTCTAAGATTAAAGCGAAAAGTAATAATAAGACAGAAAAGCTGGCTGACTTTAAAGTCGGCGTAGATAACGTTATCTTTTCCGTTGACACTGCCTATAATCGGGTACTGGTTTTATTGCGAAAAAGAGAAGAAGATCCGTTTAACAATCATTGGAGTTTACCAGGAACTCTAGTACGTCAGGGAGAATCATTAACCGATGCTGCATATCGTACTCTGTCAGAAAAAATACAGGTAGACAATCTATATTTAGAACAGCTATATTCTTTTGGCGATCCTGGACGCGATCCGCGAGAAAATCCTGATAGCTTTGGTGTTAGATATTTATCTGTCAGCTACTTTGCTTTAGTCAGATATGAAGCTGCCAAAATAATTAATAAAGACGATTACGATCTTGCCTGGTACAAAGTAAACGAAATCCCTCAACTAGCTTTCGACCACGATGAGATTCTTAACTATGGCTGGAATCGGCTCAAGAACAAACTGCAATATAGCCCGATCGCTTTCGATGTTTTGCCACCAGAGTTCACTCTGAACGAAGTTTATCAGCTTTACTGCACAATTTTAGGCGAAAACTTCTCCGATTATTCTAATTTTAGATCGCGCCTATTAAAACTTGGTTTCTTATCAGACACAGGAGTCAAAGTATCCCGTGGAGCTGGTCGTCCTGCAAGCCTATATAAATTTGATTCCGAAGCCTTTGCACCGTTAAAAGATAAGCCATTACTGTTTATTTAAAACTAATTTTAATCCAATTTATAACTATGCAAACGCAACCTGGGGCAGATTATAAAACTATAGAATATGAAATAGCCAGATTAGACCGTCAGATAATCTTACATTTAGCAAAAAGACTCAAATATCAAGAATTAGCCCGTAGAGCGAATGAAAATTGCGATCGCAACTCTATTACTAATTTTAGAGACACCCTAGATCGAAGAAAACAATGGGCAACAAGTATTGGTTTGAATCCCAATATAGTAAATAAACTTTCGCAATATTTAATTGACTATTATCTTACTGAAGAAAAGTATAGCCAAAAGCAGATATAGATAATGATTAGAATTATCGAAAGTAGTGCAGACAAACTAAGAATTAAACAGTGCCCTGCAAATTCGTGGATAGTATGTATATTTGCAGCTTTGCTGAGTGCTTTTTTAGGTTATTACACTTTCTTTCAGTCTCCGATATCTTCGTCCCTTGTTTGCACTAAAGATTTTTTTAATCGAACCAATTGCGAATTAATTGAATCTGCTGTTTTCGATCGCAATCTTACAGATAGACATATTAAAAATATAAAAGAGCCTCGTATAAAAATTGGTGGAAGGAACACATCTATTTTTTTAAAAACAGATATAAACATATGGCATGGAAATATAAAAAATCTTTACTACCCTAGTAGTCTTGTCTCAGATCCTTTTCTTGCCCGAAGCAATAAGCTCGTGTTAGCAGAAATAGAAAAACTCAATAGCTTTATCGAACGCCCGCGAGATAGTCAAACATTAACAATTGAAAGAGCAGTACCCAAACCGTTTTGTATTATCGGCTGGATGTCAATACTTCCCTTATTACTTCCTCCAGTATTTATATTCATTCTCCCTATACAAACCTATTGTTTCAATTTACGCGATCGCAATTTTTCTGTAGCGAAAACAATATTTTATACTACAGAAAAAAAAGAATATTCTTTGAAAGATTTAAAAGTAATATCTAGAATTGATAATACAGAACCCTCAATCATATTAACTGTCAATAACAAGCAAGAATATATCCTTAAAGATTTAGTTAGAGAGCAAGAGTTACCAAAAGTACTTAAACTTATAAAACCATTTATTACCACGCCAGCTAAAGCTAATTAATTACTAAACACTCAAATAACAAACTTTAAATCCTTAGCGTCTCTGCGTCTTTGCGAGAAATAAAACCATGAAAATAGCGATCGCCCAACTTAATCCAACTATCGGTGACATTACTAATAATGCCCAGTCAATTATTAATGCTGCTAACAATGCATCCAAGCAAAACGCTCGTTTATTATTAACTCCCGAATTATCCCTGTGTGGCTATCCTCCCAGAGACTTATTACTCTATCCTGGCTTTGTCGAACAAATGAGTCAGGAATTAAAAGCGATCGCAACCCAGCTACCAAAAGAGATTGCTGTCTTAGTCGGTACGGTAGAAGTTAACCCTCATGCGACTTCCAAAGGACAAAAGCCGTTGTATAACAGCATGGCTTTATTAGAGGGAGGAGAAATAAAAGAGGTATTCCATAAGCGATTGTTGCCTACCTACGATGTGTTTGATGAGGATCGCTATTTTGAACCTGGCTATGAAGCTAATTACTTTACTCTAGATGACACAAAGATAGGAGTAAGTATCTGCGAAGATCTATGGAATGATGAACAGTTTTGGGGCAAACGTAGCTATGAAGTGAACCCAATTGAAGAGTTGGCGCAGTTAGGCGTTGACGTAATTGTTAATCTTTCTGCATCTCCCTATACGGTAGGCAAACAAAAACTCAGGGAGGCAATGTTGCATCATGCAGCTACTTCTTATCAACAGCCAATTTTATATGCCAATCAGGTTGGGGGAAATGACGATCTGATATTCGACGGTAATAGCGTGGCGTTTAATAGTGCGGGGGAAGTTATCTGTCGTGGAAAGAGTTTTGAGACGGATTTAATCGTGGTGGATCTTGAAGAGACGGGGAGTCCTAAAGGATTAGCTTCGCTACGCTACGCGTCACAAGGAGACGAGGAGATAGGGGAATCAGGAGACGCAGAGAGTAATCAGGAGATATATAATGCCTTAGTGTTAGGAGTAAAGGATTACGCGCGCAAGTGCGGGTTTAGTCGAGCGATATTAGGCTTAAGTGGCGGGATTGACTCGGCTTTGGTAGCTGCGATCGCATCTGAGGCATTAGGCGCAGAGAATGTCTTAGGGGTGTTGATGCCGTCTCCCTATAGTTCGGATCATTCTATTAGTGATGCGGTGGATTTGGTAAATAGCCTGGGGATTAAAAGCCAGAAGTTAGAGATAGAAGCAGCGATGACGGCTTACGATACGATTCTCGATCCAATGTTTGCAGGGACAGAATTTGGGATTGCCGAAGAGAATATCCAGTCGCGGATACGAGGTAATTTATTAATGGCGATCGCCAACAAATTTGGTTATTTACTTCTCTCTACAGGTAATAAATCAGAAATGTCCGTAGGCTACTGTACTTTATATGGCGATATGAATGGCGGTTTAGCGGTGATTGCCGATGTGCCGAAAACGCGAGTATTCGATCTATGTCGCTGGTTAAATCGTAGCCAGTCAGTTATCCCCACTAACATTATTACCAAGCCACCTAGCGCGGAATTAAAACCAGATCAGAAAGATTCGGATTCTTTGCCCGATTATGACACCCTGGATGACATTCTCGATCGCCTGATCTGTAAACATCAATCTTCAAAGGAGATAATAGAGGCTGGACATAACTCAGAGGTAGTGAGTAAGGTAATAAAGCTAGTTACCCGCGCCGAATTTAAGCGCCGTCAAGCACCCCCTGGAATTAAGATTACCGATCGCGCATTTGGTACTGGCTGGCGGATGCCAATTGCCAAGAGGTTACCTACTATATGAACTATCAAAAGTCTTTAATCGATCGCTATAAACTAACTCCCTATCTATTTTTACTACCTGCGATCGCTTTACTCGGATTAACGGTGTTTTTCCCTGCCATACAGGCATTTGCCCTCAGTTTCACCCGTTACGAATACGATATTACCCAAGCACCAGAATGGGTTGGCTGGGAGAATTTTCAACGGCTTTGGCAGGATAAAGTTTTCTGGCAAACTATTCGCAATACTCTCCTGTACCTAGTAGGGGTTGTACCTATCCTAGTTATAGCGCCTTTAGGGTTGGCAATCGTAGTTAATCAAAAGCTGCGGGGAATTAACTGGTTTCGTACCGCTTTTTATACCCCTGTAGTAATTTCAATGGTGGTAGCGGGAATTGCCTGGAAAGCACTCTATACCGAAAATGGTATCTTAAATCAGTTTTTGGCACAGTTGGGATTTGAAGGTATTCCCTGGCTAACCAATCCTAAGTGGGCAATCTGGAGTGTGATGTTAGTAACGATCTGGAAAGGCTTGGGCTACTACATGGTCATATATCTGGCTGGTTTGCAGTCAATCTCTCCCGAACTCTATGAAGCTGCGGCGATCGATGGTTCGGATAGCTGGCAAAAGCATCTAGATATTACTCTACCCTTGATGCGTCCTTATCTATTCTTAGTAGCAGTAATTTCGGCTATCTCGGCAACTAAAGTCTTTGAAGAGATTTTTATTATGACTCAAGGAGGACCGAGAAACAGTTCTAAAACTGTAGTTTACTATCTCTATGAACGAGCATTTCAAGACTTAGATATTAGCTATGCCTGTACAATTGGTTTGGTTTTGTTCATAGGCATTTTAGGACTATCAATTATTAATTTAAAACTGACAGCAGAAAATAACAAATAAAATTATTAGGCTAGGAAATAATAATTTCAAGCGAGATAAAATGCTATGAATAATCTAGTCAAAATATTGCTAGTAAGCTTGCCAGATAGAGAAGGATTAGTAGCAGAAATATGGATTGGAAAAAGCAAATTTGCAGAGTTGTCTAAACAAAAAGGAGTTTTACTATTTGAAATATATTCTCCTCTAAATAATATCTGCTGGAATTTAGAGTTTGATAATTTATTAGATATATTGAATGCAGCAAAAGCAAAATTGGAGATATCACTCGACTTGCAAACTAATTGAATAAATCTTTTTTTATCATTTTTTTGACACAAACCAATCGGTCAAAACGCTTATAAACAAATGCAAATAATTCAAATTACAAGTCAATATAAATAACCTATTTTTATATAGTTAAGCTGTTAAAAATACCATTAATAACATCCTCTAGAATATTCTTAATTTTGTCTACTCCTCAAATTGTCAAGCTAATAATTACTTTAGCTGGTATATCAAACTAATATTTTTTAGTTTACAGCAGCCAATCTTTTTTACCAATTCATATTTATCACTCAAAGTCTCTTTCAAAAGCAAGTTTGCCTCAGGGTTTTCTTCTACGTAAGACATAAACGATCTTGTGAGAATAAATTCGGGTTGCTGCGCCAAAATTTTTGCTAACTCAGCTTCTGTAGTCAGACCAGCGCCTTTAATATAAGGAAAAAGATACTCTTTAGCAAGATTAGAAGGATGAGTTACCGCTTTGCTGGGAGGCTTCAAATCGTTGAACCAATATACAAGATGATCCCTCATCAAATAGATTGGCTTGTTTTCAGGATTGTGCTGCTTAAAATATTTAGAGATTTCGTAGACAGTATCATCAGATAAAGGTTGTCCTGCAATCGAACGATCTCCAACAGTATAATATCGATCCAAAATAGGGGGAACATAGCTAGAAAGTGCTAGCGCAAAACAGGCGATCGCAATTAAACGTAGCGCTGTACTGGGCAACTTTCTCCAAAATAAAGCGATCGTTAGAGCTAGAAAGGGAAAGATTTGCAGAAAGTAATGTTTGTGAAATTCTCCACCCTGAATCATCGAAATTGCTGTACCCAGGCAGGCTACCTGTAATAGCATAAACTCTTGCTGTCGGTCAGATTTTAAAGCTTTCCAAAGTCCTACGGCGATCGCAAATGCCAAGCCAACTCTAAGCAGTAGATCGAAATTAACTCTAGAGCTTGAATAGCTTAGGGGTGCTAAGATTACCGAATTCCACCAAATCCCACTATTTCCCGTGATGAGATAGGGAAAATAAGTCAGGAAGATGATGCTGAAGCTACCCAAGCAATAGGCAGCTATGCCCTGCAGGTTGACGGCTTTAGATCTAAAACACATATACACCAGCCACAAGCCTATTGCAACCACCGTATATGCCAGATTAAGCCTAATCATTGTGGCTACGGTAAGTAACAAGCCTCCCCAAAAAAGGTTTTTAGGGGATGTTCCAAATAGAATTAGCATAGTTAGTCCTGCAAAAAGAGGAACTATCGCCACATGCTCTGATAGAGTAGCCTGAGCGTCAACAGTTAGAGTTGAAGCAGTGATAATTGACAAAACTCCTGCCAATATTCCTACACTATTGTCGCCGAGTTTTTTGGCGATCGAGTAAACAAACCAGGACGTTAGAAAGATGCAAAGCGACCCAGCAAACCTAACTGCTATCACGCTTTTCCCAAACAGCACGATAAACATAGCGTAGGCGACAGAAAGCAACGGTGGCTTGATATCCCAAAGCTCTGTGTAGGGCAGATGACCGTTTAAAAGCGACTGTGCTACCAGGATAAAAGTGCTTTCGTCCCAATTTATAACTCCCTCGAAATAGTAGGGCAAGCGGATCGAAATACTTAAAATTAATAGGCAAAGAGGAACAACCCACTTCTGTCTCATGTTTTAGTTACATAACAATAAATGCTGTATACACGATCTCTGCACACTTGTCATCAATCTTTCTCGTTCGCGCTAGAACTGTCAGACAAAATTTAGTTTGTCTCGGCGATCTTATTTAGACTCGTCTTTTCGATCCGATCTTACTTAAATATTGCGATCGCTACTAGCTTTTTTCTTCTGCCAGTCGCTAACTTTCCACAACGTTCCCGAAACCAGATTGGTAATAATGTGCGCCACTACGGGAACTACCAGATTCCCTGTAATCAAAGCGCAGTAGCCCAAAGCAAACCCCACAATTGTTGCCCACACTACATAGGGCCATTGTCCATTACCGCTTAAATGCAGAACTCCAAACAGCAAACTAGAAATTACTAGCGCAGTTAAATTTAAACCCAAGGCTGGTAGCATTACTCCGCGAAATAATAGCTCCTCGCTCAAACCAGGCAATAATCCTAGCCAAATCAAATCTGTCCATTCCAAAGGCTCAATTACCAATTCTAGGTACATATCGGCGCTACGACGATAATCAGCCCACAAACGGTAAATAATACTGCTAGTAAGAGTTATAGCTGCTGCTAAACCTAGACTTTGCAACACAGCCTGGGAACTAAACTGAATTGATAGTAGCTGTACTCCCCCCAGCTTTTGCCAAACTTTAGCGATCGCCATCAATAGGACAGCAGTAACGCCCATAAAGATTAAAATTTGGTTTCGGCTTAGGGGTTCTAGTTCGGGAGTATTAGGGTTTGCCACAGGTTTTATAAGCTCCGTAAAGCAGGTATAGAGGGATTAAAGGCTCGAATATCCACACCAGCCCGATGAGCAGCAATAACGCCCAAAGCTTCAAGATAAGAATCAACTTTTGTCACTTTGATGCCCAACGGTTCGGGGGGGACTTGTATTTGAGTTGTGTTGTTGGTTACGGCAATAATTTCAGCCCGTTCGGCTAAATTGAGAATGGCGCTTCCACCACAGGAACTATAGGGGATTACTACCGCGTCTACTTCATCAGACCAAATTGCCTTGTTTTTTGTAGTTTGAGGAAGTACAAACTGAGGGGCGCGACTCAGCCCTACCAGCACGCAAGGTAAAAAAGTATACCCCAATTCTTCGGCAGCAGTACGGGGAGACACCTCTGGATCTACGGATAGAGGCAATAACGCAGGAGCATGAGCAGCAGGAATTTGAAACTGACGCACAATTAAATGAGAAATGACCGCTTCCGCGCCAGCCAAATGGTCTACTCCCGAACCATGACGGTAATTCTGCAGATCTTCGCTACTATCATCATCTGGGAAACGGACGACTACGGCGATCGCTTCTGCTCCACCCTGGTTAATTAGCTTATCTGCTGCTCGTAATAGACTGCCTGGATTGCCAATAGTTCCCCAGCTTGCCCCAGAATCCGCAGTACGCAATTCCACTTCCAGGGGTGCATCGGTAACAACATAATCCGTTAAATTTAGTCCCAAGGTTGCCCTTGTCGCATCCGCAGCCTGAATATGTCTTAGGCGCAATTCTGGTTCGATGCCTACATCTAGCAGTAGCCCAATTTTGTTTTGCCGAACGGGATTTAAGCCCCAGTCTCCAGCAGCAAAACGATCTAAACCATACCCTTCAACATAATAGGTATTGTCCATAGACCAATAGAGCTGTGCGCCGTTAAGAACATTAGGATGAGTAATTAGGCGATCGCTAATTTGGGCGATCGCTCTTGCGACGGGTAGGGCATCCCCCGCATAACCACCGATAGCTGCACCGACTCCAGTGGGAACAATAAGAACAGTAGTGAAGGGGGACATAATCTCGCTTGCTAATAACGTCTAGTCTTCTGTAGTCGCAACTTCTCTAGTCACAATGGCTTCTACCGTTGCTTTTTGCTGCTGCTTATCAACTTGAGTAACAGCCCAACGGAGTGGTTCGCCTTCTTTTGACAATTTTGCTTCAATTTCTTGATTTAACTGAACTGGATTTTCTGTCAGGTCAATCTCAGCCGTAATAAAGTGTGTAGTCATAAGTTTTACCTAAGCTATTAATACATATTTTCTAGTTTAAGATGTCCCGATTGTAAAATAGACAGTAATAATTAATATTTTTTGATTATTTATTATCAGTTTTATATTTTGCTCAACAATTGCAGATCTTTAAAGATCGAAGATTTGCGCTCAGATTAAAAGGTATTTTTATGAAATTTATCAATCTCCAATTTTCTCTCTTAGCGATCGCCATCAATATATTAGTTACTCCTAATTTAGTGGCTGCTCACCAGTCACCAAGCCATAACCCACTAGAATCAGTAACTCAATCTATTAAAGAGTCAAAGGAATCGGAAACAGACGAGGCTAATAATGAAGAAGACAAAGACAAAGACAAAGACAAAGACGAAGAAGCTAAAAAGCCGACTCCCGAAGAAATTGCCCGCTTGAAAAAAATAGCGATCGCCGACCAGCTTTATCTCAGTGGCGATCGCGCAACGGCTCGTAAGCTATATCGAGAAGCCAAGCAAACATGGCAGATCGAGAAAAAAAGAGACAGTAAGAAAGAGCAGCCTGCGGTTTTTGACGATCCTGCCCAACTTAGCCCCGCAGGTAGAGTATTTTGGCGTAACTATCAGCAGGGCAAAGAAAAACAGCTAGAAAGTAAAATAATTAGCTCTTTAAAACTATTAACCACTAGAGAACCCCAGTTTTTACCTGGTCATATACACTACTCTCAAGCACTGCTAGAGTACGAAAGAGAAGCAGAATCGATCGCAGTATTAAATCGCGCAGTCAATCTTTATCCTAATGAACCGCAAATCCTGCGGGCAAAGATGAATGCGGATATTACCGAAGAGAAATGGCTCGATGCCTCAATTATGGCGCGACAATATGCCTTGTTTAATCCTGATGCGCCCCAGGCAAAAGAATTTGAGAGCCTAGCAGAAGAATATCTAGCCGAATATCAGAGCAGTTTGAGATCGAGCATCAAGTGGAATGCGGTGGGAAATGCGATCGCAGGAACGGTAGGCTTTGCCCTGACGGGTAATCTATTTGGACCTCTTTCTGCCCTCGAAACAACGGGTTTATTGCTTCAGGGAGAATCAGCCGTAAGAGAAGCATCCGTTAGCCAGATTAAAAAACAAGTACCCCTACTCAAAGACGAACGAGTTGACGAATATATCGCCAAAATTGCTCAAAAGATTGCTGCTGCTTCGGGTAGAGAAGAGTTTGATTACGAATTCTATGTCATCATGGACGATACTCTCAATGCTTTTGCTTTGCCTGGGGGCAAAATATTCGTCAATGCAGGGGCAATTATGGAAACTGATTCGGAAGCCGAACTAGCTGGATTGCTGGCTCATGAAGTCTCCCATAGCGCCCTATCCCACGGTTTTCAACTCGTCACTAAAGGTAGTCTTACTCAAAATATTGTTAGCTATATTCCCTACGTCGGCAATGCTGCTAGTAGCCTAATCGTACTCAACTACAGTCGGAAGATGGAAAAGCAGGCAGATATTTATGGCACTCGAATTTTGGTTAATGCTGGCTATGCTGCCGATGGCGTTCGCAATCTGATGGCTAAACTAGATCGATCGCGTGATGAAGATAGCCCCGAACCTGCTGCTTGGTTATCTAGCCACCCCAACAGTAAACAAAGAATTGACTACATCGAAAAACTAGTAGTCGATCGAAACCTAGATCGCTATGCCTACGAGGGAGTATATCAACATCAGCCGATTAAGCAGCTAGTTACCGAAAAATGGCAGAAGTACGAAAAGTGTATTGAAGAAATTGAGACGCTGCCAGAAGCAAAAGTTTGTGCGGGAGAAGAACCAAAGCAAGAATCAGATAAAGACAACGAGCCAGAGGACAAACGCGAATCCGAACAAAAAAATTCTGAAGATGCCGATTTAGAGTCAGAGTCAGAATAAAATAAGCGCTCGGGTATTTAATTTATTTCGGGTTGACGAGGAGATAGGGGGACTGGGAAAGGGCTTAACAGTTTTCATCAAAATTTAATCAAATCCAATTCAAACGAACAACCGCTATTAGCTTTTATTCGGCTAAACCCGAAGCTACCAAATCTTCAATCTGCTGAATATTACCGTCCCCTGCCAGATAGCCAATACCACGGTGTAAATGCAGGGTGAACTGCTGTTTGAGAGTCTCGGCTTCTGTCCCCAGTCCATCCTCATGGCATCGCTGTTTCAACGCAATCAGCAAAACATCGGCAATCTCACCGCCAAAAACATTCCAGGCTATTTCTACCGTACTGTCAGTCTTAATTGGTACGGGAGAGGGGGCGCTTGGTTCGGCAAGGGAACGACAAAAAGCCCAACGACATAGTATATTCCACTGTTTGATCTTCGTACTGCGCTTGAGCTTGATAAGTTGATCTTCGGCTGTTTTAGCCAGACGTACTCGTTCGATCGGACTGTTCATAACTACTAATTAGTGATTACTTCAAAGATTATTTATTCTGATACAGACTACGAGGATCTAAAGCATCTCTTAAACCATCACCTAAAAGATTAAAAGCCAACACCGTCATGATAATAAGTACGGCGGGGGGGATAATTAGCCACGGCTGCAATACCAGAATTGAAGCATTAGTGGCAGAAGAAAGTAAATTGCCCCAGCTTGGATCTTTGGCTTGAATGCCCAAGCCGATCAAGCTCAGTACTGATTCGGCAATAATAAATCCTGGCACGGCTAAGGTAGCGGAAATAATAATATAGGTGGCAGTTTGGGGCAAAATATGGCGCACAATTATATATAGCGGATTTGCCCCCATTGCTCTAGCTGCCTGCACATATTCCTGTTCTTTGATCGATAAAACCTGTCCCCTGACTACTCTTGCTAGTCCAGCCCAACTAATAAAAGAGGTAATGATCACAATCATCAGAAAAGTTTGAGTGCTGCTTAAGCCATCGGGAATGACTGAAGCCAGAGCAATTAGCAAATATATGCCTGGAATGGTCATTAAAACTTCTGCAAAGCGCATAATGATGGCATCCACCCAACCGCCAAAATACCCAGATATTCCTCCCGCTAGCATTCCTAGAGGGTAAGAAATACTAATTCCCGCCAGACCAATAAAGAGACTGATTCTACCCCCAAACAAAAGACGGCTAAAGAGATCTCGACCCTGTTCATCTGTACCCAAAAGGTTAATTTTAGCTTTACCTGCTGTACCAAACAAATGCCTGTTGAGAGGAATGCCAGGAAAGATGGTTACGGGTTCAAAACTGGGGGGCAAGGGCAGAGCAACCTTGAATAGACTGTAGGGTCTGGCTTTAGCAAAGATTTTAATCGGAGTTGGTCGATCGCGATCGACGATTAAAAGGCGATCGCCCGTACTGAGAACCGTCACTCCCTGATTCGTCGGATAAACATAGGGTGCAGTGATACCTGCTTCGTTACGCCATTGAATTGCCGTCGGTGGCAACAAAGAACCATCGTCCTGGGAAGCATAGGGAGAATAGGGCGCAATAAAATCGGCAAAAATAACCGCTAGATAAAAAACAATTAGGATTGATGCTCCCATTCGCGCCAGGGTATTCTGCTTGAGCTTTTGCCACCAGTTCATATGTTGCTCACTACTAAATCTTTTTAATCAACAGGACTAACCTTAGCTTTGTACAGTAATTTGTCACCTTGTTTGTAGCCTACATAGCGCACTTTTACCACTTCTCCTGGTTGAGCTACGCCTTTCATGAGCTGGTGATTTTGGGGATCGTAGGCTAATTCGTCCCCGACGGTAGCGATAGTGGCCACGTTCCAATGCCGAACTAATTCTTCGACTGGTTCGACCAAAGATAACAGCCTGCTAGCTGGCAACTGAGGGTTTTGGCGTACGGCAGTAGCAGCAGTCGGCCACTGTAACAACCAGGATTCAATCGTCTCTAGGCTTGCTTGCTGAAATTCTCCCAGCAGATTATCTTCAAGCTGACTCATCTCCTGCTGTAATTTTTGATATTCTTGCCGACAGGCGGTTAGAGCCTCTGAGTTACCTGTTGATATTGAAGGTCGAGGCTCTATAGGCTTTTGCTCGGAAAAAATAGCTAAGAAGTCATCTATGGAAATATTTAAGGTTCGAGCAATTTTAGCGATCGCCCCGACAGAAACATTAAGAATTAAACCCTGCTCAATTCTGATCGACTGTAGCCGAGACACCTTAGCTATCTGACTCAATCGATCGATATCGGGGATGCCTACCTGCTGCATTAACTCTTGCAGTCTTTCTCGATTAGTTTTCGCTAGATCTTGATTCATTTTAATTTAGAACATTGCCAAGTTTAGTATTGATTGTATGGCGATCCTTCAGAGCGAACAATTAAGCCATAACGAAGCACCAAATGTCGATCGAACTGATAGTATTATCCAATTTTCGGGAACTATTAAAAGGAAGACTGCTCAAAATAATCATAAATCTCAATACTGGTTCTTGATTACTCAATTCCCGAACAGGAACTTATCAGCCAAAACGATTTTATAAATGTTTATAGTTTACTCCTTATCACCTGAGTCTCAGTCTGACGCTAAATTTCGATTGCTTTTATTACGAGGAAGTTTGTAATGACGACTGCCAAAAACGGAATTAGTCATGCTCGGACTCATATTCAACACTTTACCGCTTCTAAACAGATCGAATTTTTTGAATCTCTCAAAGAATCTCGATTTAGTGGTCAACTAGTTATTTCTGATAAGCAAGACCATACTTGGGTACTCTATCTTTACCTAGGTCGCGTTGTCTATGCTAGTGGAGGAATTCACCCCGTCAGACGATGGCGCAGACATGTTGTTGCATATTGTCCCGAGAGACTGGCTAATTTAGAAAAATTACAGCTATCTTTAGCTAAAATTGCTCAAGAAGAATCGCGAATTTCCTGGGAATATCAATTATTGTCGCTCTGGATCGATCGAAGCGAAATAGGAAGGGAACAGGCAACCAAAGTCATTAGAGCTACCGTAACAGAAGTTCTGTTTGATGTTACTCAAGCAATGGAAGTTGACTGTGAATTGATTAAAGACAATTTACTAACTACCAGACTAATTTTGATCGATGCCGAACAGGTGATCGGCGAATCTAACAAGCTCTATTGCGCCTGGAAAGATGCCAAAGTTGCCGATCGCTCTCCCGATTTAGCGCCTATAATTCGCCAGCACGAAGCGCTAAAATCTAGGACTTCCCCCCAGGTTTATCAAAATCTCAGTCAACTATTGGATGGGAAACAGACTTTACGAGATTTGAGCGTACGAATGAAGCGAGATGTAGCGACGGTTACTCGTTCCCTACTGCCCTATATTCAGATGGGTTTGGTACAGCTTGTGGCGGTAGATGATATTGCTCCTCCTGTCTCAACTCCTGTAGCCCAAAGGCTTTTTAAGACCAAGACTCCTCGTCGGCTAACCATTGCCTGCATCGACGATAGTCCAATCATTTGCCAGACAATGGAAAGCATTATTACTGATGCGGGATACAACTTTATCAGTGAAATGGACGGTTTGAGAGCGATCGCTGTTTTGCTAAGTCGCAAACCAGACCTGATCTTTTTAGATTTAATCATGCCCAACACCAACGGCTATGAGATCTGTTCCCAACTGCGGAAGCTTTCTTTTTTCAAGCAGACTCCTATCGTCATTCTTACGGGTAATGATGGCATTGTCGATCGGGTTCGGGCAAAAATGGTAGGCTCGACCGACTTTCTGGGTAAGCCCGCTCAACCCCAACAGGTTCTAGGCACGATTGAAAAATATGTCAGCCAAAAACAAAAAAAATAGCCATAAATAGCGACTCAAAGCTATGGGCGATAAAGTTCGGCTGAATTAAATGCTTTACAAAAACTTGCAAACTAGTAGTTATTTTGAGGCTTCGACTGGGAACTATAGATACTGTCCCCCTAATTGATGAAGTATTATCTGCCAAATCATGTCGAGAAAATACCAAAAAGGCGATTCAGCGTATATGCCCAGGCAGCAACTGAATCAAAAACCGCGATCGATTATAAATTGAGGTGACACTTGTTATGGGATACACACTGGTTGTTGATGATTCTGCTACGGAAAGATCGATTATTACAGGCTATTTGAAGGGAGAGGGGATCGATGTCTCCATTGCTCTCAGTGGCGAAGAAGCATTAAAAAAGATTCAGCAAGATTCACCCGATCTGATTGTGCTTGACATAGTACTACCAGGACGCAGCGGATTTGAGATCTGTCGAGAACTAAAAGGTTCAGACCATACCAACCAAATTCCCATTATCCTTTGCTCTACTAAAGGAACGGAAATAGATAAGTTTTGGGGCATGAAACAGGGGGCGGATGCCTATATCCTCAAGCCAGTAAATCGAGAGGAATTAGTTGGAAAGGTCAAGGAACTAACGGCTTAGGCTCCTATATAAAATGTTTAAGGTGATTTACCGTGTCTAATCTGTCTAACCTGTCTAATCTACTGACTCAACCTAGTCGAGCTGGTATTAAGAGAGAGAGTCAAAATTCAGACTTACTACAGCATCTGCGGTTTCGACTTTATCCCGATCTTCAGGCAATGCTACCTATCAGCCAGATAACTGAAGTTCTCAAACTTCAGCTAACGCAAATTACGCCGATTCCCCAAATGCCTGCTTGGGTGATGGGGGTCTATAACTGGCGCGGTGAGATTCTTTGGACTATCGATCTCGGACGATTTCTAGGTTTCGATTCTTGGTATCAGCACCAGCACGATCGCGCTTTGCAAACGGCTATTGTTCTCACTCCCTACCGAGAGCAGAGCGATTCGGGAATCCATATAGGCTTAGTTGTCGCAGCAGTAGAAGATATAGAATTCTGCGATCTAGCAGCAATTCAAGCTGAAGTCGATTCGCAGACTAATTCTCGCTTGAGTAGTTTTTTACAAGGATATTGGCTACCGCCAGGAAGAGAAATAATTCTAGCTCTAGATGGGTTGGCGGTTGCCAAAGCTATGCCAACGTCTAACTATTAAAAAGTTTTTAGCATTGCCTTAAAAACGGTCGAGTATGACTGATTCTTTAACAAGATTAATTTGTACGATTTATTTTTATTACCTGTTTATTTTGTTTATTCATATTTAACTGACCGACATTTATTTTGCATCCTAACTAACTAACTATCTAGTTTTGCTTCTATGAATAATTTGCCTCAGTCATCCAATCAATCAGAATCCGCGTCGAAGAACTCAATGCCAAATTCATCGTTACTGCGTCGCCTTTACAGTCTACCAATCGATCGTAAGACTGATTTGATTCCTTGGTTTAGTTTTGGCGCGTTGGCACTTGTCTTAGGAGGGGGGAGTTTCATGCTTCACAGCACTCTTCAAGCTCGTCTAGTAGAAGAGGCGGAATCCCAGTTAAAAGTCAAAAGAGAAATCATGACTTTATTACAGTCGCAATCAGGATATACTGCTTCAACGCTGTCTCAAGCCGTCAATGCTTTTACTGCCGAACAGGGCTATAGCGCCGTCTATTCTTTGCAGGATGGTCAGCTTGTTCTCTCCTCATCTGCGATCGACAATTTAGAGACAGTTGAATCAGATATTCCCCTGTCAGACGAGGAAATTCTGCAACGGGCGATGCAGGATCGAGGACAAATAGTTCGTCAAACTATGACTATTGGTAGGCAAAAATATGAGATTGCCGCCCAAGTTTTTGACGATGCTAATGATAATCCTCTTGGTGTGTTGGTACACGGAAGTTCGGTCAAAGGGGTTAACCAAGTTCTTCAAAGCAGCTTTCTGGCTCAGTTTGCCCTATCTTTAATAGTTGTAATTTTTACCTTTTACCTGAGTAAGATTTTAGGTCGGGCGATCGTCGAACCAATCAAAAGCCTGCAAAAAGTAGCACAAGACTTTACTGGGGGAAACTTTTCGATACGGTCTCAAATTGATTCTCAAGATGAAGTCGGTCTATTGAGCAGTACCTTTAATGTTTTGGCAGACTCGATCGAATTAAATGAGGCTCGCTTAAAACAGGATGCTCAACGTTCCCATCTGCTTCAGGAAATTGCCTACAGCATTTCTCAGGTCAATACAGTACAGCAGGTTTGGCAAACTGCGGTTGAAAGCAGTAAAGATGTCTTAAAATGCGATCGCGTTATCTATCATCATTTTGAGTCAGACTGGTCGGGAAAAATTGTCGCCGAAGCCGTTACGGCAGGATTTCCTCAGGCTCTAGGGACTCAAATTAACGACCCCTGTTTTGCCGAAGGATATGCAGAAGCCTATCAGCAGGGCAAGGTCAAGGCCGTCACCAATATTTATCGGGAAAATTTAAATGATTGCCATCTTAAAATGCTCGAACCGTTGGCGGTTGTTGCTAGCTTAGTTACCCCCGTCGTTAGCGCTAATCAATTAGCTGGTCTGCTGATTGCCCATCAGTGTAGTGAGGCTAGAGCTTGGCAAGAGGATGAAATTAGTCTTCTAGCCCAGATTGCCGAACAGGTTGGCACGACCGTTGAAAAAATCGAGCTGCTAGAACGACAGCAGCAGGCTCAACAGCAAGAACGAGCCGCGAAAGAGAATCTGCAGCGTCGAGCCTTGGAACTATTGATGGAGGTAGACCCCGTTAGTCAGGGAGATTTAACGGTACAGGTAAAGGTACAAGAAGATGAAATTGGGACGATTGGTGATTCTTACAACACCACAATTGAAAGCCTGCGAAAACTTGTTTCTCAGGTAAAGAATGCTGCTATTCAGGTATCAACCACAACGACGGAAAAAGATCTCTCGATTAAGGAATTATCTACTGGAGCCTCGGCACAGACGGGTGAAATTAATACTGCTTTAGAACGGATTCAAGGCATTACCAACTCAATCCAGGCTGTTGCCCATAACGCTAAAGCAGCAGAATCAGCGATGTTAAAAGCCACTCAAACAGTTAGGGCTGGTGATGAAGCAATGAACCAAACGGTAGCTGGTTTCCAGGAAATACGCGATACCGTAGCAGCCACGGCGAAGAAAGTGAAGCGCTTGGGAGAATCATCCCAAAAAATCTCCAAGGTAGTCAACGTGATTGGTAGCTTTGCCGATCAGACTAATCTTCTAGCTCTAAATGCCTCAATCGAGGCTGCTCATGCAGGAGAGGAAGGTCGCGGTTTTGCGGTAGTAGCAGATGAAGTCCGCTCTCTTGCCCGTCAGTCAGCCGAAGCAACGGCGGAAATTGAAGCACTAGTTGCCGAAATTCAGTCGGAAACTAACGAAGTTGTAGCAGCGATGGAAGCAGGAACGGAGCAGGTAGTAGCGGGAACCAAACTCGTTGATAAAACACGTTCTTCTCTAATTCAAATTGGCGACGTGAGCCAAGAAATCAATCAGCTTGTCGGCGAAATTGCGGCAGCGACAGTAGAGCAGTCTCAAGATTCGGAGGCAGTTAGCCAAACTATGCTTCAGGTTGCAGCGATATCCAGCAAAACCGCAACCGAAGCGGGGGATGTATCTGCCTCCTTCCAAGATTTATTGACTGTTGCTCGAGAACTACAGGATAGCGTGGCTAAGTTTAAAGTCAGCTAACTAAATTATTGAAGCCTATATATTAATTAATAATTTTATTGAGATTTCCATGACGAATTTTGCCGACCATCCCGACCTAGATCTAGAAGTTGCCGATCGTCTTCAGAACAGCCCAAATTCTGGAGTGTCCTGGTGGCAAAAACAGAGCATTCGCTTTAAAACCACAATTTTAGCGATCGCCATTGGCACAATTCCTACTCTAGCGGTTGGTTCGGTGGCATACTATTTTGCTGCTAATTCTGTTGCCCGAGAAACCAGAAGCTTGAGAAAAACCGTAGTGGGGGATCTGCAAAACCAGGTAAATGCTTTCATGAGCGATCGCTTGAAAGACGTTCGGGTAATGGCAAATTTAGATATTTTTACCGATCCGCAGTTGAGTCAGCAGGTAACTAGCTCTCAAAAATCTGCTGCCCTCCAGCAAATTCAAGACACTTACGGCTTTTATAACAGCATTGCCATTTTCGATCGACAAGGACGAGTCATTGCACAAACGCGGGGAAAAGCTCTGGGAAACCACCTCAATCGTAGCTATGTTAAAGATGCCTTAAAAGCCGATGCTGCGGTCATCAGTCAACCCCTGATTTCTACTAGTTCGGGGATTTTTAGTGTTTATACTGCTGCACCGATTAAAGATAATACGGGTGAAACTATTGGCTTTGTTAGAGCGAGAATCCCCGTAGAAGTTTTGAGCGAGCTGCTGCAAAACTATACCAATGAGGGTAGCCAATATTATTTGATTGACAATCGAGGGCTAGTTTTTCTTGGCTCTGCAGGGGCATATACCCTCGAAACCAAAAGTGACGGTTCGACCGTTGCCGATAAATCATCGAATTACGAAGCCGTTACGGCGCAAAGTATTTTTCCAGATGCCGATAGTTTGAATAGCAAGACTCTCACCACTGGCGTTGCTACCAATATTCAAACCAACATCCAGCAGTTTCTAGCCTATGCGCCAGCCAAATCCGTTGTCGGCTTGCCAGAACTAAACTGGCAGGCGATCTTAGCTACGGATACGGAGATCGTCTATGCTCCCCAAAGAAGACTTAGACTAGTGTTTATTCTCGGCTCGGCGCTAGTTGCGGTAGGCGTTGGCGCGATCGCCTATGCTTTAGCTAACCGACTCATACGTCCAATTTTAGAAGCTGCTACGGCGGTACAAGAAATTGGTCGGGGAAATTTTGCGACCCGTCTGGAAATTCCAGGTACGGATGAAGTTGCTCGCCTGGGAAGTGATATTAACCGCATGGCAACCCAGCTAGCAGATTTTGTCCAGGCGCAAACCATACTTACCCAACAGTCAGAGAGTCTCAAAGATATTGCTTTCCAGCTGGCTAGTGCCGAAAATGAAGGAGAAATATTTGGTGCTGCGGTGCAGGTTAGTTTTCAAACCCTAAAGGCGGAAAGAGCCGTTTACTATCTGTTTGATGAAGACTCAGCTACTGCCGTGGCGGAATCTGTTTCCCCTGGTCAAGCAACGATTCAGGCTAGTCAATTAAACGACGATCTGATTGCGGAATATCAGGCTCGTGCAGACTTAATTCGGGTTGAGGCGATCGCCAATTTGGAGCGGGCAGACTTAACTTCTGCTAAACAGCAATATTTTCAGTCTGTAGGGGTAAAATCCTGCTTGATTGCAACCGTGATGGTAGAAAATCGACTAAACGGCTTGCTGATGGTGCATCAGTCGTCGATGCCTCTTCCCTGGTTAGATGAAGAAACAGAATTTTTAGCTCAGGTTGCCAGTCAAGTTAGCTTTGCGATTACTCGGTTAAAGCTGTCAGAACAACAGCAGCAGGTTCGGATAAGAGAAAAGTCGGCAAAAGAAGCGATACAAACAAGAGCCTTGAGCCTGTTGCAAGAAGTTTATGACGTATCGGCAGGCGATTTAACTATTCGAGCAAGGGTAACAGATGATGAGATTGGTACGATCGCCGACTCTTATAACTCGACAATTGAAAGCCTGCAAAATCTGGTTCAGCAGACTAAAGAAGCAGCGACGGAAGTACAGCTCAATACTAGTAGCAACGATTTGGCAGTACAGTCCTTAGCATCAGAAACCGTTGCTCAGGCAGAAGCGATCGCTAAGATGCTGGGGCAGATTCAAGAGATGGAAACGTCGATCGGCATAGTGGCAGATCGGGCAGATCGAGCAGAAGAATTCGTGCGACAGGCAACGACAACCATTGCTCGTGAAGATCGGGCAATGAATCGCACAGTTGCCGAAATTAAAGCGGTACAGCATACTGTGATGCAAACGGCTACTAAAGCCGAAAAATTGGGAGAATCCTCCCAAGAAATTTCTCAAGCGGTAAGTCTAATTGGTCGTTTTGCAGCCCAAACTCACCTCTTAGCTCTTAAGGCTTCAATTGAAGCAGCGCGAGCGGGAGAAGAAGGTAAGGGGTTCGCCGTAATTGCGGATGAGGTTAGATCGTTGGCAACTCAGTCAGCAGAAGCAACTGCCGAAATTGAAACTCTGGTTAGCAAGATTCAATTAGAGACAGGGGAAGTAGTCCAGGCAATGCACCAGGGTGCAGCACAAATTGCTTCGGGGAACGAACTAGTTCAGCAAACTCATCAAAGCTTGACTCAGATAAATCAGATCAGTCAGGAAATCGATCGGTTAGTCAGCTCGATTGCCGAGGCGACTCAAAAGCAGTCTTTAACTTCTGTCCAGGTAGGGCAAACTATTGTCGATGTAGCGGCGATCGCCGAGCATAATTCCCAGTCTGCGACTCAAGTATCTAGTTCTATTCGCGAACTATCAGCAGTTGCCTTAAAACTCCAGTCAAATATTTCTAAATTTACCACCTAATTATCGATTTTTAAGCTCACCTATAAATTGCTATACCCTTTCTCTAAATCATGCCACTCAACCCCGATATCCGCGATCGAGCGTATCAATTTTTTATTGAAGAAGCCCAAGAACTGCTTCAGGTTCTAGAAACAGGCTTGCTCGATCTTCGCCAAGACCACAGTACTTCCAAGGTGCATGAGCTGATGCGGGCTGCCCACTCGATCAAAGGTGGAGCTGCGAGTGTTGAATTAGATACGATCGGCTTGTTGGCACATCGTTTAGAAGATTTTTTCAAGGCTCTTTATAGTGATGAGGTAGACTTTGATGGGGAATTAGAAAGCCTATTACTTCAGGGTTATGATTGCTTGTCCGATCCATTATTAGCCCAAATAGAGGCGGGTACTTTTGATGAAGAGGCTGCCTTACTCAAAGCCGAGCCTGTTTTTGCTGCTTTAGAAGAGCGTTTGTCCGAGGCGCTTAAGAATGCTGATAACTATATTCCTAGCTCTAATGATTTGGGAGTGGATATTGTTGCCTCAATTTTTGAAGTAGATGTGGCTCAGGCATTAGAACATCTGCGAACGGTGAGCAGCAATCCTGACGATTACGATCCTGCGGCCGAATTAGCCAGCACTCTCGAAATGTTTTCGGGCTTTGCAGAGCTGTTTAATCTGCCAGGCTTTAGCGACATCGTTCAAACTGCACAAACGGCGCTAAACACTAATCCCAAAAATATTCTGGCGATTTTGGATGCTGCCGTAACCGACTGTACTTTGGCTACCGAGCAGGTTTTAGAAGGCGATCGCAATCGGGGGGGGACGGTATCTCCGCTTTTAGTTGAATTAGCCCAGGGTGGGGTTCAGTCCGATTCCTCTCAGGCAGCAATCGATGAAGATAGTCTCTGGTCGAATACTTCCTTAGCGGATGATATTTTTGGCTCGACACCAGCGCTAGATGTTGAGCAGATCGATTTAGAGCGGGAAACTTGGACTACTATTGCCGAACCCTCTGCCGAAGATATTTTTGGCGAAATTACGTCAGACAGTATTTCTTTAGAGTTGGCAGGAACCGATGCCAAGGTTGATGAGATTACTCAGATCTTTGATTCTCTCTCTAACCAGACCATAGAGGATTCCCTCGCCACAGATATCAACCTCGTACAGACAACTGCTGCTGATTCCGAGATCTGGTCTGATTTTGCAGCACCCTCTGCCCAGGCAGAGGTTGAGCCAACGTCTGAATCATATGTAGATGAGATGAGCCAAATTTTTGGTCTGGTGGAGATAGAGCCAGCAGATGAGGGAGAAACAGAAACGGCAGAAACGGAGAAAAATCCTGCTAGCGCCGATATAGATGCTGTAGATAGCCTCTGGTCGATAGTGGATGACGAGGTGACGGCAGAAGGCATCTTTAGCATTGTCGAACCGACTGCCGTAGAAGAAATTGAATTCGTCCCAGTCGAGTCAGGATCGACAACGGTAGAAAGCTCTAATGAAGATGAGCATCGCACTTTTTCTACCAGCGATAATTCTGCCAGTATTGCTGCTGCAGTAGAATCGGTTACCGACATTTTTGAAAATCTGACTGTTGCTCAACCAGATTCTTTACTACCTCCCCCGAAAAAATCGCCCCCAGCCCTTCCTCAGCCCGAGGCTAAGTCAGCCCAAAAAACTGCTGCAAAACTCTCGGTTAGGGTAGACCTGGATCGTTTAGAGCGAATGAACAATTTGGTGGGAGAGCTGACCATCAATCGTAACAGTCTAGGGTTACAAAACGAACAGCTACAGTCTAAGGTTTCCGAGCTAGAACGTAAGTTTGGACGTTTTCGTAGTGTCGCCAAACAGCTTCAAGAAGTGTCCGATCGAATGCTTTTAGAAGCGAGAAATCGCCACTTTCCTAATTCTGCCGTAAATTTAGCCTCGGTTTCCAAGGAGATGACGGTAGAGAAAGAAACCCGCGCTGCGGATAACTCGGCGATCGCTGATTTTGATGCTTTGGAATTAGATAGCTACAATCAGCTCTATTCTTCTCTCCAGGAGATCATCGAGGAGATGGTGCAGCTAGAAGAAAGTGTCGAAGATATTGCAATTTTTGCAGGGCAGTCAGATAGAACTATTGATAGTCAGCGCCAGATGTTAGGTCAAATGCGTGATGAGCTAATGTGGGTCAGAATGTTACCCCTCGATCGCATTCTGCAGCGCTTTCCTCGCACCCTGAGGGATTTATCCAGCAAGCATCATAAGCCAGTCGATCTCAAACTTCAGGGTACTGGAGTGTTAGTGGACAAGGCAGTGCTGGAAAAATTAGCCGATCCCCTACTGCATCTGTTGCGTAACGGTTTCGATCACGGGATAGAAACTCCAGAAATCCGTACTCAGCAGGGTAAACCACCTACTGGGTCGATTGAAATTCGCGCTTACTATCAAGGAAATCAAACCGTCATTGAAGTTAAAGACGATGGTCAGGGATTAGATGTAGAGCGTATTAAGCAGAAAGGGATCGAACGAGGATTAATCAAAGCTCAAGAAGCCAATTATGCTACCCCCGAACAATTGTTTGAACTGATCTTTGAACCAGGATTTTCGACTGCTAGCCAAGTAAGCGAACTTTCTGGTCGCGGAGTCGGCATGAATATCGTGCGATCGCAAGTTGAAACTCTTAAGGGAAAGATTAGCGTTACTTCTACACCAGGATTAGGCTCTACCTTTACTTTGCGCCTGCCTTTAACTTTAACTATTGCCAAACTATTAGTTTGTTCTCTGGGAGCGACTGCCTTTGCTATTCCTTCTGACAGCATCGAAGAGCTTATTATTCCCCTACCCGAACAGGTTGAGTCGATCGACGAGCGAAATTTTCTCACACACAACGGCAGATTAGTTCCCATCTACTCGTTACAGAAACTTCTCGCCTATAACTGTCCCGTTCCTAACTACGATTCTAGCAGCAATGCCTTTAAAACAATTGCTCCTCCTGATGATTGGGCAGCACCACTACTTCTACTCAGACGGGGACAACAATTATTTGCCCTAGAAGTTGTCAGCCTGTTGAGCGAACAAGAATTAGTAATTAAGCCCTATGGTAAAGCGATCGCTGCACCGACCTATAGTTATGGCTGCACTATTCTCAGTGATGGTAGTTTAATCCCTGCCTTTGACGGTTCGGCTTTAATTGGTATGATTCTGGGCGAAAAACAGCACCCAGCAGCCACATCTGGCTACTCCGATCGGGAATCTTTACCATCGGCGGTAAATACAGACGGTTTCTCCGGAAACATTATTCCCAAACAAGAGGCTAAGGCGCTCAAGACCATCATGATTGTCGATGATTCAACTGCTCTACGACGGACAATGGCTCTGACCCTAGAGAGAGAGGGTTATCTAGTGGTGCAAAAAAAAGACGGTAAGGACGCCTTGAACGGCTTTAGGCAAAATCCCGAACTAGATTTAATTATTTGCGACGTAGAAATGCCCGTGATGAATGGCTTTGAGTTCTTGGGAATGCGCCGTCGCGACTCTGCCCTCGCCCAAATTCCAACCTTTATGCTTACCTCTCGTAGCGGGGCAAAACATCGTAATCTAGCCCAACAGTTAGGAGCAAACGGATATTTTACCAAGCCCTACGTAGAACAAGATTTTATTCAAGAAGTTAAACAGATTTTAAACAGCAGCCGTCCTCAAAATAAGACAAATACTATTGAAGCAATTCAGCGCGCCTCACACGATTTAGCCAATGGGCTAGATGGTTTGCCTCGTAAGGGGCATAGAGGCGAAGTCTCACCTTCGGCAGCGATGGTGCAAAACGCCGTTCGAGAAGAGATTGCGATCGAAACTAAAACTATTCTGGTTATTGATGATTCTTCTGCTCTGAGGAGAACTTTAGCTCTAACTCTAGAGCAGAAGGGCTACCGAGTATTACAGGGACGAGACGGTAATGAAGGACTAGAGCAACTCCGCAACAATCTCCAGACAGATCTAGTAATTTGTGATGTTGAGATGCCCAACGTCAATGGCTTTGAATTTCTGACCCTGCGTCGTGATGAGCCTCAGCTAAGAGAGATACCAACGATTATGCTTACTTCTCGCGGGAGCGAAAAACATCGTAATCTTGCCGTTAGTCTTGGTGCAGTCGGCTTTTTTACCAAACCCTATGTTGAAGATAAGTTTATCTCCGAAATTGAACAATATATCCGCTAATCGATCTGCCAGATTATGAGTAATTTAATCGCCAACCCCAGTTCAGACAAATTGAACAATGCTAAAAGCACAGAGTCGATCAAGCTTTTGGTCTTTGACATTGGCAAACTAACCTTAGCTTTGCCCATCTTGCAGGTTCAGAAAGTAATTAGACAGCAAGAAGTTCACGGTAGTGGCTTGAGCTATGTCAATCTCCTACATTTGCAGGAGGAAGAGGTGACAATTGTCGATCTCCACCAAAAATTGTTTGGCGTTAGTATTACTCAGCCCGAATCGACAGGCTACTTTGTTCTAAGCAAAAATGTTCGAGGAGAATCCTTGGGTATTGCCGTTCCCCAATCCCCTACCTTAATCGACGTATCTCTCGATCTAATTAGACTGCTGCCCGACACTTATCGTCATGCCGATACTCTAGAAATTGCCAGTTACGTAACGGTAATAGAGCGAGATGAAACTACCATGACTATTTTTATTTTAGATTTAGCTCGTCTTGTATCCACACGATCGCGCTAGAATCGACAAAAGACCAGTCGTCTATAGACTTACGGCAACAATAACTGATGACAATTGCGAACCAGTCATTTAAATATGCTTTGAAAGAATGGGCGATCGCTGTCGATGCTTTGAGCCAGGGCAAAACTATCGTTCTACTGCGAAAAGGAGGCATTCGTGAAAGGAAGTTTCAGATCGAACATCCTGCTGTTTGGCTCTATCCTACCTATGAACATCAAAAACCCCATCTACTCAAGCCAGAATATGCCAATTCCGTAACTACGGTCGAATCAGGCTGGCATCCCCAGACGGTAAAGATCCAAAGCTGCGCGGAAATAACGGAAGTTTTTCCCGTTGACGGTCTGGAGCAAATCGCTGCACTGCAGCCCTACCATATTTGGAACGAGCAAATGGTTGGCGATCGCCTGAAGTGGAAGCCCCAAGTACCCCTGCTAGTTTTATTTCTACGAGTCTATCGACTGGCTGAATCTCTAGCTATTCCCTATCAATCCAGCTATGGTGGTTGTAGATCTTGGATTGAACTAGATTCAGAGATCTCTACCCAATCGTTAGCGCCAATTCTGAGAGAGACTGAATATGCGAATCAAACTCAGAGAATTAAAGCCTTAATCTCTACTTAATCAGATCGTGCTGAAGCCAAATATTTTGGTAGACTACTGTTTAGAATTGGCAAGATTGGGCAATCTATAAATTTGAATTGATAACAGCACGATTAAATAATATCTAGTTTGACCATCTCATTCCGCTTATTTCTCAGTATTTAGTGTAGAACAAGCCATTAAGGTCGATCGAAGCTTGGGAAAACTTTATTGATTTTTGTCTGCAATAATTGCGATCGGGGAATTAACCCAGCACCAATAAATAATATGAAATTCTTTTCCAACAGGCTAGGTGTCTATTTGAGTATATTTGTCATAGGAGGTGCTTTAGGCTTCTGGAGCAGTCGCAACGAGCGACAACCGACGACAATCGAGCAGGCTCAAGTTTACCCTGCTATAGCTCCTTCCTCTCCCAGCCTGACTTCTAATCGCGATCGCGAAGTTAATTTTATTGCCACGGCGGTACAAAAAGTAGGACCTGCTGTAGTTAGAATTGATGCTTCACGGCAAATATCTTCTGCCATACCAGAGAATTTCAACAATCCGCTATTTCGACGCTTCTTCGGTCAGAACAAAGAGCTAGATTCTGATTCTATACCCGAAAGAATCGAACGAGGAACTGGTTCGGGCTTTATTATTGCTGCGGATGGTCGCTTGATCACCAATGCTCACGTAGTTAATGGCGCAGAGACGGTTCAGGTGACTCTTAAAGACGGTACGACCTACAAAGGTAAAGTATTAGGTACCGATTCTTTTACTGACGTGGCGGTGGTCAAAATTGAGGCAACGGATCTACCGACGGTGAACTTGGGTAATGCTGACGATCTAACTCCTGGCGAATGGGCGATCGCGATCGGCAATCCTTTGGGGCTAGATAACACGGTGACGGTAGGCATTGTGAGCGCCTTGGATCGCTCTAGTTCTCAGGTGGGAGTTCCCGATAAGCGAGTTAGATTTATTCAAACTGATGCTGCCATCAATCCTGGTAATTCGGGGGGACCATTACTCAATGCTCGAGGAGAAGTAATCGGGATCAATACCGCAATCCGCGCCGATGCTCAAGGCTTGGGCTTTGCTATTCCCATTGGTACTGCTCAACGGATTGCCAACCAACTATTTGCTAAGGGACAGGCGGATCATCCCTATCTGGGAGTGCATATGGTCAATCTCAACCCAGAAACAAAAAAGGAACTTAATAAGAGTCAGGAATTTAATTTCAATATCCCTCTATCTGAGGGGGTGGTTGTCGTGCGGGTAATTCCCCGCTCTCCTGCTGCTAAAAGCGGTTTTCAGGCAGGAGATGTAATTAGCCAGGTGGGGGGAGAAAATGTAGCCACTTCTCTTCAGGTGCAGGAACAGGTTGACTCTAGCGTCATTGGTTCGGATTTGGAAGTAAAAGTGATCCGCGATGGTAAACCGAAAACAATTAAAGTGAAGCCCAGCGCTTTTCCTCAAGCTAAAGCTGAATAGCTTAAAAAAGTAGTAGAAGGCGATGATTGTTTATGATTAGCGAAGGAAATATATTTTACCAAATCTAGATCGAGCTAATTATGAGTAAGATGGTCGTTCTTTTTTATCGAGCAGTATGAACGCGATCGAAGCTGATGTTCATTACTCCCTAAGAGATTTTTTGCGCCAGCACGGAAATCGTAACTTTCCCCACCATCTGACTATGGCGCGACTAATTGCCCGTACCTTACGTTTAGGTCGTCCTGCTCTAATGCAGACGGGAAGCAGCGTTGGCAAGTACTGCTTGAGCTATCTTACCCCCATTTTATTAGGAGACTGGTCGGCAATTATTGTTGCTCCGATCGCAACGCAAAAGTATTTATTAGAGACAGAAATACCCAAGCTACAGTCATGGCTAGGGACGACAAAAAATGTCAGAATTGGCGATCTTTGGCAAGAGACGGATCGGATCTTGCTTACCTCACCCCAAAGCTGGTTGAGCGATCGCTTTGGCTCATTAGGTAATTTACCAAGTCATATTCCGACGATCGTCGACCGAGCGGATAATTTAGAAGAGTGGACTCGCGATCTGTTAACGATCGGTATTACCTCGGCAGATTGGGATCTGCTACTCCAGTCTGTTCCCCAAGAGCAAGAGCTAATTCGTAATACCAGAGTCAAACTGACCAAATCTATTTTTGCTCGTCCCGAAAATCCCTATCGTAATTATATTCTCCTGACTTCGGAATTAGAACTAATCGATCGCCTGTGCCAAGAATTATCTCGAAAGCAGCTATTGTCGGGAAAATTTGAACAGTTTTGGCAGCAAATAGAAGATAAAGAGAATATAGCCTGGATTTCTCGCGATCGCGATCGGGGTTCTTTAACTATCAATCTCGCTCCAGCCAGAGTCAGCAACAAATTGAAACCAATTTGGCAGCAGCAGCCTGTGGTAGTTATTGGCAGCTTTTTAGATACAGAAGCCGATGCGACTACCTATCGTCAAAGAGTTGGTTTGACCGCCGATATTTTAACTCTTAAATTTGCTCCCAATCGCCAAAACAATCATATTCAGCTTTATTTGCCCGATCGCTTTCCGATGCCTAATTCGCCCGATTACCGTCAGGCATTTATCGCCGAGACATTGCTGCTGGTAGGGCTAAGCAGCAGCAACAAAGGACTAATTGTAGTAATTGCTGATGATGTACCTTTGCAGGGGCAAATTGGCTCGATTTTAGCAGGGGAATTTGGTTCTAGGGTTAAAGTCGAACAGAGCAATGTTGACGGTAACAGTATTTTGATTTGTGGCTGGCTATTTTGGAAACTACACCAAGAATCTCTGCCTATTCCCCGACTGCTAATTATTGCTACTCTACCAATTCCCTCGCTGGAAAATCCTCTAGTGGCAAACCTCGTTAAATACTATAAAGATCGAAGACAAGACTGGTTTCGGCTTTATTTGCTTCCTTCTGCCCTAAAAACCCTCGAACAAACAACTGTTCCTCTCAGAGAATCTCAAAGTATTGTGGCGCTTCTAGATAATCGGGTTAACTTTCGTAGCTATGGTAAAACTATTTTATCTGCCTTAGAACCCTGCGCTCGGATTAACTATATCGATCCGACTTGGTTTGGTTATCCAGATTCTTAGTAACGCTGCGCTTGGTAGTAAGTAGTAGGTAGTAGGTAGTAGGTAGTCCCCAAGTCGCCCATTCAACTATTCGCAGTGAACATTTATAGGTTTAAGATCGGCTTCTTCTTGTTTTTCGACGTGAAAAGAGAACGGGAATTAAAGCCCCTAGTAACATACCTACCGCGCTAGCAAAAGCCAGTAAAATGCCTACGGGAATATTAATCGATTCAAAGGTTAGGAACTTGAGAGAAACATCCTGAATATTTTGAATCGAAAAAATTGCGATCGCCACCAATAAAGTCGCCATAATCAGAGAACTCAGCAGACTAGTAAAAGATTTCATAATTAGAATAAGGCATTGTTGATTGGGAATAGGGATTAGCAATAATATCGTTTTTAGCGATCGGCTTGTTAAGAATGTTGTTTCAGCTACATAAATTAGCCTTCATGTCTTGATTTGGTAATGCTTAAAATAATAGCAACTGTTTTAGGGCAATTTTAATCTGAGGAAAAGCTAAGGGTGAAATATTTCCTGTAGTGTATTCGTTAACTTGCTGATAGCTATTATTTTTACGATCGGTGTGAACAATTAATTTTTTGCTACCTAGTTCTTGTTAAAACTATTCTAAAGTACTGAACTACGTAACGCGATCGCCAACTCCTTAAGTCCCCAAATCCCTACTGTACGCCAATAGTTTTTCCCCCTGGAAGCTCTGAGCCAATAACAGTACGAATCTTGATTGGTTCTCCTTGAGGATGGGGTTCCCAGCCGACATCATATCCTGCTTCCCAAGCTTGTTTTCTCGCAGCGCGAAATGCCTCAAAGCTATCTGGTCTAACGATAAAGATCAAATAATCTTTCTGCGGTTCGAACCTAGCTAAGACTTGCCTATAAGCCGAATTCGCTGCGGTTAACTGAGCCGAAGTTTCGCCAATATCGGTAGATTTAGGCTGAAACAGTAAAGATACTCCTTTATCCACGGTTCTAACTTGATAGCTACTAGTGTCTGCTGTAAAGTTGCTTTGGCGACCCAAAACGCTCAACAAGCAAGATTGATAGTTGCTTTGACCACTAGCCTTGTTACAGTTGGGTAGATTGCCCGTCAATTCAATTTCTTTTTCCCTAACATCCCGTAAATTTAGATGACTGACCTTATTGCCTTTTATCTCAAACCACAATGAAGCTTTCTTTGTCGGGGTAGAAAGGGGAGTTTGAATGGTAACGTTAGTTTTGGGGCTGCTACCCGTAGCAATTAGAGTGGCGAATAGGCTGATAAACATTAATACCCCCACCGTATTAGTCAGAATATCCAAAAAAGAGTCTAGATTCTGACTTACGCCACGGTTTCTGCGTCTGGCTCTACTTCTCATGGTTTATATTTAAGTTTTTATCTATAAATTATTGAAAAAGATCGTTCAGCTTTCGATCTTGAGGTCTAAACCATACTCTAAGGGTTCATAGCCAATATCAATTCCCTGTTCCTGCACCAACTCGCGAGCTTTGGCAAACATCTCTAAACCATCGGGACGCAGAATCAAAATTAGGTACTGCTTATCCTTATTTGCCTTGAGTTCGGCAATGACCTTTCTTAAAGGGGATTCTTCATCATATAAATCGGCTCTAGGAGCAAACTCTTTGCTAGGGTGCAGTAAAAAACCATCCTTGCGAGCTTCCAAATAGATAGGAATCTTATTTTGGTTAGATCCCTGGCTATCTTCATCTACTTTGGCGACAATTATAGCTTCCTGGGGTTCGAGAGCTTGGGTTGTCAACACAATAATCAGCAGAACTAGTGTGCCAATGGTGCAGGCGAGGACAGAAAGAAAAGGAAACAGTTCGACCTCTGTTTGCTGTTTTCGGCGAATATTACGTCTGGACATGATTTAAATCGGGCTTAGTAGAGAGATGGCTATTATTGTCCAGAGTTTTTACCGTTGTCTTGTTCGACGAGGGTAATTGTACGGGGTTTATTAAGCTGCATTAGAATAGGTTGCAGTTGACTCAAATTATCTTTGACTCCCGACAAAACGTTTTCTAACTGAGCCGTTTTTTCTAGAGAAGCAAAGCTTCGTTCTAGTCCCTGCTGAATATGCTGGAAGTCAGACATTTTCTTGGTCGCAGTCTCTAGAGAGCCGACTCGACTTTCTAAAATTTGGGCAGCTTTTTCTAGCTGTTGGCTAATACCTTGGGTTTGAGCATTTAGCTCATTAGCAGCAGCCATATTTTTGCTCCTGATTTCTTCGACGACGGATCTAATCTGCTGTACTAGTTCTTCGTTAGTTTTTTGCTGTTCGGCAAAGAAGCTGAGGAATTCTTGACGATCGCGACTTGCCTGTTGGCGGATATCTCCGACCTGATTGACAACCTGTGAACTAATTCCATATACTTTGCTGACCTCATTTAAGAACCCCTTAGAAAGCTTCTCTGAGGCTTTTTCTGCGTAGCTATGTGCTGGATCGATGAGGTCTTCAGGATTGGGAAAATGCTCTTTTATTGCCCCCGCTACTGCGCGATCGATAGTTGCAGGATCTAGCTGTTCGTTTTTCTTGGCTAGTCGAGGCAACAGTTTGTCGTTGATAAAGATCTCAATGCCTAAGAGCAAATTTGATTCATAACGCTCTACCAACACTAAAGGAATCATAACTAAAACGCTGAGGAATAATGCCAGCAGAGTAGTGTCAAAGGCTAAACCAAGACTGCTGGTAACAGCACCAATACCCTCTTTGATTTGCTCGACATCGCCTGAGTTTTCTAAAAATCCCGAAAAACCGCTTACTGCACCACTAATCCCGATTACCGTACCGATAAATCCCAGTAAGGGAATCGCCCAAACTAAGATACGGGGGAAGGAATAGGAAGACTCCGAAGCAGTCAGGTAGAAAGAAGAATCATCTAGAGAAAACTCATTGGCAGCAGCGCGATCGCCACTTTTGATATAGGCTTTTAGAACTCTGCCACAGCGAATTGCAACTAAGTTACCGTCTTTAATTAACCGTTCTTGGAAATAGTCTACTTCATGGGAATCGGGACGATCTAGGGGAATATGATCGGCAATCCAGATTTTCTTTAAAGCCTGATGTTCTTTTCTCAGCAGCAAAAACTTGAGTACGGCAGTGGCGATCACGATCGCAGCCAGCGCCACCACAATATATTGAATAAAGCCTCGTTCAAAAAGCAAGACCCCAACATAAGATTCTCGCAGGGGTGGCAATGCACCAACTAAAATGTACGTGACTAGAAAAATCCCCGCTGCTACTAGTAATAGTAAGATCGGATTTACTTCTAATTCCTGACGTTGGGAATGAGAAATGCGAGATTTTTTCTGTTTGAGGCTAAATTTGCTCATATTAGTGATTGATTATGGTTAATTGCTGAGTTGCGATACAGCGCGGTCTTGCGAGAAAGGACGCTTCGTCCGCATCTGAGTCCGTTGGGCGGGTTTCCCGACTTGAAGGAACTGTCGAGGGCGGGGGTTTTCCCCCTTCGACAAAGGCTTTAGCCGCATGTACGTAGCCCCCATGAGCGACACAGAGGCGCAGAGCCTATCGGCTCAGATCGTCGTAAGACGACTAGAAAGCTTCGCTTTCGCCCTCAGAGCCTGCGAAGCAGGCGATGGCACGAATGCGCCGTTAAAGAAGCGATCGGGAAGCTTTTTGTTTATCTGTAATAGCTTATAGGTTTGTCTCTAGTCAACGTTATACCTGACTGGTTTATGATTTAAATAGGTGATATGAGTTTAAAAATGGGATTATCTTCCCTGAGTTAAATATTTTAGGCTTAATTTTATTGTTAATAGATATGTTCAATTTGTTACGGCTCTATTTTTACTACCAGATATAGGTAAAAAAGCTGAATATAATTGCTAATTTTACTCGCTGCCAAAGGAGTAATGTAAGGTTGTATCTAAGTAGTTAACCAAAAAAACATCGATCGCTTATCAGAATTTTATTTGAGAAAATAGGAAAGTTTAGCTTATTTGTAAACTTCTCAATCTATTTAAAGCTGCTGCAAATTCTAGGGGACGAAATTGAGCTAAATCTCCTTGAATTGAGTCAGTAATTATATCTAAGCCTGACTGGGCAATATCTTTCTCCAACTTAATAAGAATTTCGGCTACTGTTTGCTGCTGTCTGCCATCTTGTTTGAGATAGACTAAAGCTTTAGCGATCGCCTTTAGTTGCCCTGGATCGACTAGCTGTTCGACTGCCCTGAGATCGATTTCTTCTGTACCAATGACGATCGAATCGATACCCCTAGAATTTAGCTTGACTTCTCTATTGCCCCGACTCGGATCGATACTCGTTAAATCTGGCACTCGTCTATTTATGTCTCCAAAACTTGTTCCTCCCTCTTCATTTCTTTGGGTAGCATATTGTACAGCGATCGCTTTTGCCCTAGCAGTTACGTCTGCGGGTTGATAACTATCCATCGCTATAACCAGATCCGCTACCTCAAAATAATCTCCACTACCGCCCATGACCAAAATAGTGGATACGTCATAGTCGAGATATAGCTGACGTACCTTATCGATAAAAGGGGTAATCGGTTCTTTCTCTTTAGCTATTAATGCCTGCATTAAGCGATCGCGAATTGTAAAATTAGTTGCAGAGGTATCTTCATCGATAAGGAGTAGTTTTGTCCCCGCTTCTAATGCTTCAATAATGTTTGCTGCTTGGGAAGTACTACCACTAGCGTTGGCAGTCTCAAACTTAGTTGTCGATCGTCCTTGGGGTAAATGATTGATAAAAGGTGATATATCTACCCCTGTAATGCTTCTACCGTCTTCAGCCCGAATCTTAGCTGCGGATGGATCGCTGACTACATACTCTCTACCATCTCCAGGCAGATGATTATAAATGCCCAATTCAATTGCTCTCAATAGAGTAGATTTACCGTGGTAGCCACCGCCAACAATCAAACTTATACCTGCGGGAATACCCATGCCCCGAATTACACCGCAGTTGGGACAGTTAAACTCAACTTCTAAAGATGTAGGAGACTCGAAAGGAATACCATTGACTAAAAGATGCGGATCGATACCGCTACGGCGAGGCAAGATCGAGCCATTTGCCACAAAAGCTACCAGATCGCGCTGCTTTAACTGTTTTCTCAACCAGTCTGCATCTTCAATCGTTTCTACCTGCTGCTGTAATCTTCCAGCATCTAAGGAGCTATAAAGCAAAGCTGTAACTAGCTTAGGGATTTCGACCCACAGCATAATTGCTGCCTGCTGACCTAATATTCTTCTTCCCCTGGCGGGTAAACCAACGACAAAACGCATCTCTAATTGGCGATCGCCGATAAATACAGCCGTTCGTTCTAATACTTCTTGTCCCAAAGGAGCAATTGCGATTAAACCACTCTTACCCGTACCCCGACTCGTACTCAACTGCTTGGCGACTCTAGCAAACTGTCTGGCTAGATAATCTCGCGTTGCTACTTCCCGACTCTTGTTTTGATATAGCTGACTGGGAAACTTGCCTACCTCTTGGGGAATAATTATTCTTACCTGACTCGGCGCAGCAAACGGATCTCCCTGTACGCGATCGATTATCAGAGTAAATCGATCGAACTGATACTCACCGCGTAGTTTTTTATAGGCTTTGTAGCTGGCATTATCTAGTTTTAGGACTTGAGATTTTAAGCGATCGCACATGGTCAAAAAACCAGAATATTATACAGACAACCTCTATTATTCAAATATTATTTGGACGGAATCAACAATCATCAGCAGAATATAGATGTAACAAAAATTGCTATCTGCTATCTGCTACTTAAGCGAAGCGAAATTACGGACATCTAATTTTAGCTAGCTGTCTGGCAGCCTGATTGAGGTATAGTCGGCGTTGACCGCTAACTATATAAGGTTCGGTTACTCCTTTAGGTAGATTGAGAGAAAGAGGATCGCTTTTATCCTGAGGCTGACGCAGAAAATCTGTTAAAAATACTACAGGGCGATCGCTATCCCAATAAGTCTGTAATTTTAGCTGTGAGATTAGATATTCGGGAGTCGAGCCTGGAAACTGGGGTGGAATACGATTTTTCCCTCCATCAGCCAGCACCATCACGGTACGATAGGGACGATTATTATTCGACACCTTTGCCCAACCAGCTTGAGCGTGGCGATAGTCGGCAACTTCGGCTTGATTGAGATAGTAGCCAATTGCTCCTGCTGCACCAATTTCTCTCGAACCTTCATATGTCCAGAGAGTATCGCTATTCAAGCAAACATTTGCCTCTCGAACTATATTTTTGGAGGAGCGAATATTTTGATAGAGAAAAAATCCCCTGATCGTTGCTAAATAAGTGATGATTAATACCGTGACTAGTGGTATCCAGGCGATAGACGAGCGCTTTAACATAGCAACTCCCGAAGCAATCCAGCCCGTACCCAAAATGATGGCAATTATCACGATCAATCTATTTATTTCCTGCGTCTGCAGCACTACAGGCAAAACAGTAGTAATTTCAGGCAGGAGTAAAATTAAACTATAAAAACTAACTCCTATTACTAGAGCGATCGCACCGTAAATATCCACTGATTTTGCTGGAATTACCCCGCTAACTACCTGCATCGAGGATTTACATAGGATAGTAATCGGCGCAGGATAGACAGGATTGGGCGTAGAGTAATCAACGATACTTGAAGAAGATACGGGCGATGTCAATTCAACCTTAACTGGACGACGACGTTTGCCCCACCAGCCCGCGCAAAGGATGATATATGCAGGAATGGAGGGAATACTATAGTAAATTAGGCGAGAAGACAGGGGTAGGAATAGGATTACAGGCAAAACTGCTGCCATTGCCAATAAAAAAACACCGTCGCTGTTTTTACGGTCTAAAATCGAAGCATTAGCTAGAAATCCTCTCTGCCATTCTTGAGTGGCAGACTTTATGACCGAAGGCAAGAATAAGATCCAGGGAAAACACCAGCAGCCTGTAATTGCCAGATAACCCAAAGCGCTAATTTTTGAGACTTCATAATCGGGTGGGTAACGACGATCTAGTAGGCGGTCGATATGTTCGTTAACGATAAAATAGTGCCAAAAGCCAGGATTGGCATGTTCTACAGCAATAAACCAGGGAAGAATAATTGCTAAGATGAGCAGTAAACCCTGATACAGCTTGATGCGTTTAATAATTTTCAAATCTTGTCGAACGATAATTAGACCCAAACATCCAAGTAAGGGAAAAACCACGCCGATCGCCCCCTTGGTCAGGACGCATAAGGCTAGGGATATATATGTTCCCCACCAGTTGAGGCGCGAACTAGGCTGATATAGCGATCGCCAGAGAAAATAGTTGGTGCTAATTAACAGTGTTCCTAATAGAGCATCGATCAAAATTTGGTGGGTAAAGATAAACCAGCCGAGGGTTACCGACAGCATCAAAGCAGCCACACGGCTAGAATTAATGCCCCAAAGTTCCCGCGTCCATTTCCATGCCACAACGATTCCCAGCCAGCCAGCAATGCCGATCGGTAGCCTCGCAGCAAATTCCGTCGAGCCAAAAATTCCCGTGCTTGAGGCGATCAGCCAATATAGTAAGGGTGGCTTGTTAAGATAGGGCGCACCATTCAGGTGTGGTGTAATCCAATCGTTGCGCCAGATCATTTCTTGACCAACCATCGCAAAATGACCTTCATGAGGTTCATATAAACCATAGCTGCCAATACCCAAAAGCGTTACTATTAATGCCAGCAAGAGAATCGAAATATCGACCCAGTATAGATTTTTAATAGTAAATCGCATTATAGTTGAGGTACAAATTTGGGTGCAAAAGCTTAATCTCGATCTAAGGTAAATATTAGTTTTGGGGTCGATCTTAACAAGGTAAAATCTAATCCAAGTTAAGCGCAACTACTCAACCTGCTGTATATTAAAAGAATCAATTAATATAACCTATCGAATCGAGAACTACGGTCGATTTGGTCTGGTTTTTGGCTATTTTAATTTATTTAATAGATATTTTAATCGCTTCCTGGTCAATTCTGGAAAATGCCAAGTGAATTGAGCCTCTAGTCTGGGTTTCTTTCTTAGAGGCTTCATTACCCTACATGATATAAAGCATCATGTTAATGCTTCTTAAGACACTCACTATCAAGCAGATCTAATTTGTCAGTGCTAAAAATACGACATCGATCGATCTTTGCGGCGATCGCAGGCAATTGTTTCTGTAGATTTATCATTGCTGGCTGAACTTCGGCAGAAAATTGCTTGAGCCAATCATTTCGATTTAAATATTCGGGAGTAAAAGCAGAGCGATCGATTAGCCACAGATCTACCCTGTAGCGATCGCTAAACTGCTCGACATCTTGCAGGTTTAGGCTATATTGCGCTCTAATCAAATCCCGCGTACGCTGGCGAATTTGCTTGTAATAGTCCCAATGATAGGGAATACTATATTCTCTGGCGGTTAAAACCGATCGCTGGGCAAAGCTGGGTATAAAGTCAGCTTCTGAACTAAGAGTAGCAATAGTGATGTCTTTCGGCTGCTGTTGGAGAAATTGATAGAGTTCTGGGCTGGTTGCCGTTACGTAGCCCAAACGTTGGGGATAAGCCTGTACTGCGTAGGTAGGATAGAGTAACGCGACTGTAGCGATCGCTAAAATAATTCCCTGTCGCCAACCTGAATATAGGGCAATGCTGACAATTAGCCGATGGAGCAAGATGGTAATAGTAATACCCGATAGTAAAGCGATCGCCATTCGCCAAGTATGTTGAGAATAGCGACTGGGTAAGTGGAGACGAAACAGCAGCAGGTGAGATAAGCTATACCAACCAAAGGAAGTTAGTAAAATCTGCCAGATAATTCCAGCGCTTTTCTTTAGTTGTGTAACTAAAAGAAATTGATGGGGAAATTGAGCGATCGCTGGCAACAATAGACCAAACGACGACAGTACAAAATATTGCCATTCAAAAGGCAACCAACCGCTCTGTTTAGCAACTAGCCAAAAATGCCAAGGGCGATCGCTAAAAAAAGCGCTTCTGCCGACGGGGGAAAATTCTGGTAACTGTCTTGCCCTAGCTAGAGTTATTACCTCGCTAAATTCGGCGGTTTGTAATTTATAGATACCGACAACAAGTATTGCAGCGATAAGCCCTGCTAAATATAGACCTCTGCCATTTTTTTGAGTGATTAAGTTAAGACTGAGGATACCAGCAGAGATTAAGACGGTTTGAGGATAAAACAAGCCTTGCAGGATAATAAAAAGCAAACAGGGTAATAGCTGTTGGCGCAACAGGTGATAGATAAAGCCTAGAAATAAAATATATAAAAAAGCCCTAGGAGTTCCCGAAACTAAATCATCTAGCAGCCAGAGATTTTGATTGAGCAACAGACAGGCGAAAAAACCAGCCAGAGGAACGGGAAATATAGCGATCGTTACTAAAAAGCAATAGATGCTCGTACCTATACCTAATAGCAAAGGCAGGATTTTATTAAATACGAATGGTTCGAGTCCGAATAGGTTGGCTAGCCAGTACACAAACTTATAGCCAGCAGGAGCAACAGAACTAAAATAATCGGCAATTAGATCGTTAGGAAACAAATTGCGATCGCCTAGTCGCTGTAGCCAAAAAACATGCTGTCTCGCATCGTCTTGAATCGTATATTCGCCAAGAGAAAGTCCAAATCCTGAAAGGCTAAATAAGATCGCTACCAGAATGCTAGCAATGAGCCAGAATTTAAATTGCTTAAATACACTTATCAAGAACAATCCTCAACTTTTTCTTTGAACAAAAACAGACTGCTAGCATCAATCATAAATTGTCGATGCCAGAAGTCCATTAAGCAAAGCTATTAGTTAGTAACGCACCTATTCCGAAATTTTGAATAGTCTCGAAGTTATCTGCTGTCAAATTGGTAGTATCAACGCCAGTTAGGATCATTAGAACCGCATCTCCTCATTGAACATCGTTGCCAGCAAAGCTCAACTTTTCAAAGGTTAAGCCACTTGTCAAGCCTAAGCGATCGCAACCCAACTCAAAATCGGTGACTGTATCTTCGATGTTGTTTTTAGAAAGCCGAAAATCCGCGATCGTCATAAAGAAAGTAGATAAAGGGAGAAATTAGTTAGAGCGTCTTATCTTTGATACGTATATGCTCTATCTGTTGCTAAGGACGATCGCAATTCATTCACGTCAGAAGCTTATTGGCTCAAAGCCTTGAGAAACTTCTGTAAGTTACCTAGTAAACTAGGCTTTTTCCTTGATTTATCATCGTTGCTTTCTCCTTCTGAGTTGGTCAAGCCAATCATTAACCGCTCTAGATCTTCTCCCATCGGCTTAGTTGCTAATTCTGTAGCCAGCTCATAATTGTCTGAACTATCCGATTCTTTTTCTAACCAGATTTGCCAAGGAGAAGGATGATTCTTTAAAATTGCTCCCTCTTCAATTGGTCTGAGATAATAGCAAGAATAAATATTTTTGATGAAGCGATCGCGTAGCTGCCTAGCAGCCAAACCAATTCCAACTACCGCCACGTCTTCTAGTTGAGGAATCAAAAACAGTACGGGGCGATCGCCTACTACCTGGCTTAGTTTTTCCGCGCGCTCTACTTCTACTGCCGAAGGACAGGCAACGATAAACATTTCATCTTCTTCTGCTACCTGGGTTTCGATAGAGGTAAAACGACTGCCCATATCGGTAACGGCAAAGGGCTGTTCTCCCCAATTACGCTTGGCTAGCGCAGATGCACCAGTGTCGGGAAACATAACTTTTACCTTTGTTCCAGCTTCGGAGAACAGCTTGGCAAACTCAAGGGCTAGAGCTTCTGATTTTAAAGCAATTTCTGGGATAACCAGTTCTACCTGAATTAATCGATAGCCATCGGCGATCGCTTTTTGTGCAGCCTCCTTTGCTTGTTCGACTGCTGCGTCTAGGGTTGGGGGAAAAGTGTTCATCAATTGCTCAAGAGTAGAAACTAGTTTTATTTTAGCGATCGATGTTCCTTTAATTTGCTAAGTATTTTTACTAACTATCAGATCGTGCTTTCAACAACGCTCTGTCAGCAATTTGTTCTCTAACCTCGAATTTGTGCTGTAGCTAATTGCTCAGATACAGACTAATTTTAAATAATTGCGATCGCCATACTCTTCCAACTTTAAATATTCTTACTACCTTGCCCACAACTTAGAAAGATCGTTGATAATTAATATCTGATTGCTGTTTACTGTCGTTGCCCTCGAATGGGGGTTGACTGAATCTTATGTCTTTTGTTGGCTTACATATCCATAGCGACTATAGCTTACTCGATGGTGCATCTCAGATACCGCAGTTAATCGATCGCTGTTTGGAATTGGATATGCCTGCGATCGCTCTGACGGATCACGGGGTTATGTATGGTGCGATCGAGCTAATAAAAGTCTGTCGTAACAAAGGGATCAAGCCGATTATTGGCAATGAGATGTATGTAATCAATGGTGACATTGAAGTTAATATTACCGAGAAGAAGAAACGCCACCGTAAGTATCATCAGGTAGTGTTGGCAAAGAATACTCAGGGATATAAAAATCTGGTTAAGCTAACTACGATTTCTCACCTCAAGGGTTATCAGGGTAGCGGTATTTTTGCTCGTCCCTGCATCAATAAGGAATTGCTAGAGAAGTATAAGGAAGGCTTGATTATTACTAGCGCCTGCTTGGGGGGAGAAGTCCCCCAGGCGATTCTCAAAGGCGACTTGGCACATGCAGAGAAGGTAGCCAAGTGGTATCAGGATTTATTCGGTGAGGATTATTATCTAGAGATACAGGATCATGGTTCACCAGAAGATCGAATGGTAAACGTGGCGATTGTGAATATTGCCCGTAAGTTGGGAATTAAGATCGTGGCGACTAATGATTCTCACTATATTTCCTGCTACGACGTTGAGGCACATGACGCTCTTTTATGTATTCTGACTCAGAAAAAGATTACCGATGAAAAACGCCTGCGCTACAGCGGTACGGAGTATCTTAAGTCGGCAGATGAAATGAGGCTGATGTTTCGCGATCACTTAGAAGATGAGGTGATTGAAGAAGCGATCGCAACCACCGTTGAAGTAGCAGATAAGATTGAGCCATATAATATCCTGGGTGAGCCTCGTATCCCTGACTATCCCGTCCCCGCAGGACATACAGCAGATAGTTACCTAGAGGAAGTTACCCGCCAGGGTTTGCTCGAAAGACTCAAGTGTCGCAACCATAGTGAAGTTCCGCCTGAATATATCCAGCGCATTGAAGTAGAACTTGAGGTAATGCAGTCAAAAGGCTTTTCTACCTACTTTTTGGTTGTCTGGGACTACATTAAATACGCTAGGGATAATGATATTCCTGTAGGTCCTGGTAGGGGTTCGGCTGCGGGGTCTTTAGTTGCATATTGCCTCAAAATAACGAATATCGATCCAATACATCACGGATTGCTGTTTGAACGCTTCCTGAATCCCGAACGCAAGTCTATGCCCGACGTAGATACGGATTTCTGTCCCGATCGCCGTGCAGACATGATTAAATACGTCACGGATAAGTATGGCGAGGCAAATGTCGCCCAGATTATCACCTTCAACCGTATGACCTCTAAAGCGGTACTAAAGGACGTAGGAAGAGTACTGGGAGTAGATTTTGGCGATCAGAATCGTATTGCCAAGATGATTCCCGTAGCGCGGGGTAAACCCGCAAAGCTGAAGGTAATGATATCTGACGATACACCCGACCTAGCATTTAAGCATGCTTACGAAAACGAAATCATTCCCGTTTATAACGACAACAAAGAAGAAGTTGGTTCAGTTGCAATCCGTAACTGGGTTGATATGGCAATTAGGATTGAAGGAACAAATAAAACCTTCGGGGTTCATGCTGCGGGAGTAGTTATTTCCTCTCAACCCCTAGATGAGATTGTGCCGTTGCAGAGAAACAATGATGGCTCGGTAATCACTCAATATTATATGGAAGATGTTGAGGCGATGGGTCTATTAAAAATGGACTTTCTGGGTTTAAAAAACCTAACCACGATTCAACGTGCAGCAAACTTAGTTCAACAAACAAAAGGTGTTACTCTCGATTTAGATCAAATACCTTTAGATGAAAAGAAAGCTTTAGAAATTATAGCTAAGGGTAAACAAAAAAAACTACCAGCCGACATTCAAGAAACTCATAAACTCTTCCGCGCAGGAAATTTAGAAGGCATATTTCAGCTTGAATCTGACGGAATGAAGCAGATTACTAGAGATTTAAAACCCTCTGGTATTGAAGATCTTTCCTCAATTTCTGCACTCTATCGTCCTGGTCCTTTAGATGCTGGTCTTATTCCTATTTTCATCGATCGCAAACACGGTAGAGAAAAAGTTAGTTATGTACACCCGATACTCGAACCGATCCTCAAAGAAACCTATGGCGTAATTGTCTATCAAGAGCAAATCATGAAAATTGCTCAAGAGTTAGCTGGTTATTCTTTAGGAGAAGCCGATCTTCTTCGGAGATGCATGGGTAAAAAGAAGTTAGCGGAAATGGAAAAACATCGTGAGAAGTTTATCGATGGTTCGGCTAAAAATGGCGTATCTCAAAATTTAGCGAACGATTTATTCGATCAGATGGTATTGTTTGCTGAATATTGTTTGAGTTACGATACGGAAATTTTGACTGCAGAATATGGCGCATTACCTATAGGCAAAATAGTTGAAGAACAAATAAAATGTAGCGTTTACAGCATCAATGAAAAGGGTTTTATTTATACTCAACCTATTGCCCAATGGCACGACCGTGGAGAACAGGAACTCTTTGAATATACTTTGGATAATGGTGCAATAATTAAAGCCACTGAAGATCATAAGTTTATGACCTCGGATGGACAAATGTTGCCTATCGAACAAATACTTGAAAGAGATTTAGAGTTAAAAGAAATCAACCGTGGATACGTAAAGAGAGTTCCTAGGCGTAGATATATGAGTCGAGAACAAATTCTCTAAGAATACACTGGAACGGAAAAAGATTTTACGGGACAAGGTTACGGTGGTCTTCAGGATCGACACATTCAAGGCGGTATTTATCGAAATACCAATTTTAGCGACGGGTATTTTGACTGTAGTGGCTTTGAAAATTGCGATTTTAGTTTTGCTAAATTTCGAAATATTCGTATGTATGAAAGCACTTTTAAAAATTGTTATATGGAAGGTGCTGACTTCAGTTGTGCAAGATTTGGACAAGTTAGCTTTATAAACACCGATTTAACAAAAGCAGATTTTGAAAATGCAACTCTTAGCGAACTAGGTTTTCATAATGTCAATCTAAGCTATGCCAATCTTAGAGGCGCGAAAAAAATAGATGAAGTCACATTTAAAGACGTGATTTTTCATAAAACTATTATGCCTGACGGCAGTATCCGTACCGACCGAGACGAGTTAGAGATTTAACTTAAATTTCATAATGGAATCAAAGAGAAAAACCGTACTTACTTATGTGAAAGTAAATGGTAGCGCACCATTCAACGACTGGCTGGAGTCTCTCAAAGATAGAAAAGCACGTGCTATAGTTCGGACAAGGATAAACCGTATTAGATTGGGTAACTTAGGGAGTTGCAGATCGGTAGGAGATGGAGTTAGCGAATTAAAAATTAAGTTTGGTGCTGGTTATCGAGTGTATTTTGGACAAAAAGGAGATGAGATAATTATTTTATTGTCTGGTGGTGATAAAAGCAGTCAAAATAAAGATATCAAACAAGCGAGAGAATATTGGCAAGATTATATAAAACGTAGCCATGACCGAAACTAGAAGCTATAAGGAAGATTTACTAAAGGCGTTAACCGATCCACTAGAAGCAAGAGAATACTTGAACGCAGCTTTAGAAGACGAAGATCCAGATGTTTTTATGCTTGCTGTACAAGATGTCTTTGAAGCTAATCAAAATTTAATTAGCTCAGCAAAAATTAGTAGTTCAGACTGTAAAAATGATTCTCAGTTAAATAGTATTCGTAATATTTTAAAACAGATAGGATTTAAGTTGGCTGTGGAAGTAAATTAATAAGCTGCCATCGGGGAAAAGTCTTTTGATCTCTCATGAAATGGTGTTGTCTGTAAAAGAATTTTGCTTGCAAAAACGTTTAAAAGCTCTTTTGAAGCTATTATTCCAAATCAAAGTTCTCATTCTTCTTCGAGCAAATCTGCCATCAAATTATTCAGATTTCCTTGTTTGACTTAACCTTGTTCTACAGATTTGAAAGTTTGCTCTGCATTAGTCGCAATTTGTGTACGCCTTTTTTCAATGCGTCCCTTGCGAATTAACTCTAGCAATAAATCTTGGTCTTCTAGCGGAAGATTTTTAATGTCTTCAATAACTTGCTGAATAGATATGCTTCTTACTTATATTCGATCGCAACTCAACTATAGTCACTTTGATTTTAGCTCAGTAAAACAGATATATTTTCTATTTGATCGAGCGATCGCATAGTTATTTTTCTCTAATCGATCGCCATTGTTATGAGAATACTCAAATGGGGAAATAACCCTCAAAAGAATTTGCCAAACGATCCAAAGTTCACAATCTTCTTTTAATTCCTCTGATTTTTGAATAGCGTTTACTGACATTAATTTACCTCCCCATAAAATACGTTCTCCAACATCCCGCTAACGACTGACAAACATAATATTCGCCCTAATTTGCACAATGAACATCAGATGGGGAGGGATAACGATAAGCTAATAAATTAGATAAAATTTTTTAGCCGAGAATATGATCGACAACATTTACATACTGACAGCCAACTGGCTGAGTAGTTCGCTGATAGCTGCTGCTACTGAGGCTGCCACAGAATCTGATGCTGATGAGGGTACTCTAGTCCTAGCAGGGGTGTTACTTAGCCTAGTCATAATCTACTTCGCCAGCAAGCTGGGGGGTGAAGTTTGCTCCCGCATCAATCTACCACCAGTATTAGGAGAACTTGTCGGCGGGGTACTAGTAGGTATTTCTGCCTTTCATCTCTTAGTTTTTCCCGAAAGCAGTGCTGCCGATGATTCTCTGATCGTTAGCATTCTACAGAGTACGGCAGGGCTAACCCCCGAAGCAACCCAGTCGGTGTTTGCCTCTCAAAGTGAAGTGATTAGTCTGCTGTCGGAACTGGGAGTAATTATTCTCCTGTTTGAAATCGGTTTGGAGTCCGACCTCAAAGAACTGATTCGCGTAGGACCAATCGCTGCTGTAGTTGCCGTCGTCGGAGTTGTAGTCCCTTTTGTAGCAGGGACTGTGGGTCTAATCTACATTTTTAATACTCCCGTCGTACCTGCGGTGTTTGCTGGGGCAGCCCTAACCGCTACCAGTATTGGGATTACCGCCAAAGTTTTAGCCGAATTGGGTCAACTGAGTTCGGAGGAAGGTCAAATTATCATCGGTGCTGCGGTATTAGACGATATTTTGGGCATCGTTGTGCTGGCAGTAGTCGCAAGTCTGGTTAAAACTGGGGAGATTCAGGTCAGCAATATTATTTACCTGGTTATTAGCGCTGCCGTCTTTTTAATTGGTTCGATTTTAATAGGTCGTTTGGTCAGTCCTCTGATTGTGGGGCTGGTTAACGAGATGAAAACTCGCGGTCAAGTACTATTAACAGGCTTGGTTTTTGCCTTTATCTTGTCTTATATCGCCACGGTAATTAACCTCGAAGGAATTCTCGGCGCGTTTGCTGCGGGACTGATTCTGGCAGAGACGGAAAAGCGTAAAGAATTGGAAGAACAAATTGTACCTGTTGCCGACTTTTTTGTACCGATATTTTTTGTCTGTGTGGGGGCAAAAACAGACTTGAGCGTACTCAATCCCACCGTACCTAGCAACCGTGAAGGGTTAATCATTGCCGCATTTTTAATTTTGGTTGCTATCCTAGGTAAAGTCGTGACGGGATTTACCGTATTTGGCAACCCCGAACTAAATAAATTAGCGATCGGTGTGGGAATGATTCCTAGAGGAGAAGTCGGTTTGGTCTTCGCTGGTGTGGGTTCTGCTAGTGGCGCTCTCTCTGAAGCAACTGAAGCAGCTATTATCGTTATGGTAATTGCCACGACCTTTGTTGCCCCGCCTCTGTTACGCCTAGTATTTAAAGAAGATGACTTGGGTGAATCAGTGGACAAAGTTCGGGAATGACAACATAATTAGGCGAAGTTCATTATATAAGCATCTATGACTTCCCGTGTAATTAGCCTCAAGTAATCAATGAAACCAAATTGCTTCTTCTCACGTCTTGATCGAACAAACTTCAAGAATGGGTACTATAGAGTTCTAATGGGATTGACTGAGGATATTTTAGGGTCTGCATCGCTTTTTCTGAGGCAGTTTGACTGGATCTTAGATCCCGACTGTTGCTTATTGAGCGTTTGGCTTGGCGGTCACATCCATTTGAGGGTTAGTGCAGAGTATTTGCCCTCTAGCGAGGAAAATTGTCAACAACCCCGGCAAACCTATCTAACCATCAGCGATCTAATGTTTGAGGAGCAATAATTGTGAGATTTCCCTGGCTATTATCTGGTTTTATAGGTGTTTTTCTGTTGTGTTCCCCCGCCCAGGCAGGAAAAATTGTTGACTGGGAATTTGAGCCAGAAGACAAAAATTTGGTATTTAAAACTGATGAAGGAGTTCAGCCTAAAGCTGAATTGCTGAGTAATCCCACCAGACTGGTAATCGATCTGCCAGGCACGACTTTAGATCGCGAAACCGTTAAGGAAAAGTATCAGGGTCCAATTCGCGGGTTTCGGATTGGACAACCAGAGCCAGGAATGTCTCGCATCGTCGTGGAATTAGCTCCTGGCTATAGTATTGATGCGGATAAAATTAAGTTTGACGATGTTTCCCCGACCCATTGGGAGGTAGAGATACCCCAACCAAAAGTATCGAGAGTTGCTTCTGGCGATCGCGATCCTGAAGTATTAGATCTGCCAGAAGTGGATCTGCCAACAGCATTACCAGGTAGGACAAGTACGACAGTTGCTAATAATGCCGTCATCGATTCTCCCCACGTTAAAGCGACTAAAAATGGCTTTTTTGTTGCCATTGACGGCAACCGCAAAATTAAAATTGACTCTGAAAGAGATGGCGATCGCATTGATTTTTGGCTCGACGGCATTACTCTCCCCGAAGGTCTAGCGGGTCAGTCTGTAGCTGTTAACCAATATGGTGTGGCTAAGATTGATTTTGAGCAGACGGGGGACGAAGAAGCATTAATGAGTCTGCAGGTGACCGAAGAAAGCCCCGATTGGCTGGCTACTTTTAGTCGCATCAAGGGTCTATTGCTCGTACCCAGAGGTAAATTACCCAACGCTACCACTGTTGCCACTAGTCCAGCAGCAACAGAAGCAACGCCAGAAGCTCCACAAGATAGCGAACCAAGCCAAATTAGCAAAATCGAGCTAGCTGACTCGCAATTAGTCATCTACGGGGACAATAATCTGTCGGCCGTAACATCCCGTAAAAGCAACGGCATTTATCAGGTGACAATTGATAATACCGAGCTGGCAGAAGATTTTCAGGGACCAGAACTTCAGGCAGGCAGCCCTATCTCTGAATTAAAAGTACGCCAAGAAGATGCTCAGGTTGTGGTGGAAATTACCACGCGCTTGAGATACCGCCTCGGTCAACTTAATGCCCAAGACCAAAAAGTTGCGTTGCCGATTGAAGTTGGCATTGCCCCTCCACCAGAAAGCGATGCTCCTCTACTGCCCCCAGGATTTGCCAAAGCACCAAAACAAAGTCCTTTTGAACGGGAAATGGCGAGTCTATCGGCAGATCGCCCCCGAATAATTATCGACCCTGGTCATGGGGGAGACGATCCTGGCACGATCGGCATCGGCGGTTTTCGCGAGAAAGATTTGGTCCTGCCAATTTCTCTAGACGTGGCAGAAATTTTGCGTAAGCAAGAGATTGATGTAGTCATGACTAGGGACACAGACAATTTTATTAGTCTCCAAGGCAGGACCGACCTCGCCAACGATATTGATGCCGATCTGTTTGTCAGTATTCATGCCAACGCCATTAATCTCAGTCGTCCTGATGTCAACGGTCTAGAAACCTATTACTACAAAAGTGGTCGTCGCCTGGCAGAAGTAATTCACTGGAGCATTTTAAATGGGGTTGAAATTGACAATCGCGGCATTAGAAGAGCCAGATTTTATGTTCTCCGACATTCCACGATGCCTGCTGTGCTAGTAGAAGTAGGCTTTTTGACAGGAGAAGTAGATGCAGCCCGTCTCAAAGACCCAGATCACCGTCGTCGAATGGCAGAAGCGATCGCAAGAGGAATTGTGGAGTATATTAGACAAAATAATCTTTGAGTATTTATACTTCCAGAGTCGAGCCTGTGGGATTCCTTACTAGACTTACTTTTTAATATTTTAAATTTAACCATGAAAAATTCACGTCAGCGAATCGGCTTATTTGACAGTGGTGTTGGTGGCTTGACGGTCTTAAGAGAAATGTATCGTCAAATGCCCTCTGAATCTCTGCTCTATTTTGCAGATTCGGCTCGTTTACCCTACGGAACGAGATCGCCAGGGGAAATACTTCAGTTCGTGCGGGAAATCCTCGATTGGATGTGTGGTCAAGATGTCAAAACGATCGTCATGGCATGTAATACTAGTTCGGCGCTCGCTCTGGAGACGGTCAGACAGGAATACGATATTCCGATCTTAGGTGTAATTCTGGCTGGAGCAAAGGCCGCTGTGGCTCAAGGAGAGCGTATAGGCGTGATTTCTACCGCTGCTACGGCTAAAAGCCTTGCCTATCGTCAGGCAATTCAAGAAATTAATCCTCAAGCTCAAGTATGGTCGGTTGCCTGCCCAAAATTTGTCAGCCTGATCGAGCAGAATCAGCTATATACCGCCGAAACCAGACAGGTTGCCCAAGAATATCTAGCTCCTCTATTGGAGGCGCAGATAGACACCCTCGTCTATGGCTGCACTCATTATCGACATTTAGAGCAGACTATTCGCGCTCTGTTGCCTGCTTCGGTGCGGGTAATCGATCCAGCCGAACATATTGTCGTAGCTGCGGAAAAGGAACTGTCCCTACTTGGACTAAAGAATAATCGTTATTCTCTGCCAACCCGCTTTTGCGTCACAGGTTCGCCCCAACAGTTTGCCAGTCTATCTCAGCAGTGGCTAGGTTACTATCCGCGAGTGCAAAAAATTGAGGTGAAACAACTTTCTCCAAAACTCTAAACTAAAGATTTAGACCGCATATATTAATTTTAAAGGACGACTATGGGCGTCCTTATTATGGCAGGAATGCTGCACTCATACTCGCCGATCGCTTTTGGGCCACTAGGGAGCCTCAATTCTCCCTTCAGAATCGCCTGAATTATGAGGGACTGTAGTACCAGTTCGTTTTTGCGCTTCTGCCATTTTCAGCAAGCCATAAACAATCGTCAGATAGACAATTGCAAATAAGAGAATGAAAACAGGTAAATTGAGCAGGTTCATCTGTATTAGGTGCTTGTTTAAATCAGCTTTTGTATGTAGCAATCTGGAGCAATCGCAGAATCGATTTTCCCTTATTAATCCAGTATTTTCTAGAGTTTGCAACAACTTTTCTAAAATTCTCAGAAAAAAATTAGTTGCCAAACAGCGGTAGCAAAATAATTCTTTGCCACAGTTAAGCGTGTATGGCTAACGGATGGGCAATTAACTACTCTTTAAATCATACGACCTACAAGATCGCAAGATCGATTTGGTTTTTGAAATCCTCACACCTAAATAGAGGAAATGCCGAGCGTCAAGCCATTAAAGCAGCGTTGATAACTAGCACTATGTAACTTTGAAAATAGTCGAGAGCTAAATTGACTCTTGTTCGGAGAAATTCTCTACCGATCGAGACAAACAAACGAACTCTGTTCGGATATAATTCTCAAATTAGAATCACTGATATTTTGACGCGATCGCGTCAAGTGGCAACAAACTCAAATCTGCTTAACACTCTCATTATTGAGAATAACATAAATGTTTTAGATTAAACACTTATATAGCTGACTGCCTGACACATTTATTTAAAAGCTAACTAGTAACGCACTTAATTTCGCGAATGCGACTGAACCAAATGG
>ENA-ORXT01000355-ORXT01000355.1-marine-metagenome-genome-assembly--contig:-NODE-355-length-75524-cov-183.107188_pt1 | contig 75524 bp, 71 predicted proteins | sample MGYA00237868_ERZ511482 | MGnify/ENA metagenome assembly ERZ511482 | reverse complement strand
GTTATATTTAAGAATAATAGTCTAAATAAGATCAGTGCATATGTCCAAGGTCCAAAACCGTCAGGTGGCAATTTCAGTTATGGATTGAATTTTTTCCCTCAAGCAAGAAAAGAGGAGAATTGGACGATCGGAACTAAGTTATACAAAGTCGGTAAATTCGGAAGAAAAACACTTCTTCATGAAGTGACCGCACAAGACGAAAATCAAGTCATCAAGCTCAATAAAAGAAATGGTGATTAATTGTTTCAGTCTTTTGGTACAAGCGATGCTTGGGGCAGATAGCCATACCAAACTTCAAGTAAATATCCGATCGCACAAATAAAAAAAAGGCGGCTCTCCACAATGGAGAACCGCCTTTTTTAAAAGTAAATTTTACTAAGGCTTAGAACTGAACATTTAATGAAAGATTTACTCCTGTCCCTAACTGACTGAAGTGATATCCGTCATAAGTCATTTGAGAGTATCTCTGATTAAATGTGATCAAGTTTGACTGACCTTTTAGATATGCTGCATCATTAAGCATAGCTTCAGGAGCAGATCCAGGATCGGCTTTGAAACTCCACTCAGGTAATACATTTAATAGATTATTGACATTCAGGGCAAGCGTCGTCTTATCTGTTAATCTATAGCTAAATCCTAAGTCGGTCACTATCTTAGTTGCAAATTCAGTAAACAGACCTGGATCTAAGCCTTGCTGTCTAAATGTTGTCGGGCCGAATACTGTATTGTTTACAGAAGCAACAAGTTTACCAGCATTGTATTCTATTCCTAAGATACCTTTGAATAAAGGACGAGAAGTAAAGAATAGAGCTTCTTGAGTTGAATTAGAAACAGTCTGTCCAGATTGAGCTACCAGCTCAGGATTTTTGATGTCACCATCTCTTTCGTTAGACAGTGTATAATTTCCTGAAAAATTAAAATTAAGAAATCCATTACCTAATCCTACATTTCTATAACTTGATACGAAATCAAGTCCTGAAGTACGACTATCCAATGCATTCACAAAGAAACTTAAGTCAGAAAGGTTATTAGCCTGAAGAATGGCATCTAATGGAGTATCACCTGCAGCAGTACCGCCAATTTCTGAACTTAGAATGATTCTATCTTTCACAGCAATATTATAATAATCGAGAGTAAAGCTTAACTGGCTTGTTGGTCTAGCTCCGACACCTACGGTAATGTTAGTCGATTTCTCAGCGTCTAATGATGGTAAGCCTAATAATTTTGCTTCTCTCGACACGTTATTAATTAATCCACCGACTTGAATTCCTTGTCCTGGAATAAAGCTGTACTGTGCTTTCTGTGTGTATATCTGGTGTAACAATGGAGCTCTAAATCCTGTAGAAACAGAAGCTCTCAGTGTGACTTTGTCATCAGCTAATTTATATCGAGAAGATATTTTCCAAACGAATGCACTTCCGAAATCACTATAGTTTTCTACACGTGCTGTTGCATTCAGTAAGAAATCATCAGTTACGTCAAATGCAAAATCCGCATATCCACCGAAGTTGTATCGATTAAACTTTCCAGCATTACGTGGATCAGTACCTGAGAATGAATCTGGTCCACCATCTTCATATGCAGCTTCAGATCCTTCTATGACTGTAAATGTCTCACTTCTAAACTCAGACCCAAAAGCAAATCCAATCTTATCACTTAGTCTTTTAGTGATATCTATATTACCCACTGAGTGGTTGAACTGTGTACCCCCTACATCAAAAATAAGTGGACTGTTTTCTCTATACTTATTAGTTCCATCTGGATTAAGGGTATTATTTCGATTGTGAGAATTACTGACTATGTACGTCTGACGGTTACCTCCTACGGTAAAACTGACATCAGAAACCCAACCATTTTTTTCATTTCTAAAACCTAAAGTACCGTTATAATCATTTAAGTCACCATCGAAAGTAGGTACATATCCAATGTACTCACCATTAGGTCCATTAGGAAAGAAATCTGCTAAATATGGAAAAGCCTCTTGCGTTCTCCAGTATGGAGTACGATAGTTAGCGAAACTGTTTACTTTTTTATAAACGTAGGCAGCGTTGCCATAAAATTGTGTAAACTCAGACACCTTACTTCCAAAGTTTAAAGCAAATTTTGCAGCAGTAGTTTCTGGAGATCCATTGACATTTCCAGCATCAGGAAAGTCAGATAAAAATGCATTGACATCTGCGATGTCGGCACCAAAGTCGCCAGCTTCACCCGCAGCATCTACGACACCTGGTCGATTAGCTAATTCTCTTTTAGAAAGATCAATGGTGTAATTCATAAAGCCATTTTCGCCTATTTTAGTACCATTGTTCAGAGCGATACCATAAGTTTCGCCATCACCTTCTGAAGTCACTCCAGCATTCAGTGTGACGCTTCCATTCTGTGCATCATCTTTTAATATAATATTCATGACACCTGCAATGGCGTCAGAACCATACTGAGCCGATGCCCCATCTCTAAGAATCTCTACACGCTTAATAGCTCCTTGAGGAATAGCAGAAATATCAGCACCTGTCTCTCCACGACCCGGAGAAGTCTGAGTGTATAATAGTGCACTCGTATTTTTTCTTTTTCCATTAATCAAAATCAAAGTTCGCGATGGTCCCATGTTTCTGATTTCATAAGGATCAAGCAGTGATGTTGCATCGTTGACAGGAGTATTGACCGAATTGAAAGAAGGAATTCTATAAGTCAATGCTTTATCAAAAGTATTCTGACCAGTTGATATTAAATCATTTGCCGAGACCACATCAATCGGTAGCGGTGTCGTAGTAGAGGATCTTGGAGCCGTACGAGTACCAGTCACCACGATATCACTTAGACTCACACCTTCCGACATCATGATATCCAATCTTTTAGTCTCTCCATTAGACAGATTGATATCAAATGATTGAGGCGTATATCCGGTATAGCTAATCTCAATCTGATGTGTACCGGCTGGCAGATCGAGTGAGTAATTACCGTCAAGGTCAGACGTCGTACCGAGGGTCGTACCTGCTTTAAGAATATTAGCACCAATGACAGTTTGGCCATCACTCGTGACTGTTCCAGTAAGAGTTTGGGCATTAACAGTAAGAGTTAGCATAGATAGAAATGCCAACAATAAAAACGTAGTGTTTTTCATAGAATTAGTTTGTTTTAGGTTTTGTTTATTCTAAAATTAGTTAAATACAGAGCTTAATTTACTCGTGAGGGGAGTCAGTATCATATACTCAAACTATCAATTAATTTAGATAGCATGAATCTAAAGAGAGCCCTTAAGATCTTATAAAGTTTAGATTAGACATATGGTTGAAACCTTCATTAAAACTTAAATTTAATTTATTATTCTGAAACAAAAATTTTTTAGTTTCTAAATTATTTTTAATCAACAATAGTTCGGTAGAAGAATTTAAGTAATTTATATAGTTAACTAATGATTATCAGAGGTTTATATGGAGTTGTAGTGCCCCTCGAGTAGAATCAAACCCACAATTTATCCAAAGTTTAATTTTATTCAAATAGTGTGCATAGGTATCTGATAATCAGTGCGTTAATCTTTCAGTTTTTTACCGAACCATTGATCAATATGAATGTCCGTAAAGTTATCGCTAACTATATTTTGGTCAGTTAAACCATATATTACAGAGAATATTAAGAGGTATTTGATTACTATAATCGTCAGTTGTCTACAATTGTAATAACACATATAGAAACTGGTAATGTAAGGACACTCAGGTGAATCAAGGAGTAGACAAAGGCAGTCCACCATGAGATGATTATTTCACATGACACAATTTGGTGCTAAAGTGATTATCATCACTCATGCTAATCCATAAAAGTAATGATAGCTACTTCCTGCGATACTTCCGCTTTGATCCTGGCCTATGCTGCTGAGATTTTTGTTTGATAATTTCTTGTTTAGCATGACGCTTCTTATCGTGGAGTAACTTTTCGATCAGATCAGAGCGACCCATATTATTTAGTTTGTCTCTGATGACCTGATAGTTTTCTCGCTTATGCCAGAAGAAAAAGATGTGTTGGTTCTTTTTGTCCTTCTTGCTCTTAGCGGTATATACAGGCTTGAGTGTATAAGGGTGTAAGCCAGTATAATATATGATCGTGGCGACGGTCATCGGTGTCGGTGTAAAATCCTGCACCTGTTCCAATTTAAATCCCATATCCTTTGTCTCAGCTGCCAGATTTGCCATTTCTTCTTGAGTAGATCCTGGATGACTGGAGATAAAGTAGGGTATAAGTGGCTGCTTGAGGCCATGTTTTTTGTTAGCCTTTTCAAATTTTTCTTTGAACTTATGGAAGTGCTTGAATGATGGTTTTCTCATCACTCGTAGGGTGTCGTCAGAAGTGTGTTCTGGTGCTACCTTTAATCGACCACAGACATGCCGACTGACGAGCTGGTCCATATATTCATCAAGGCTGCCATCATTATTTTTATTGTAGTCATCGACGAGTAGATCATAGCGAATGCCACTACTCACGAAGGCTTTCTTTACTTTAGGATTAGCATCTACTTTTCTGTAGATTTCTGTCATTGGCTTGTGACTGGTATCCAGATTACTGCAGACGACAGGGTGTATGCACGAAGGAGCGACACATCGATCACAGATAGACTGGACCTTTCCTTTCATTTTATACATATTACCAGATGGTCCGCCTAAGTCACTGATATAGCCCTTGAAGTCCGGCATCTGAGTGACCTTCTCGACTTCCTTTAAGATGGATTCTTCAGATCTGCTGGCGACGAATTTACCTTGGTGTGCGGAGATGGTACAGAAGCTACAGCCACCGAAGCATCCCCGATGCATATTGATGGAGAACTTGATCATCTCATAAGCAGGGATTGATCCTCGCTTTTCATATTTAGGATGCGGCAATCTGGTATAGGGTAAGTCAAATGAAGTATCTATCTGCTCCTCCGACATAGGAGGGTAGGGTGGATTGATGACTATCTTATGATCGCCTACTGCTTGGATCAGCCTTCTGGCCTTTACCTTATTTGATTCTTGTTCTATGTGCTTGAAGTTAGCCGCGAATGCTTTTTTATTCCGCTGACATCTCTCATGTGAGGAGAGCGTCAGGTCTTCCCATTGTGTTTTATCTTCTATCTCATCATTTCGAAGTGCTAAGTAAGCTGTCTGTTTGATATCAGTGATCTCGCTAAATGCTGCACCTTTTAGTAGTCTTCTTACAATAAGTCTCAGCGGCAGCTCTCCCATCCCATAGACCAGCAGATCAGCACCAGACATTGACAAGATATTAGGGAATAGCTCATCTTTCCAATAGTCATAATGCGTCACTCTTCTCAGTGATGCTTCTATGCCACCGATCAGTACAGGTACTTCTGGATATAGTGATTTTAGTATTTTAGTGTAGACTGTCGTGGCATAATCTGGTCTGAAGTTAGCCTCGCCTTTAGGAGTATAGGCATCAGTAGATCGCTTACGCTTCGATGCCGTGTAGTGATTAACCATCGAGTCCATACAGCCAGATGTGACCCCGAAGAAGAGTTTTGGAGCGCCTAATTTTTTGAAATCGCGCAAGTCATCTTGCCAGTTAGGTTGGGAAATGATCGCCACTTTCAGGCCTTCACTTTCTAATATACGCCCGATGACGGCAGTTCCAAATGCTGGATGATCCACATAAGCATCCCCAGATATCAGGATGACGTCTAACTGTTCCCATCCACGTGCTTCCACTTCTTTCTTCGTAATCGGAAGCCATCTCGATACCTCTACATTTGCCATAGTGCAAAGATACGGGTAATTAATGTGCTAGACAGGGCAGAAGCATGGATTATGAATAGGATAAGAAGGGAAGGCACATTTTTCTTTCTGGTATTAATCTAGGTGGTTCTTGAGAAATCATCTTCTAACCTACTTCACAGCAGATGACAGAATGATCTGCTGCTCTCAAGGGAGACCTTTACATTTTTCTTTTCAAGAGCACTGTCTTTCAAAATCTACATTAACTCTTAAATAGCTTCATGGATATCTCTAAGAATAAATGCTATGCTTTAATCATTGAAATTAGAGATGGCTATGGTAATGACAATAAGTAGTCTGGGTACAGCTCAGTGATGGGTTCAGTTCTGCTGATAGGCGCAATACGATTATCACAAACCATCATCCTATCATATAGATTGCCTATCATTGAGCTCTAATAATGAACTAATGAAAGTGGCAGTTATCGGCGGTGGTGCGGCAGGCTTCTTCTCTGCGATTCATGCAAAGGAGAATTATCCTGACGCAGAAGTCTGCCTTTTAGAGAAGACGAATAAGATATTAGCCAAGGTCAAAGTATCAGGAGGTGGGAGATGTAATGTGACAAATGCCTGTACATCGATTAAGGAACTATCTAATGCTTATCCCAGAGGAGGAAAACTGCTCAAAAAACTATTTAGTGAATTCAGTACAGCAGATACCAGAGCATGGTTTGAGTCAAGGGGGGTGCCGTTGATGGTGCAAGAAGATCAGTGCATCTTTCCGGTGTCGCAGGATTCTCAGAGCATCATAAACTGCTTACTGAATGAATGTCGACGGCTCAAGATTACCATTAAGCTTAAACATAATGTCAAAGGCATCATTAGGAAGGATGACCAATTGACGATGGAATTCATGGATGACTCACTGCCAGCTATGACGGTAGATAAAGTGATCATGGCCACAGGCGGATCGCCGACTCGCAGAGGATTATCATGGCTGGAGGAGATGGGGCATGAGATCTCAGATCCCGTACCTTCTTTGTTCACCTTTAACATGCCACGTGAACCCATCACGGAACTGATGGGTGTGGTAGTGAATCCTGCCACAGTCAGTATTCAAGGAACCAAGCTGAAAGCTACAGGCCCACTGCTCATCACACACTGGGGTATGAGTGGTCCAGCTATATTAAAACTGTCTGCCTTCGGTGCCCGAGTCATGCAGGAGATGAATTATGAATGTGTCGCTCAGGTGAATTGGGTCAATGTCAAATCCTTCAATGACGTATTAGCTGAATTAGAATCCCTTCAGGCTAATGCACCAAAAAAGCAATTATCCAATCAAAGGCCCTATATGTTGCCGATTCGACTATGGGAATATATCTTGCACAAGGCTGACTTAGCACTGGATAAGCCTTGGCATGAGCTAGGCAGAAAGTCTCTAAATCGCTTAGTGACACTGCTCACGAATGATGAGTATCAAGTCAAAGGAAAAACAACCTTCAAAGAAGAATTCGTGACATGTGGAGGTGTTAGTTTGAATAGCATTCATCCTAGGACTATGGAAAGTCTCTCCGTACCAGGACTATATTTTACGGGTGAGCTGATGGATGTGGATGGGATTACTGGAGGCTATAACTTTCAGGCAGCCTGGACGACGGCTTATGTAGCGGGGCAGCTAAGGAGTGATCATGCATGAAGATACATTGGTTTACAAGTGTGATAGCCGTTAATAAAATCAAGAAGAAAATCAAAATTATGACAATCATAATTCATCAGAATCATAGACGCCAATGTCAAGCAGGACTGCGAATCGATATCCCCATGCCTCGGTTCTAAGCTACCTAAGCTACCTAGACATTATATCAAACTTTACAGAATGCTGAACAAATACAAAGGCTAAAAAGATTTTTGAATTCAAGAAGGCTATATGTCCTGATGATAAATATATTGTAGGTGCGAGCTAACAGCTTTTAATAATTACTGAAACTTTAGGAAATTAGCTATTCAAGAAACGTATCAAAAAACTGAAATGACAGGCGTACATTCTTTTCCCAATAGGGCCATTCGTGGCTTCCTTCCAGCTCTAAGTACTGATGAGTGATTTTGCGTTCTGATAGATAGCGATGTAAATTTCGATTTCCTTCAATTAATTGATCTGCAGTGCCACAGTCAAATCTAATTGGCGGTATCTGTTTTTTTGTTGAAATCAATTCTTCAATAGAAGCGATTCCATTTAGTTCTTGCCACAGAGACCAATTTTCTTCTACGAACTGGGACATCTCTCCTATATGTGTAATGGCAGAGTGTGCACTGATAGCCTTGTAAATATTATGTCGTAGTCCAATCCAGAAAGCACCCCAGCCGCCCATGGATAACCCCCCTATGAAGAACTGACTTTGATTACTAACCTCATCTATTTCTTGCTGAATGAGCTGTGGAAGTTCAGTGCCAATCCAAGCCTCATAATTTTCGACACCATGATCGACATAGCCGCTGCCATCTCCCCAGAGTCCGTCGGAGGGAGTGACAAGAATAAATGGATTTATTTCCTTTGCACTTATCATCTGCTGTAAAGTCTGATATGCACCAGCTCCCATATTCCATGAGCAGTGACTGCCATAGACGCCATGAAGCAGTACGATCACAGGGATATCTGCTTGTGACTTTGCTTCTTCAGGTATAAAGACAGAAGTATCGACCCGTTTACGAAGGGCAGGACTTTTACATGTGATGTGCCTGATCCCTCCAACTTCAAATTTTGGATCTGATATTTTCGTGGTACGGAATAAGCTCATATCATGTCATGCTTAATATCATACATTGATTATTCAAGATCACTTGACGATGTATTTGAACATTCGGATTTATAATGATGAATAAAAAGAAAATTTAATTTCTAATTAAATATATCTGGATTTGCAGCGACGATGTCTTGATAAATTGGCTGATAGTTAAACCATCCAGCTATCGGAAATCCTACTTCATTATTTCTTGTATTTAAAGCTACATCATGTGAAATCGGCTGAGGCTTGATGCCTGTCTGTTCAGCCATGATCTGAGACTGAAAGCACCGCTCCATACAGATGAACCACCAGGCCGCTTCTTCTACAGTGCCACCTACTGTGAGGTGTCCATGATTCTTTAAAATCGCTGCTTTTTTATCACCCAGGGCTGCTGCTATTTGGTCGCCTTCGCTGGTATCCATGACCACGCCAGTATAGTCATCATATATCCCATGATCATCGTAGAATGCACATGCATCCTGCGTCAGAGGATCTAATAAGCGACCTAAGGTAGACCAAGTCTTGCCATAGATAGAGTGTGCATGCGCTGCTGCGATCACATCAGGTCTTGCCGCGTGGACTCGCGAGTGTATAGCGAATGCCGCCTGATTCAGCATGGTATGTTTGCCTTCTACTATTTTTCCATCTCCATCTACTAATATCAGATCAGATACGGTCATTCTGTTGAAAGAAAGCCCAAAGGGATTGACCCAGAATTTATGCTCATCTTCTGGATCTCTCACAGTGATATGACCTGCGACGCCCTCAGAAAATCCAAATTTCCCAAAGACTCTCAGTGCAGCTGCTAACTGTTCTTTCCTGTATTTTCTTTCTTCTGCAATGCCTTCTCGTTTAGGCATCATGGCTTCTAAGTGTTTTGGATTTGCGACTGGCATAATTTTAATTTTTCTAGTGATTTAACAATAGATTTATAAGTGACATCAATATATTAATTTTCATTTAGACAATTGCCTTAGATGTAAAAGTATGATTCATATCAAGTGTGAATGTAGGTGTTGACTATGTTGATTTTAGTGACATTCTATGGCTGAAGTCCTCATTTTCCTTATTTTGCTTTAAATTGAAACATGATGAAAAAGATATTTCTACTCACCTGTATTTGCCTACTGTATTATTCTATCCATGCGCAGATCACCGATCCTGTCGCCACAGAGGTCTGGGAGCCAGAGCCAAAAGCAGTTCATCCAGGTGATGCAAAGGTGCCTCCATCGGATGCGATTATATTAGGTCCAGAGGCTTGGGTACATCAGGATGGTGCATTACTTCAGTGGACCGTTATTAATGGAGAAATGACAGTTAAAAAAGGAACTGGAGCCATATTTACAAAGGAAAAATTTGGAGACTGTCAGCTACATATCGAATGGAGATCTCCCCAAGTCATAGAAGGTGAAGGGCAAGGAAGAGGGAATAGCGGTGTGTTCTTGCAAAATCGATATGAAGTACAGGTGTTAGACAGTTATCTGAATCGCACATATTCTAATGGACAGGCAGGATCTATCTATAAACAATCTATACCATTAGTAAATGCCATGAGCCCTCCTGGAGAATGGAATAGCTATGACATCATCTATAAAGAGCCACACTTTAATGCTGATGGAATGAAGGTATCCTCGGCATACATTACCGTCCTTCATAATGGAGTGATCATCCAGAATCATACTGAAATAAGGGGAACGACGCCGTACATTGGGCTGCCGAAAAATCCACCACACGAAGATGATGTCATCCAACTTCAAGATCATGGCAATCCTGTGAGCTATAGAAATATGTGGATCAGAAAGTTGTAATTTGAATAGACTAAAAAGTTGTTTTATATAAAGGAATATCCATGAGAAAGCTATTAATTATTACTGGTGATGGAGGAGAAAGTTATGAGACTTTATATGCTAAGCATAGATTTGAGGAAGCCGAGTGGAGCACGACTATAGCAGCACCATCCAAGAAAGCGCTGAATTTAGTCATTCATGATTTTGAACCAGGATGGGATACTTATATAGAGCGTAAAGGCTACTATGTAGATTCAGACATAGCTCTGGCAGATGTAAATCCAGATGACTATGAAGCTGTCTTATTAATCGGTGGCCGAGCGCCTGAGTTTTTACGTAATGATGAGAAAGTGATCAGCATCGTCAGACATTTCTCTGAACATGAAAAGTTCATTTTTGCCATCTGTCATGGTATCCAGATATTAGTCACTGCAGGCTTAGTGAAGGATAAGAACATCACTTGCTATGAGCATGTGAAGTTTGAAGTGGAAAGCTGTGGGGGGACTTTTATCGGTAAAGATGAAGCAGTGCGTGATGGTAAGATCGTCACGGGTCAGACCTGGCAGTCGCACCCAGATTTTTATCGGTTGGTGTTTGAGTGTTTGGCAGAATAATAATGGAATTGTCGATACTAAAAATATAAAAGCTGCCATAAGATTCATAAATAAATAGTACATTTAAATCTACTATTACTTTACAATTCTTGTTCATAGATATGCGTACATTATATATTGTTCTCTTTTTGTTTAGCCCGATAATGTACTATTGTAATGCACAATGTATGGGCGGAAATTATGAAGCTTTAGTTTCATTTTATAATTCTACAAATGGTAAGAATTGGGCGAATAAATGGGATTTATCAGAATGTGATTATTGCCAATGGCACGGAGTTAGCTGCAATGAAGAACAATTAGTGGATAGCTTAATTTTAATAAATAATAATTTGAGTGGCAGTATTCTAAGTAGTTTGGGAAGTTTAAATGGACTTATAGAATTAGATCTGAATAGAAATGATCTAACGGGTTCAATTCCAATTACAATTGGTAGTTTAGGAAATTTGATCAGTTTGGATCTAAGCAGTAACAGGATATTTGGAGAAATTCCTAATGAACTCGGCGGGTTGATGGAGCTAAGAGAATTACGTCTGGGCGATAACAAGTTAAGAGGTGAAATTCCTGCAGAGTTAGGATTATTAACGAATCTGAGACATTTAGGGTTATTAGGTAACCGATTGACAGGTTCTATTCCTATAGAAATGGGAAACTTAGTCAATCTGCAACATATGTCTTTATCGTTTAATAGTCTTACAGGAGAAATTCCTGTTGAATTTGGTAATTTAAGTGAATTGACCGCTTTATATCTTAATATCAATTTGTTGACAGGTTATTTGCCTTATGAGCTGGGAGAGCTGCATCGACTGCATACTCTATGGTTAAGTTCAAATCAACTTACTGGATCTATTCCCTCTTCATTTGGAGATTTAATTAACTTAAGATCCATAGATTTAAGTAATAATAAATTATCAGGATGTTACCCGATTGAATTATTATCAAGCCCATCAGATATTTGTCAGTTTACTAATAGCTCAATTAGTAATGAGAATAACTTTGATGCCACTTGGGAAGCCTTCTGCGCTTCAACAGAAGGCGTTTGTCTCGCTTCACAATGTAATGGCATTGATTATAGTGCTTTGGCAGCTTTATATAAATCAACAGAAGGAAGAAACTGGAAGATTGGATGGGATCTCAATGATTGTGATTATTGTAATTGGTTCGGTGTAGGATGTGATGAAAATGGTCGTGTGCATTTTTTGGATGTAGCTTTCAATGGATTATCTGGTAATATACCTGCTGAAATCGGGAATTTGAGTAAATTATTGGTTCTGAATTTAGGCATAAATCAGTTGCATGGATCAATTCCTAATGACATAGGCAAGTTAGAAAATCTCTTAAATTTAAACTTATCCGAGAATAATCTTACAGGAGAGATTCCGAAAGAAATATCAAATTTGAAAAATTTGACAGGATTGAATTTACAATCAAATGAATTATCTGGATGCTATGCAAAAGAATTATTATCTGGACCATTAGATATGTGTCAATTTGATAATGTTTCAATTAGTTTCGGTAATAATTTTGTGTCACAATGGGATAATTTTTGTAGTACTTCTCAAGGAATTTGCTCAAATATATCTACTGAAATTACTAATCTGAAAGACATTAAAATATCCAGATTTTTTCCTGTTTTACCTAACCCAGTTAGTGATGATTTGCAAGTCGGATTCTATATCGAAGATCCAGATGAAATTTCATTTTCAGTTTTTGATATATCTGGAATAAAAATCCAAGGTGATTTAGAACAATTAGTTCTCAAAAGTGGATATCATACAATAAAGTTGAAAACACAGGCATTAAAATCTGGTATTTATTTCTTAAGAGTACAAGGGCACAGTGTCCATTATGCGCAGCAGTTCATTAAAATTTAGTAATTAATTATCAGGACGAAACTACCCAAGAATATTATACACCAGTTTCCCATACACACCTATCAGCCTAAATTCTCCACCTTGAAACTGGTAAATCAATGACTCATGATTAAACCCTAGCTGATGGTGGATGGTCGCTTTCAGATCATGTATGTGAATTTTACCAGACACAGCATGGTATCCTATCTCATCAGTTTCACCATAAGTCATTCCAGTCTTAATACCTTATTTTAAATGCCAGCTCATATTATGCCATTCTGAACAGTATTTATGGATCTCCTATTGCTTATATGATTGCTGATTTATCTGACATAGTGTAATACCCAAAAGTATGATGCAAGCAACAATTAAACTGAAGTGACTGACTTTCATGATAGATTTACGGTAGCTTAAAGTAATGAAATTCTATAAGCTTCATGAAGGGGTAGAAGACAAATTTTTAATCTGATTCATTTACTGTAATTATAGTCCTTTAAGTTGTGTTCGGATTTTGAATGAGGATTATATCTAAAAGAATTTATAAAATGCCTTTTGCCTTTAATTTATCTATTGTGGCTTGTTGAATGCCATTGAAGGCAGACTTAGGAAGCATGGCATCCTTAAACTGATTCGCTGGATAAAAAGAATGTTTGCTGTATGATTCTGCATAAAGTTCGAACCGCTGTCTGGCAATATAATTTTTCATCGACACACGGGAGCGATATTCTCGCAAAGCTTCAATATGGATGTAAGAATTAGCAACGATGCTTTCTCCTACAAGTGCTTCTGTCAGTAGATGACCTTCATAATGAACGATCTGAGAATGACCGTCTGTACTATTAGATAGGACTAAGCTTTCTATCATGCCCGCTGAATTAGCAGAGACGACATAAGCCATATTCTCTAATGCACGAGCCCTTTTTCCAATATTCTTTTTAGATAATGTAGCACTAGCTATCTCTGAGGAAGAATGCAGGAATACTTCAGCGCCTCTCATCATGAGACATCGAGCCACCTCTGGATAGAGAATTTCCTCTGATGCGATACAGGCTAATTTTCCTATTTCGGTATCGACCACTGGAAACAAAGACTCATATCCATAGAGATCAATATATCGATCCAGCACGTCATGAGGCGTCGGCGAATACATAGAGTTAAGGCGCCTGTAATTCAAAATCATCTTTCCTTTAGGATCGATGATGAAGCTAGCTTGAAAAAAGAAATCTGGGAAATTATCATCGATCTCATAATAGTTGCCAGATAAAAAGATATTCTCTCTCTGACAGATATCACCCAGTTTTTTAAAAATCTGATCGTCTTTAGAAAAGCATGCTTTGTCTCTCCACTCCTGTATATTTTCCCTGGTGGGGAATCCCGTCAAGAAGTATTCAGGAAGAACGATTAACCTCAGATGAGGCCCTACAAATTTTTTGGCTCCGAATATTTGTTTACCTATGGTCTCTATCCTTGAGTCAATGGCCTGCAGCACTTCTTCTCTATTCTGGTACTTATTTACTGCCATGCAAGGTATTTGCATAGCTAATGCTATATAATCAGATACTGTATTTGGCATATTAAGATTCCATCATATTCTTAGTGATCAGCTGTAGGTGGCTGAGAAATTGTTTTTTCTCTTGCTGACTGAGTCCTTTTAATTGGATCTTATTGGACTCTATGCGTTCTGGATGTATTTTCATAATCAGTTTTTCTGCTTTCTCTGTTAAGATGAGTCTTTTGATTCTTCTATCCTCTTTATCCTCTATTTGTTTCACGAGCTTTTTAGTCATGAGGACATTCAATAGATTCGTAATATTCGCCCGTGTCACACCTAGAGAATCAGCAAGCTCAGTTGCCATCATAGGCTTATCATGCTGCTCTCTGATCAGATAAGGTAGATTTGGGTCTTTAGCGAGATGTATTAAGATGATCCATTGTTGATTAGATAGACCTGCTTTTTGTACGAATTCTATATTCTTACTGACTAGTTTTATGGCAGTTTCGTATATGCCGAGTAATATTGAAGTCTCTAAACACTTTTCTATCATAAGTTAATTCTTTGTATAGCTTAATTCTAATGTAGTCTTTGGTTTATGATTGACAGCTTGTTTTTCAATAATTTGCCAATGACATCCTCCTGGTCCCGTGAAGATAAAGCTTTGTTCACCATATTCATTGTTCTGCAGCAACTCTGTTGATATATTCTGGTTCTTGAGTAATTCATGTACATACTGCAACTTATTGGTGAAGAATGTATGGATTGTAACACCCATCGAACCGATTTGTTGGAATTCTGACTTGTCTTCTGTTGGAGATGTCGGAATGAAGAATTTTAGTTTTCCACAAATATTATTGGGAGATACAAATCCCTGATACCAGTGACCTTCACCTTTGGTAAGCAAAAACACCTCTCGCGGTCCCTTTTTCGAATAGTCATCTATGACAGGATCTTCTTCGGGGATAAGCCCTAATGCCTCCGATAAGTAGCTCATCTGATCTAAACTGACTCCTTGAATGAAAAAGTCATGATGCGTGAATTCGCTTGTTTTTAGATTAGAATCTTGATTCAGGGTTCCATATCCACCGATAGCATATCCATATCGCTGGAAAAAGATGTGATTGAAAAATGAACCATAGACGGCATTTTCTCTGACAATAATGGGCCTCTTAAAGAAATCATTTTCTCCATCATTGATGCCAAATAGGTCATCAGATACAGGAGCTGTAGATTTCCAAATTTTATCTGACTGAGCCTGACTGTAGATGTCATGAAGTCTAAATATATCATCTGTCATCATCACAGATATTCTCTGGCCTATCGTTCTTGGTTTAGAAAATTGTAATCCTTTATTGAGAGGTTTTTCCCATCGGATTAATCGCAATAACCCATGGCTATCTACTGACCCGTTTTGAAGCCTGATAGACTGCATGCCCGAATGATATCCATAAATGGATTTAGCTCGGTCAGCAGTCAGAGAAGATTCTGCTATCTTCCTGAATCCAAATTCGGCAAAATACTTCAATGCATACGCTAAGTCATCCGTGGCTAAGACCACTTCATATAAGCCACTGATTCCAGTATCTGGAATTTCCCCGATGCTATTATTTTCTGACATTAAATTTCTAAAAGTAATTTTCCGAAATTTTTTCCTGAAAATAACATCAGTAATGCTGATGGAAAATTTTCAATGCCTGTCACAATATCTTCCTTTGTTTTCATCGCGCCGCTTTCTAACCATAAGGTAATGTCTTTAACTGCTTTCGGATATTCACTGATATAATCGAATACGATAATTCCAGTGATGTAACCTCTAGCTGTAACAATCTTCATATAATTAGTAGGTCCATAGTTTATTTTGTTATTATATTGAGATATGGCACCACATATGACGACTCTGGCACCCCGTCCTAAGTGAGCCAGTGCCGTATCTAGTAGAGGTCCACCCACATTGTCATAGAAGACATGAAGGCCATCTGGACAATGCTTAGATAGAGCTTCAGATACATCTTCTTCTTTATAATTAATGGCTACATCAAAACCACACTCATTTGTCAAATAGTCGCACTTAGCTTGGCTGCCTGCAGTCCCGATTACTTTACATCCCTTGATCTTGGCGATCTGCCCGACAGTGGATCCTACGATACCAGCGGCTCCAGAGATGAATACAGTCTCACCAGCCTGAGGTTTCCCTTTTTCTAATAGACCGAAATAAGCTGTCATACCGGGCATGCCCAGTATGCCTAAGTGCCATGACAGTTTACCTGAAGAAATATCTAATTTAGATATGCCCGTGCCATCAGATACGGCATACTCCTGTGCTCCGAGTAAACCTGATACATGTTCTCCCTTATGATAGTCTGGGTGCTTAGATATGATCACTTCGCCACAGGCAAAGGCTCTCATAACTGCTCCTATTTCTACTCCCTTGATATATGTTGTGCCTGGATTCATCCATCCTCGCAGTGCAGGATCTAATGAAATATATTTTATTTTAATCAGTATCTGACCATCGTCTATCTCTTGATTAAGGTCGGTGGTCTCTATGCTGAAGTCAGTCTCTTTTACATTTCCATCTGGTCGTGATGCTAGAAGAATTTTAGTGTTTTTCATTTATAGATTTAAGTTCGTCAGAAATATTTGATTAGTTAATTTACTTAAAAGTTAACTATATTAACTAAATTTATCAGAATTCGGAAATCTTTTACAAAATGTGTTGACAGAGAAATAATAAAATAATGAATTTGAGAGTGCTAAGATATTTTATAAAGAGGAATTGAAATTTTAGGGGGTTAAAATTAAGGAATCAAAAAATAGTATGGCTAAAGAAATAAATATTCTTCTTCCTCAAAAATTGAATTGTAGGATGTACGGAAGTGGACCAGCTATTGTATTATTTCATCCTTCGCCCAATAGCTCTAAGATGATGGAGCCATTGGCGATGCTGCTTTCTGACCATTATACTGTCATCTGTCCCGATACGCCAGGCTACGGGAAGTCTGAGAAGTTAGACGAGATTAACCCATCGATTAAAGATTATGTGCGGCAATTTAAATTGTTACTACAGCACTTAGAAATAGAATCATGTGCTCTCTATGGCTCAGCTACTGGTGCTCAGATAGCCATTCGATTTGGCATAGAGTATCCTGAATCTGTTTCACATTTATACTTAGATAATTGTGCTCACTTTACTGATGAAGAAAGAAATTCAATCAAGAAAAACTACTTTCCTGATTTAAGTCCAGATGTAGATGGGACACATCTGTCTAGGGTCTGGGATATCGTTTATCATCTGTTTAAATATTTCCCTTGGTGCTTTAAGGATGATGATCATAAATTGGATGGTCCCTTGCCTTCAGCTGAGGTATTGCATGGCATAGTATTGGATTATTTAAAAGCGGGCGCAGCTTATCATTTGGCCTACAGTGCAGCTTTTGATCATGAAAAAGCGGCATTCATACAAGAGCTTTCTGTTCCCACCACGATCTTTAGATGGGAAGGAAGTATCCTTAAGAAATACACTGATCGAATATTTGAATATGATCTCTCTAACCATATTAAGGGGGTAAAGATTCCTGCTGATAGAATAGCAAGAAATTCTGCGATGGCGGCGCATATTATAGAGCAGCATCATGGTGAATCTCATTACTCTGCTGATGATTTAGAGCAAAAATTTCAGTCAGTCAGTGAACCATTTAGTTCGGAAAATGATGCCTCTGCCATAACAGAGCTCCCTCCTCCAGAAGCCAGTGGATTCTATTTAAAAGAAGCTTGGAATATTATTAGAAAATCACTCCCAATAACTAATCAGATGAATGCTGAGCAGTTAGCCATTGAAATTCAGAAACGTCTAATATTTAATTATAATCATTATTACAATAGTTAAATGACTCAAATGGAAAAATTCAAATACATACTTTTTCTATTTTTGTTCATGCTGTTTTCTCACGCGGCTTTCGTACAAGTGAATGGTAATGGCACTGTCAGGGACGCCAGTGAAGAAACCCTGATCAGTACTACCGTAACTGAACAAGGAATCAGCAATGGCACAGCCACAGAGATCAATGGTACTTATTCACTTACGGTGCAGAAAGGAGCTATTTTAGTTAACATCTGAAAAAGCCCAATCCACATATCAAAGGACTTGCACCAGAAGATTTACCAGAAGACATTGCCTTAGCTAGAGATCGATCCATTCAGCTAAGGGGGGATGCTACTTTCTTCGAGGTCATGGGACATAATCCAGACTTATATCGATGGTACATCAATAGATTCTACAAAGAGCTATTTTATTCGACACGACTAGACAGTAAAATTAAAGAATTACTCAGAATAAAATTATCATGGTTGCATGGATGTAAGTTCTGTAATCAGGGAAATCGAGTCGAGGCAAAGATGGCTGGTATAACTGATGCTCAAATCGATCATCTCGATGACTATGCAAATGGTCCATTCAGTGATCAAGAGAAATCTATCTTGCAGCTGGCAGATGTCATGGCCTTACAGAATCCCTCTGGCACTTTGACTTCAGAACTATATCAGAGCCTGCAACTTCATTTTACAGATGGAGAGGTACTTGAATTAGGGATGATCATGGCACTTTTATCAGGGGTAGCCAAGTTTATATTTGCGTTTGATTTAGTAGAGAAAGAAGAATACTGTCCATTCCTTATTAAAGACTCAAATGAGTATCATGAAAAATAAGCAATACGTTATTACATCGTTCAGCAGAGACATCAGTACAGCGGCTGAAATAGTGGAGTCTGACATAGAGCTTCCATCGGCTCATCAAGTGCTTATAAAGCATAAGTACATAGGCATAAATGCTGTCTATGATAGAGAATTATATCGCGGCGCTGTGCCATACATTAACGTGACATTTCCATATGTCTTTGGCGTTGAAGCTATAGGTGAAGTCATTGCGGTGGGAGAAAAGGTCAGTCATTTTAAGGTCGGTGACGCTGCAGGCACAGTGAAAGTAGGCACAGCATATCAAGAATACCAGCTCATCGCTGAAGCTGAAGCAATTTCTTTTCCTCAGGCAACTGCTGAATACTTGACTTTGAGTCCGACTGGGGTATCTGCTTTATTAGCTATTGATAAATTAGCAGATGTATCTATAGGTGATACTGTGGTTATTTCTGCTTCTGCAGGTGGTTTGGGCCATATCTTGGCTCAGATCTGTAAGATGAAGGGTTGCCATGTTGTGGCCATTTGTGGAGGCCCAAGAAAAGCCAAAATGCTTGAGAGATTAGGCTGTTGTGATCGTATTATCGATTATAGGAATGAAGCTTTACCAGATATTCTAACTGCCGAGTATAAGGACAGAATTGATATTGCATTTGATTCAGTGGGTCGTGATATGTTTGATCTATTTCTTTCTAATCTTGCTCCAAGGGGTAGGTTAGTGGTGATTGGTGTTGCGAGTGAATTAGCAGATAGCCAATTTGAACTTGTCTCTCGACCAAGGGTATACGATTCTATCTATTGGAAGGGAGCTTCAGTCAGATGTTTCATGAATCATCTTTATAAACAAGACCATGCGGAAGCAAGAGACAAATTATTCAAATGGTACCAGCAGTATCTACTTCAAGTTAAAGTGGATGAATCTGTCTTTGAGGGAATAGAATCAATATCGGAAGCTTCAGCATATCTTTTAAAAGGTCAAAGCTGTGGAAAGGTAATTGTCAAGCTTTAGAATGTAGAGGGATTAAAATATGTCCTTTTTATCAAGTCAAAATAAATTCATTTTCTTTTGATTCTCAATCAATTTATAAGTGTTCTTGCCAAGACTTCTTACGATGTCACTTTAATACTTCAATATTTAAGATCTGCACTCCTATGTTTTAGAATAAAAGATTAACTTCATTAATTGTTAAATGAATTAACAAATAATATTGCTAAGTATATGGATACCGGAATTCTCAAGCGGACTACATTTATAGTAAAAAATGCCAAACAATCTGCTGCTTTTTATGAAGCTGTATTTGGCTGGAGTATCTGGTATGACAATAGATTAGAGGCAGACCATAGATTTCCTCCGAGTGGAGCTGCAGATAAGGCTGTGGTTCATTTAATCATACTTCAAGCGAAAGATCCGAAGCTGGGCAAATTAGGATTGCTGCAATATATAGATTCGCCGTTTGAAGAAGAAACACCTGAAGTTAGGTCCAGAGTCAAGATGGGGGAGCCGATTATGGTGATAGAGACTAAGGATATAGAAGGCGTACATAGTAGAGCTGTCGAGGCTGGAGCTACGATAATCTCTGCACCTGTGGACTGGTATGTACCTGGTCCATCGGAGGGAAGTCAGATACACCTGAGGACCGTTTCTTTTTTTGATCCTAATGGCATCTATATGGAAGTAAGTGATCACCCCTCTCGTAAAGATTAGACTATGATCGATTATGATGAAATCGTAAATAAACAGTGGACGCTTCATTCGCGCCCCACACATGAATTAGTGCATGCACACTTTGGTTATACAGAAACTGCAGTGTCGCCGCCTGTAGAGGGAGAGATATTGCTGAAGTCTCATTATCTTAATATTGCTCCCGTGATGCGCATGTATATGATGGCTGATGGTGGTGGATATTCCACTGAGAAGATCTTGAATATTGGAGATGTCATACACGGTAGAGGTGTCGCAGAGGTCATCGCCTCTGAGCATCCGGATTATCAAATAGGCGATTTTGTCCATGGACAAGTCGGATGGCAGTCTTATAAGCGATCAGCAGCCACAGTAAAAGAGAAATTGCGAAAAATGAAACCGCGAGAATTACCCATTCACTATGGGCTTTCAGCCTTAGGGATGACTGGATTCTCTGCTTATTGTGGATTTATGGATAGAGGTCAGCCGAAGCAGGGAGAGGCTATACTGGTATCTGGAGCAGCTGGAGGTGTAGGCTCATTAGTGGTGCAGATAGCTAAAGCGATCGGATGTGGTCCGGTCATTGGCATTGCGGGAGGCCCTGAGAAATGTGCCTTAGTGAAATCACTTGGAGCTGATGGGATGATCGATTATAAAAATGAAAATGTAGCTGAACGAATCGCCGAACTCTTACCACAAGGCTATGATGTATTCTTTGATAATGTAGGAGGAGATATCCTGAATGATGCGCTTAACCATATGAAGAAACGTGCCAGAATCGTACTTTGCGGAGGGATATCGGAGTATGCCAAGACGGAACCATTTGGACCCACGAATTATGGTAAACTCAGAATGAAAGGAGCCGATATGAAAGGCTTTTTTGTATATTATCACGCAGACCAGTTTGATGCTGCAGAGTCTCATATTGCAGATATGATTCGACAAAATCAACTACAAGCGATCGTCGATATTAAAGATGGATTCGATAAAATGCCAGAAGCATTAATCGGTATGTATCAAGGCACGAATGCGGGAAAGAGAATCGTCAAAGTATCGGAAGGAGAGGAAATTATTTATTAGAAGTTCGTTAATTATTCATGCAGATCAGGGTATTTGCAGTAAGCTTAGCGTGAAAGATAAAATTAAATTATGTCAGATTATAAAGAATTTAAGTTTGGGTGGCCTGTGGTCCTGTCTTCAGCATTAGGCATTGGCTTAGGTATGTCTCCATTACCCTTTTATACAATTGGTGTATTTGTAGGTCCATTTATGGAGGAGTTTGGCTGGCGGGTGGATCAGATTATGCTGGCATTAAGCATATTTTCTCTAACAGCTCTTTTTACCAGTCCATTGATAGGGTATTTGACTGATAGAATCGGAGTCAGAAAGATGGTACTGATATCAGTCGTCACATTTTCTTTTTCTTTCATGGCATTTGCGTTGAATAATGGATCTACTTATCTGTATTGGGGCTTATGGATTTTATTAGCCATATTTGGTTCCGGGACACTTCCCATTACCTGGACGAAAGCGGTCAATAAATGGTTCTACAGAAAGAGAGGCTTGGCACTTGGCCTATCTTTATTAGGGACTGGATTATTTGGTGCTTTTGCAAAAATATATGCATCTTATTTTATTGAGAATTATAATTGGCAAACAGCTTATGTCGCACTTGCCTTACTCCCATTACTCATCACATTACCTCTCGCTCTTTTCTTTTTTAGAGATACGGATGATCCTAAAGTTCAGGATAAAGTAAGGCAGATGAAGGAGGAGTTGCCATATCTTAATGATGTCGCGATTACTTCTGAGCCCGGTCACACGATTAAAGAAGCACTTAGCGATCATCGGTTTTGGATATTGGCGTTATCATTTATTCCTATTTCCATCGCCATTGGAGGCCCAATACCGAATTTGGAAAAAATATTAGATACGAAAGGATTTAGCGCCGTAGATGCTGTTTACATCGCCAGTCTAATTGGTGCCTCAGTGGTCGTCGGTCGATTAGTCGGCGGTTATTTATTAGATAAGTTATGGGCACCAGGTGTTTCTTTTGTGATATTCATGATCCCGATCATCGCATGTTATATTTTCATGCAGGATGATTTATCATTGTATATGGCGATGGCTGGTGTATGTATCCTCGGTATCGCCGCAGGTGTAGAGTATGACTTGATGGCATTTCTCGTCTCTAAGTATTTTGGGATGAAGAATTACAGTGGTATCTATGGAGCTCTGTATGGCTTCTTTGCCATCGGCGCCGGCTTTGGTCCTTATATATATGCCAAATCATTTACCATAACGGGTAGCTATACGACGATTTTTTTCTACGCTATTTTTGCCTTTATCATTGGGGCGGTTCCATTATTATTTTTGGGAAAGTATCAATATGATTAGATAATTATTTGTTCCTCATATTAATTTTTTTCACGGGAAGATACACGATTGCTATTTTGCAATTATGGCAGGTCCTTAGTATCAAAACATTTGCTGTGCCTGGTGACGGTTCTTTTAATTTACATTATGAAATGAAGCGGTGAGTTTATACTTTTTCTTCATTTAAACACCGTTAATCATCTAATCAACTCAATTATTTCTCCCACTAAACCCCGAAATACAATTGCTTCAGGTTCTGGATTATCTCTGATGGGCAGTCCTACTTCGCCCATGACTTCACCTTCTGATGCAGTAATACGAGTAGGTAACTCATCTGTATGCTCTCCTTGCCAGCAAGCGGATGCTAATCCTGTCTTATGGAAGTCACAGGGAAAAGTCTGGAAATCGTAGCTGGGATTATGCTCTTTATATATGTGTTGTTCCATACCAGATTTATAGTTGCCATTACCCATGAGACACATATCAAAACCCATACCAGCAGGACCTCCCATAATGAATGCAGCTTCATCTTGCCTGAGTAGAAGATCATTCTCAGGATATAGATGGAAGACATCAGCATAGAATTTTTGTGCCACTCTATCTTCCATAGAAAGTACGACATTGCCTAGTGGGAATACATTGACGTCTTTACGCTGTTCCCAAAGTGGTATACCACCTTTACGATCAGTAATTTGTGTAAAGAATATTTGCTCGCCTGCAGGGGCCATGATTGCCAGGGCTTTCATTTCTACAAAACCTAATGGTTCTGGCCCTTCCACAGAAAATGTGGTGGGTGGTGCTAATATGCCGAATCGATTTTTGATAACCGATTCATAGACTGCATCTACATTCGCGACACCAATCTCCATCACACAAAGTCCAGGATCCCAAGGTCGTGCCTGCACCCTGTTAGGCAGCGCATCGGCAAGTGCACTATTGATCAACCTGACGACCGCACCTTTATCTTGTCCTAAGAGCACATAATTAGAGAGATGTATTCCGAATGAAGCTTTTTGACGATCTGTTAATTCGCCAGCATCCACGATTTGGTATCCTAAAGCATCAGTGTAGAACCGTAAGCTTTGATTCCAGGTATTGGTGATGATGGTGGCAGCTAAAGCTGTTCCTGAGAAATGTGAAGCACTTTTACTAATTGCCATGATAATAACTTAACTTTATTAACTATTAATATAGTTAACATATTTTATAATGACGGACTATAAGATCATAAACATTCGAGAAGTTATTTATTCTACAGGCAATTTAAAGAGAGTACTTACTTTTTTTGAAGATTATGGCGGTTGGAATCGAGTGGGGCAGTACAAGACAGATCCTTCAGTGATCTCTAACTGGGGACTTGGAACTGAAGTTAGTGCAGATGAAGTTTTAATTCAGTCTGATCATTATCCTTCAGGTCAGCTTAGGGTGATGCAGTTTCATAATGTGGAACAGGAGGTGATTCGATCATCTCAGCAACCATGGGATGTCGGAGGCATTATGGATATTAATTTAAGAGTCCATGAAGTATCTGAGAATTTTGAAAAACTTAGAGACATGGGCTGGCATGGTCTGAGTGATCCAATGCTACAAGTCATGGGTCCATTCAAACTTTACGATATTTTAATGCGAGGCTATGATGATGTGATTATCGCATTCACACATCGATTAGAACCACCGATGGAGTTAAAAGCTCAGATTAATCTTCCGACACATGTATATAAGACCACTCTGACAGTTTCTGATTTAGAAGCATCTAAGTCATTTTTTGTTGACCAGCTGGGATGTACTGTACTAACTGAATATGCGGTGGTGAAAGATAAGCCTCAAGAAAATATGTTTGGGTTGCCATTTAATTTAGCAGATAAGGTCACTTGTAAGGCTGTTATATTATCGATCCATGGCGGTACTGATGTTGATTTTCAAATTGTTGAATTTGAAGGAGTCACAGGTAAAGATTTTAGCAGTAAGGCAGTCCCCCCAAATAAAGGTTTCATGCTGTATCGGGTAGAAGTGACAGGCATAGATTCTTACTATGAGTATGTCACGAATAATGGAGTTGTGGTCTGTCGCGATCTCGAAGATGTAGTCATAGAACCTTATGGCAGGGTGAGTATCTTCTGTGTCAATAGTCCTGATAGAGCTCTATTTGAGTTTTTTGAACGTCGATCATAAAGCTTGGATTTTTTATTGACAAGCACCGATGACCAGTTTGGTATCTCCTTGTATTTCTGAATTAGGGTTGATCAGAATGCAATTTCCTGCTCGTATGATGACGGATGATCCAACAGAGGTCATTGCAGACTGAAGTTCAACCAAATTACTGGCTTGATAAGTCCCCGTAGGAACATTACCAGTTAATAATTCTGTTGCATTGCAATTAACTATTGAAGTCGTGTAAGTCACTTCAAGTACAGGTTGCTGAGATAGATTCTCTCTTGAATTGAACCAGGCAATCGATCCTGGTGTAGCTTCATCTCCAATGAATACCCAACCATGGTTTGAAGCACCATTGGTCCAGTTTTGGACGTCGGCAATAATTTGACTGCTTGACCAATTGATCATCATATCTTGTGAAGCAACAATATTCGCTGAAGGATTAGTGTCATAATCGCCTCCAGGATTTGTCCATTGGGATATACCAGAGAAATTATCTGTCCATGTTGCATCTCCGGAAGAAGCAATTGTCCCTTTGCCTTCTTGGATAGGGACATTCATCGTCGTTTCTCCCCAGTCTTGAAGGACTCTATGCAGGTTAACCGGAACAGGTTTTGATGTGTCTCTGATTTTGGCGCAAAATGTTTTGAGGATTACATTGCTTATCGTTGCACCATTGGGAATAATGCTTAGATCAAATTTAATAAGTCCTCTTCTTGGTTCAGCGTTATTTGTCTGACCAGCAAAAAAGAAGCTACCAGCTCCATTACTAAGGTTTCCATCATTTTGATACATGGTATTATCCTTTTCTGCTGCAACTGTTATCGTCGTCTGAGCTGCTAATGGATAAGTGAATAAACTCATAACAATGAAGTAAAAGGCAAGTGATTTCATGAGGTAAGGAGTTAGCAGACTTTGGTGATAGAATGAATGTAGGTAAGGTAGGAATTCTTCTGACATCGATGCCTATATCACTATTTATGAGTATCTTGATGTCATAGAATACACCTATCCGGATAATCTAATAATGATAAAGAGTAGCTTCTATATATGATAAATATTTCAGGGCAGTATAATAATTTTCAGCAATATTGGGGCGAAAATACTGATGATGAAATTCACAAGTCTGAGAGTGAAAATAGACATCGACATTTTCATTTAAGCATAAAGCTGAGTGAGGATTCTGATTACTATTATTTAGATCTATATGAGGGGAGAAATGAAGCGATAAAACTGTCTACGGATCGTAAAATAACTGTAGATCAAATTCTCATAACTGAAAAGGGATTTAGGTCTATAGATCAAAGTATCGTTTGCGAAGATGGTGTACTATTTCTTTACCAATGGACTGAAATTGAAATTAAAAAAGGTGAGCCTTATATCATGAAGTCGTGTCGGTATTTTTCTGGCTGGATACAGTACCCTCCAGATATCAGTGCACCTGATGATCTATATGACCAACGAGAATTAGTCTTACATGATCAAGGTGCTATGGTGGAGCTTGATGTTGAAGGGCTAGACTATACCATTGAATTAACTCAATTGGTGTATGGGCACACGATCCATATCATGAAGTTAGCTATTTACGATCTCCCTCTCTCTCAAGTCGATATTAACAGTAAAGCGATCAGTTACACTTGGGTGAATCCCGATGCAACGAGAGTTGGGATCAATCTAAGAAAAGTGATCACAGGATGGACACTGATGGAAGAAGGATATATCAATTCAAATAATCTAAACACATAAACTATGATAACTGTAGGCACAAAAGCTCCAGAATTTAAACTAATCACGACAGAACTAAAGTCGATTTCTAATGGTGATTTCTCAGGGAAGAATGTCGTCTTATTATTTTTTCCACTTGCTTTTACGAGCGTATGCACACAAGAGATGTGTACAGCGAGTGATGATCAGACTCAGTACAGTGATTTAGACGCAGAAGTGATTGGTATTTCTGTTGATTCGCCATTCGTCTTGCAGAAATTTGCAGTGGAGAATGATATCAAGACAACCATGGCTTCAGATTTTAACAGGACCACATGTAAAGCCTATGATACTTTGTTCGAAGATGACTTTATGGGTCTAACTGCTTTTGCTAAGCGATCCGCATTTGTCATCGACAAGGAGGGAGTAATCCGTTATTCGGAGATCACTGATGGCAAGAGTCTGCCTAACTTCGAAGAGATAAAAGCGGTACTGAAAGATTGCTAAATCAGCTATTTATTCTTTTAAAAGTTAAGACGGAATGACGAGTAGATGGTATTTTCCATGCTTCTTTTTACAGATTAGTGGGATGAAGACCAAAATACCATTTACAAAAAAGCCATAGAGCTTATTAATATTCAATCACATTGGGATAATTTAAAATATGTACACAATCAAAACTTCCTAATTATTGAATGGTTACCTCTTTATTTGATTGATGACTAACTATTTGTTTTGAAAAGTAATATTTTAGAGTTCACGACATATGATCTTTTATCTAACATTTTTTCTTAACTCTATTAATACTTGAACTAATGAGCAAAACAAAATTAGAATATATCTGGCTGGACGGATATTCACCAACTCAGAATATGAGGAGTAAGACAAAAGTCGTCAATGACTTTGGTGGTAAATTAGAAGATTGTCCGATGTGGTCATTTGATGGCAGTTCGACACGACAAGCTGAAGGAGGATCATCTGATTGTCTACTGAAGCCAGTAGCTATTTTCCCAGATCCAGAGCGGATCAATGGGTACTTAGTTATGACAGAAGTAATGAATGCTGATGGAACACCTCATCCCTCTAATGGTAGATCGACAATTGATGATGATGATAATGATTTTTGGTTTGGATTTGAACAAGAATACTTTATCATGGATACCCAAACGGGGATGCCTATAGGATTTCCAGTAGGTGGATATCCTGCACCTCAAGGTTTATACTATTGTTCTGTCGGTGGTAAAAACACACATGGAAGAGACTTAGTCGAAGAGCATGCTGATCTATGTATTGCAGCTGGTCTTAACTTTGAAGGGATCAATCAGGAAGTCGCTTGTGGTCAGTGGGAATTTCAATTGTTTGCAAAAGGCGCAAGACTTGCAGGAGATGAGCTATGGGTCGCTCGATACCTATTAGACAGACTCACTGAAAACTATGGATACTACATCGAGTATCACCCTAAGCCACTTGGCAAAGATATGGACTGGAATGGTTCTGGCATGCACGCGAATTTCTCTAATACAACACTTCGTACTGCAGGGTCTCAAGAAGTTTATAACAAAATATGTGAAGCCTTCAGACCAGTTGTCAAAGAGCATATCGAAGTATATGGAGAATTCAATGATCAACGCTTAACTGGAGAACATGAAACAGCTTCGATTAATGACTTCAGTTATGGTATATCAGATAGAGGTGCTTCTATTAGAATTCCGATTGCAACAGTCGAGAGTGGATGGAAAGGATGGTTAGAAGATAGAAGACCAGCATCTAATGGTGATCCATACAAGATTGCAGGAAGAATTATTAAGACTGTAAAATCAGCAAATGTGTCATAATTAAAAATATGCTGGAACATTTGATCTTCGATCATTTATAAGCTCAGTATGGTAGATTTTGGCCATTTAGTTTAAAATAGAAAAGGGGTGTAGCATTAGCTGCATCCTTTTTTATTTGTACCTAATCTGTCTTTATGCACCTGTGAGATAAGCCTTGAGTAGAACGAGTATATGAAGCTGAAATTAACCAATGGTAATTAGCTGAAATGTCTACTAAGAAAATCAATTAAATTACCTAAAGTATGTACGTCATGGTGACAAGCAAAAATCTAAAAATCAAACTGATGTCCGATGATCTTGGGATGTTTAAAAGTAATTTAAGCTTGAGTTTTGAAATTAGAAATGTTTGATATAATTGGTTAGAGATTATTTGTAATACTTCCTTCTAAATTCAAATTAAACTATTCCACTGTAATACTTGTAAACCAATGAAAAATAGGGCCATTTTTAAAATTCAGTTGTTTTTTTTATCAAAAAAAATCTCTTCAACTGAAGCCTCAATTTGCTAATTTGCCCAGTACTTTGTACAGGGCTACCGATACTTCACACCTAATACGTAATTATATTTACTTCTGAATATGCCGAACTTATCCTAAGTGAAAAATATAATTATAATACAGCGATATAGTTCATAAATAAGCGACTATTAGGTATCTTAAAGGGTCATGATTTTTGGCCTATTTTGCTGATGAAACTGGTTCTGTAAAAGCCGACAAAATAAAGTAATTCTCAGGCCAATTTTATGTCTAAATCAGAGATATGAATCGGATATATGCAGATTGATAACATGGTGGCATTGTATATATAATATTTTGATCGTATAAGAGGATTTTCTCATTTGTAAAAACAATTCTTTTAATGAAACAAACGGATAAAACAGCTAAAGAACTATTTCTTGAAGTAAAGGCAAATCCTGCGCGAAAGCGTTTTGGATTTGGTAATAAAGCTGCATTGGTGAATGTGGATATTCAAAAAGCTTATACCAGAACAGATCTATTCAAAACGGCCTATGAAAATAATCCAAAGCAGATGGAATATGTCAATGGACTGTCGCAGCGCTTCCGACAGCTCAATTGGCCAGTGGTCTGGACCTATGTAGCCTATGTAGATTCAGGTGAAGACGCAGGCATTTGGGGCACTAGGACTAACACACCTGATAGCCTACAAAACATTAAATATGGTTCAGTGCGTTCTGAGTTAGATGATCGATTAGATATCAATCGGGAATTAGATATTATATACGATAAGAAAATGCCCTCTCCATTTTTTGAGACTCCACTTCAATCATTATTGGTCTGGCATCAGGTAGACACCATTATATTGACAGGAGGTTCTACATCGGGCTGTATCCGTGCTGCAGGTGTTGACGGTTTATCAAGAGGGTATCGAACCATCATACCAGAAGAGTGTGTTGCTGACAAACATGAGAGCTATCATTATGCGAATCTGACAGATCTATCTCTCAAATACTGTGATGTGATGGATGTCCAAGATGTATATAACTGGTTAGATAATCAACTGCAAAACAAATGAAAGAAGATCCAGGTTACTACGATTACTGGCCATACGAGAATCGCCCAAAGATAACGTGGCCCAATGGAGCACAATTAGCTTTTTGGGTAGCCCCTAATATAGAATTCTACGAGCTGAATCCTCCATCTAATCCTTATAGAAGTCCGTGGCCTCGAGCTCATCCCTTTGTACCAGGATACTCTATCCGTGACTGGGGTAATAGAGTAGGCCATATCCGACAAATGGAATTATTGGATAAGTATGGGATTCGAGGATCCATCTCTCTTTCTTCATCCTTATGTGATCACCATCCAGAAATTATAGAACTATGTAAAGAGCGTAATTGGGAATTTTTTAGCCATGGAATCTATAATACGCGCTACACTTACGGGATGACTGAAGCAATGGAGCGGAGTATGATTAAGGATGCACTGGACACCATACATTATCATACAGGACAGAAGTGCGCTGGCTATCTTGCACCGGCTTTGTCCCATTCAGAGTTTACGCTGGATTTATTTGCAGAAGTCGGCAGTGAATTATTTGGAGATGAAGGAGGCTTTTATTCGTGTGATCTCTTTCATGATGACCAACCGACGCCTATACATTTGCGTAAAAATAAAAGCTTTGTTTCCATTCCTTATTCGTTAGAGATGAATGATACGATTGCTTACTTGGTGCAAAAAGTACCTCCGCGTCAATATGGGAAAATACTTAAAGACAACTTTGATCGTCTCTATGCTGAAGGCGCTGAAAGCGGAACCGTTATGTGTATCCCGACTCACAATTATCAAGTCAGTTGTGCACATCGCATTAAAGCCTATGAAGAAGCCCTTGAATACATCACTGGGCACAGTAATGTCTGGGTAGCGACCGGAAGAGAAATAGCAAGCTATTACTTAGAGCATTATTATGATGCTGCCCTGACTGATATCTCAACTAAACAATCAAAATATAAATCACCTCATGTCTGAGTTAGATAATAATTACCTTAAATACCCGCATCGATCCTACGGCATGGATCACGATCGCTATGAGTGGACTATGCTACATGATCGTCCAGGCTTTCTTTGGCCTGAAGGTAAATCATTAGCACTGTGGGTAAATGTAGGCTTACAATATTTTCCATTAAATCAAAAAGGCATTCCTTTTAAAGTGCCTGGTGGAATGACAAAACCATATCCAGACTTGAGGCACTATAGTCTAAGGGATTATGGCAATCGAGTCGGTATATATCGATTCTTTAGAGCTTTTGATAGATATGGCGTCAAACCAACTTTTGCTGTTAATTCTCGACTTGCAGAACGCAACCCATATTTATTGGATAAAATAAAAGAACGTGGTGATGAAATTATTTGCCACGGTTATCATATGGATGCGTTACATTATGGAGGCCAAGATCTAAAGGAAGAGGAAGCACTCGTAAAAAAATCTTTGGATGTCTTACGTGGCATCAGTGGACAAGCGGTAAAGGGATGGATCAGTCCTGCTAAAAATGAATCTGCTAATACTCCAGATTTATTGTCTGATAATGACATCACCTATTTCTGTGACTGGGTCAATGATGATATGCCTTATCCCTTCAAGACAAAGAATGGAGAATTAACGGCCATGCCTTTGTCTACAGAGCTTGAAGATTATTTTGTCATTTTAAATAATCAACACTCTGCAGAATCATGGGCTGAGCAGGTATGCGATGCCTGTGACTTCTATATTCAAGAAGCAGACAATGAGAAAGGTCGCATCCTTTCATTGAATATTCATCCATGGGTATTAGGACAGCCCCACCGCATCGGACAGTTAGAAAAGGTATTAGATTATGTCACTTCAAAGTCCGAGCTTTGGTCAGCTTACGCAGGGGAGATTCACGATATTTGGACAGAAGAGCAAAAGTAAGCTAAGACCCAAAATAATCCGTTTGCGCAATGCCTTAGCTCGTCCTTAGTTGCTCTCATTTTTCAGAATCCTCGCACATACGCTCATTCTTAAAGGCAAGCTCACCCACTCGTCGAGGTCCATTCACATGGAGTCGTTGTTCCATTTCAAAATATAGATGGTTCACTCCGATGTACTAAGTACAACTTTTTGCGCGAATAAAGACCTGCACTTTTTTTTATTACAGGCACAACCTAAATATGATTTCGCACTTAATCTGATTTATTCAATCATTAATCGTTATCTATAGTTGGGTTTTATTTGGTATTAATGATCTGTTTTGATTTCATGATTTCGATTTCAGCTGCTGTCTTGTTTAGTTCTGTTAAGATGGCAATACTGTGCTCACCAATTTCTGGAGGATCACTGATTTTCTCAGTTCGCTCTCCACCATACTCCAGAGGAAATTTCGGGAGTTTAACCATAGCTCCATTTTTCATTTTCACCGCTGAGAGACTTCCACCTTTGTTGAGTTGCTCATCTTCGAATAAATCTTTAGGCTGGCTGATGGGAGCAAAAGGAATATCTCCATTTTCACACTTGCTTATGATCTCCGCTTTAGTCATTGTCTTCAGCCGTCTATCTAATTCTGGTAAGAGCCATTCTCGTTCGTCTATTCTTCCATTATTAGTGTTTAGCTTTTCATCTTCAAGCCAGTCACTCCATCTGAAAGCCTCGCAGAATCTTCGCCAGTGCTTATCGCTGATGATACCGATGAAAACTCTGTCTTCATCGGCGGTTTCAAATATTTTATAGACTGACCATGCACTGACCCTTTCCGGCATTGGAGGAATAGGGTAGTCGACTTGTGACTGATATGCCATGTGCTGTCCGACCATGAAGGCACATGTCTCAAATAATGCGGACTTAATGAATTTTCCTTCGCCCGTCTTTTCTCTTTCGAATAATGCCTGCAGGACACCGATGTAACCGAACATGCCTCCTGTGATATCCACGACTGAAGTGCCTGCTCTGAGCGGATCTCCGGTCCTTCCCGTCATGTACGCAAGGCCACCCATCATCTGCACGACCTCATCCATAGCATGTCGCTTCTCATAAGGGCCACTTAAAAATCCTTTCAGTGAGCAGTAGATTAATTTGGGATTGATCTCTTGTAATGTGTCGTAACCTAATTTAAGTCGATCCATGGTGCCAGGACCAAAATTTTCAATCAAGACATCTGATTCTTTGACAAGCTGATAGATGATCTTAAGTCCTTCTTCAGATTTGATATCAATGGCAAGGCTTTTTTTATTTCGATTATAGTACCAGAAGTATCCAGTGCCAAATCCTTTGAGGAATCTGGTGGGGCTCCCTTTAGTTGGTTCTACCAGAATGACTTCTGCTCCATTCTCTGACATCAAGAATCCGGCACATGGTCCCATGACGGCATGCGTGAATTCTAATACTTTTATTCCTTCTAATGGTTTAACCATGATTGTTCAATAGTTTAATTTTATATCTAATCCGATAGCTGCACAAGACAAATTTCAATCTTTATTTTATTTAATAGCTGTTGGTATTTCATTTTTTCCTTTTATTTTTTCCATTGCTTGCAAGGGTTTATCTTCGATGGTTGTTTTCATCGTATCATTGAATTTATTGAGGAATCCGTATAGTGAGATAGTGAACACAATTTCCACAATTTCCTGAGTGTTGAAATGGGCTTTTAATAATTCGAAATCTTCATCAGTTGCAGCATTGGGGTGAGTGCCAGCATGATGGGCTAATTGAAGCGCGGCTTTCTCTTTGTCCGTGAATAACGGAGAACTTTGGTAGTTCCAGATGGCTTTCATTTTGGATTCTGAGATGCCATGCTTAGCGGATGTGAAGCTGGTGTGTGCTGAGCAATACTGGCAGCCAGATGATTGTGATACCAGATAGCCGATCATTCGCTTAAGTCCGCCATCTATGCTTCCACTAAACAATATGGAATTAATCATGCTGCCTGTTCCAGCCAGCATCTCAGGACAGTGCGCCATGATCAGTCCATCATCTGATAGGAAGCCCATGGTCTCTGCTCCCTTGAGCAGCATGTCCTTGAATTGAGGCACTTCTTCTAAGGGCCTGGGTTCTATTCTACTCATGTTCTGTGGTTACTTTAATCAGATGTTCTGCGACGAGTTCAGGATGTGTCATCATGCCATTCCGAGGGATATCGAGCTCTACCCAGTTCCAGTCCTTGTTGTCTTTAGCTGGGCCTGGCATCCAGTCGCTGGAAGGCTTGTATTTTTGACCTACGCATTTGATGTAAGTTTTTGACAGACTATCGTAACCTCCGTTTTTTAGAATGAGTTCTGTTGCCCATTGTTTATAAGGATGGTAAGTGAGTAGTCGCTTGAGTCTTTTTCTTTCTTCAGGATATTCATCGGATAACAACATATCAAGTGGATATTCCTGTAGCATATCCATCTTATATCCATCTACGAATCTTGCTTTGCGGGCTTCATAATCTTTGTAATTAGCTGCACCAGGATCAGGCCACGCTTTCATGGTCCCTTCTCTCGGAACAAGTGCATCAAAGAATATAATGTGGTTAATCTTTTCTTTCAGTCGATCAGCGACTCCCGTGATGGTTAGCCCAGAAAAAGAGTGCCCCACCAAAATGACATTGTCTAATTCTTCATAAGTAATCACATTCACGATGTCTTCTATGTGAGTGTAAAGATCTACTTCTTCAGTGAGCAAATGCACACGCTCACCCACACCTGTTGGAGTCGGTGTATAGACGCTATGTCCATTTTCTTCGAGTACTTTTTTGACATCCCTCCATACCCAACCTCCATGCCATGTGCCAGGAACAAGTACGAATGTCAGAGCCTTCGATTCTGAATGCTTAGAAAAATTAAAATAATTCAATGCGGCCCCAATACCACTAAGACTAATAAATTTTCGCCTGATCATGTGATACTGTAATTTTTATATTTTTTCAAGTAAGGTACCAGCCCTCCTTCGTCTAAAATGTCTATCATAATCTGGGGCAGCTTAGTTGCCGCATATTCTTTTTCCTTTGTCAAGTCTGTAACTATCCCTGTGGTTAAGTTATATTCGACTTGGCTACCTAACTCTATGTCATGCTTCCCAATTTCTATTACTGCGAGACCAATATTAATCGCATTTCTAAAGAATATTCGTGCGAAGTCTTCGGCGATGATGACTGATACTCCAGCTTGCTTCAAAGCCAAAGGCGCTTGCTCTCTTGAACTTCCGCAACCAAAATTTTTACCTGCGACGATGATATCACCCACTTGGACTGACTTAGCAAATCCTGGATCTAAATCTTCTAAGACATGATCTGCCAGAGTAGACAAATCAAGAGTCTTTGTGTACTTCCCAGGTATGATCCGATCTGTATCTATATTATCTCCGTATACGTAAACCATTTGGATTGATTAGTTGATTTGTTGATGTGGTGAAACAAAGAGAACCGTTAGTCCTAACTTGAGTTGGAATCCCAGTAAATTGGATATTAGTGTAAATAGATCCTGAATCGAGTTCAGGATGAATTTATTTTTGAATTTATTTTTATTCGACATTAATGGACGTATCATTTGCTTATGATTAAATATCTGAAGGATTAGTTATAGACCCAGTCAATGCACTAGCTGCCACAGTTGCTGGCGCAGCGAGAAAAATATTAGAATTTGGATTACCCATACGGCCTCTAAAGTTTCTGTTAGCTGCAGAAATAACCACCTCGTCATTGGCAGGAACTCCTTGATGAGTGCCTACGCAGGGACCGCAGCCAGGTGTGATAATAGAAGCGCCAGCTTCTATCAGTATCTGTAAAGTACCATCATTCATGGCATCGAGTAGTGTGGCTTTTGAAGCTGGAGCGATCATAAATCTGACTCCTTCTTTAATGCGCTTGCCTTTCAGCACTTCTGCTGCGGCTTGCAGATCTTCCAGTCTTCCATTACAACAAGTACCGATAAAAGCATAGTCTATAGGAGTGCCTTCTACTAATGATATATTCCCAACATTATCAGGCGATTCTGGTGCAGCGACTTGTGGCTCTAAGTCTGATATATCAAATTCAAATACCTTTAAGTACTGCGCATCATCATCTGGATAAATCGCTTCGTATTCATAATCTAACTCCAGTCCTTTGGGATTGACTATACCTGCCTTTCCTCCCATCTCTGCGACCATATTCGCTATCGTCATCCGACTGGCTAAAGTCATATCATGGAATGCTTCACCTTCAAATTCGATCGCTTGGTAAGTCGCGCCTGATATAGTGATCTGTCCGACGAGATATAAGATTAAGTCCTTGGCGGAGACACCCGGCTGTAGTTTTCCACGGCAGATGATCTTTATGCTTTCAGGGACTTTTAGCCATATCTGGCCAGTCATCATTGTCGCTGCTAAGTCAGTGGATCCTACGCCACAGGCGAAAGCATTAAGCGCACCATAAGTAGGCGTATGAGAATCAGCACCAATGAAAATGTCTCCCGGCTTTACATACTGATGCTCTACCATCACTTGGTGGCAGATGCCTTCACCGATTTCAAAGAGTTTAATCTTGTGCTTTTTTGAAAACTCCCGCATCATCTTATGGAGGTTAGCAATCCGCTCGTTTGGTGGAGGTACGGCATGATCTAAGACTAAAATCACTTTGTCTTTATCAAATACTTGCTTCGCTCCCATAGCATCAAATGCCTTGATGGCAAGTGGTGCTGTAGTGTCTGTCGCCATGACTCCATCGACAGGAGAAATAACTAAATCTCCTGGACTGACTTCATGACCGACATGCTTTGCTATAATTTTTTCACTGATTGTCTTTCCCATATTTTACTAGGTTATTTTAATATCTTCAGTGAGGAGAAGCTCATAGAGGTTGCCTTGCAGTTTCTGATTCATAAATGTTGACATGTCTAATGACAATTTGGCTAATTTATATTTATCGATACCTGTATTGTAGCCCATCTGGTCTAGCATGTGTACAGTATCTTCAGTAGCTATATTTCCAGTAGCACTCTTGATAAAGGGGCAGCCACCTAAGCCACCGAACGCCGTATCGAAAATTCTTACACCAGCATTCAATGCAGCATAAAGATTAGCGTAGCCTTTGCTTTCCGTATTATGTAAATGTAAGATGATAGGTTTACCTTCAGCCAAATCTACGATCTCACTCATGGTATCTAAGATCTGACCAGGATGTGCCATACCAGTGGAGTCTGCTAACGCAAGCTCATCTATCCCTGTATCTAAGTGTGATTTGACCATGTCCAATACATGTGATTTGTGGATCACTCCTTCATACCGACATCCAAAAGCACATTGGATCCCACCCCTTGTCATAATCTGATTTTTTTGGCAAAGCTTGACCATTTCTTCAAATGCTTGTCTGGCTTCCTTAAGTGTCTTGCGAGCATTCTTTTGGCTGTGTAAATCGCTGGCTGAGATAGAACAAGACAAATGTTCCAGGCTTGCAGATATAGCCCTTTCTACTCCTCTAATGTTGAGGACTAATCCACTATAAATGATGCCTTTTTTCTTCTTGATTCTTTGGCATAATTCATCAGTGTCTGCCATCTGCGGTACTAACGTAGGATGAACGAATGAACCCACTTGAATTCTTGTCAGCCCAGCATCGACCAAGCGGTCGATGTACGATAGTTTTTGCTCTATGGTAAGAAGCTGATTGACATTCTGTATGCCATCCCGTAGTCCTTGCTCCTCGATGGTCACATGATCCTTCTTCATAATTATTCAGACTCTATCAATTCAAAAAATTCGATCCATGCTCCATCAGGTGACCTGACGACAATCGCTTTAGCTTTCCCGTAAGGTTCTATCATTATAGTCGAAGGTCCTGTATGGATATCCACTTTATTATTCTTTAAAAAATTAATATAAGCTGGTAGATTCTGGACGGGATACCTCAACATCAATATGCCTAAATTAGGAGGTACAGCATATTCTGAAAAATCTCTTCCTCTTAATCCTTCCAGTTGTACCAGTTCGACAGATCCTTGATTTTTATCAGATGGACTGACAATGCACAATTTTCTGGTGACACTTGGATGTATGTTATGTGGTATGCCAAATATGTTAGGCCCATCTTCTCCATTTTCTCCCACGTACTCTGAGAAGATATTAAAGCCAAGTTGCTCCAGATAGAAACGCTTTGATACTTCTAAATCTCTGACCACTTGTGCGGAATTAAAAACATGACTGAGGCCTGTCAGATTAGGATAGCCCTCTAAGGCTGGAGCGTGCCTTTCGATGAGTGCGACGACCATATCCTCACTCCCTTTCATTAAGATCTCTGATACATGAAACTCATTAAATAAATATTTTTTGACATCACTATAGCCAGTCCAACCCAATGATTGAAACTCTTCAACTTTCTGTTCTATATTGGTCGTTCTTAAATCTATATCATAGATACCGCCCGTATCCCAACTTTGGGCGCTTGACCTGATGTGCCTTTGCTTTATATTAGAGAATGAGATGAGTCTGATCATGCCCGCATCGTAATCTGTGTACTTTAGAATGACACTTCGGGCGGTCGTTTCTGAAGGCAGACCCCAGAATTTTATCTGATCAGAACTTACTTCAGCCTCATGAATATTTTCCCAATTGCCCAGTTTTTGGTAAATCAGTTTATCTCTATCCAAGTTTCTAATAGATAAAATGACTTCTTTATAAGCACTTATTTTAAACTCCATAATAAGTATAAGAATACGGAATAAATTAGTTAAGTTTATTAATAGTTTACTAAGTTAACTAATATTTTTATATTTAGTTAGCACTTTAATTCTTTAATGCATGAATGATCCTTTAGGTACTAATATAGCTGTTTCAGAATTATTATGCGGGCCGCTACATACAGCTACTTTGTGCACGACTAATCTTGAAGATATTCGTAAGTTTTATGTGGATGGAATGGGTATGACCCTCGATGGTCCAATGAAGCTAACTGCTGATCAGCTTCAAGTCCAGCGTACACTGTGGGGGCTTCCTTATGGAACTGAGTATGATTTTTATCATCTTCATCGACCATCAGTCCCTTCCTTAATTCAGATTAGGTTATTACACCTGCATAAATCTACTCCACATATACATAAGTCGTATAGCTCGCGAGAGTTGGGCCCTTTTTCACTGGGGTTTCCTAATCGTAATCAGAAGATGGTTCATCAGAAATTAATCGATTTGGGTATAGATGTTATGGCCGAAATGCAAGAAGGGGAGATACCAAGAGGCGATGGTACTACTTATAGATACTGGGAAACGATCTTTAAAGGCCCAGACTTCCTGCACTGTGTGGGGATAGAAAGGGGTGATGGTATGCCTCCATTATCACCAGTAGATCAGAATAATGATTTGGGCGGTCCTGGATATTCTGCATTTGTGACGAATCAATCTGATAAGGAGTTGTCTTTCTATATAGATGTGTTAGGCTTAGAATTGAGAGCAGACCGTCAGTGGCAGACTTCGCCTGGCTCAGCACTGGGTATTGCCGAAGGTGTTCCGTATCGGTTTTCATTGGTCTATGCACCAGGTTCTACACAGAACCATTTGTTATTTTTAGATTACCAAGATGGAGTATTTGAAGATTCAGGAGTGCCACCCAGATTGCCAAATCAAGGATTAGGGATGTGGACATTTCAAACTGAAGATTTACAACGAGTGCAGGATAACGCCTTGAAGTATCACATCGAAATGATTCATGGTCCACTGGATTATAATGATCCTATCATAGGGAAAGCTACTTTTATCAGTCTACGGACACCAAGTGGTTTTCAGGTAGAAGTGTTTAGTCAGTAAGCATTACGTTAAGAAGTATTAAGTGTACACATATGAGTAAAGTTATAGACCTATTTATTGAAATCTTGTGCGGAGACTTCGATAACCAAGCTCAAGTAGAAGCAGAGCAAAAAGAGGGCAATCAGACTCATCCATACGCAAAGCATATTACAAGAGTTTGTGATGATAAAATATTGAATTCTCCTGTAGATTTAGAAGGGCATTATATATTAGAGGAAAGTTATTACACTTATCCTGATAAAGAAACAGAGATCAAACCATTGCTTTTCTTTATCAGGAATAAAAGTCCTAACAGTGTTATGTTACAATCTTTGATTATTCCCGAAAGATTAGACAAAGCTGAAGTCATTAATGCAAATGATAATCTTTTTTTCGACTATTATGAACTTGCCATCAATCAGAAATTTGGTACAGCTCATTATGTAATGCAGGATAATGCTTATTTCACGACCGACCACCTGTGTGATTTTGGGAATGATACTTCTTTTAGATTGATCGAAACCTTGGCGATAGACCAGTTATTAGTCTTAGAGCTATATTCAGTCAGCGGGAAGATCATAACACCATATAATACGCCAATTATTTATAAGAAAATCATATGAGTAAAGCCGCCAATCTTTATAAGGTCTTCAGTGTAGCTATTCTTGGTACCTTCGTAATTCTCTGCACGAATGGCTTAACGATATCTGGGATTACAGCCTTTGACACCACGCTACTGGAAGAATTTAGCTGGACTAAGTCAGAACTGAAATTTAGAGATTTTATTAATCTGGTATGCGCTGCGGCTATTGTGCCATTTGTGGGAATACTGATTGATAAGTTTGGTGTGAAGAAGGTGATGTGTTCTGGCTTGATTTTATTGACCATGTTAATATATGGTTACAGCTATATTGAGAATTACATTCAGATGTACTTCATACACGTTGGGTTTGCTTTTGCCGTGGCGAGTGCAGGCACGATGCCTGTGATTATTATGGTATCCCAGCGAGTGCAAGAGATGCGTGGTACCGCATTAGGTATTGCATTAGCGGGTACGAGTTTAGGTGGTTTGACCATTACAAAATTAGCTGTCTACTTATTAGAAAATTATGGTTGGAGGATGTCTTTCCGCTACGAAGCGATTTTACCAGTTATTGCGCTAATCTGCGTACTGTTCTTTCTGAAGCCAATTAACTATAGCAACACAGATAAAAATGCTAAAACTGGACTAATCGAAATAGGATTTCTTCAGGCCATTAAGTCTGGGACCTTTTGGGCGATTTGTGGTGCTGGATTTTTCTGTTTTTATTCTATTCTGGGGATCATCGGAAATATGTTTCTCTATCTTTCTGAGTTAGGCTATGATCCCAATCAGGCATCTTCCATGTTTGGAGCCTTATTCATCATTATCCTATTGGCTAAGTTTATATCAGGATTTTTGACTGAGTTCATTCCTAAGTATTTACTATTTAGATTACAGCTTAGCCTGATGCTGCTGGGGGCCATATTCCTTTCAATCAATACGGTGCAATTTGCCTGGCCTGCCATCATTGCTGTTGGGCTGGGATGGGGCGGGCTATACACCTTATTTAATTATGTGATCATCACCACATTTGGGGTCAAAAATGCGGGCAAGATAAATGGTCTGATTTCTACCTTTGAAAGTATCGGCGGTGGTCTGGGCATCTGGATGACGGGATTAATCTCAGATCGGACAGGTAGTTACACGGTCAGCTTTTATGTGGTGATTGCTTTTTTATTTATTTCCTTGATTATTTCATTATTTATCAAACCCGTCGTTGCAGATGAAGATTAGAAATCCGAGAACAGGTGAGCACGATTATGAACTGGTGACAGATACAGTAGCACAAGTATCTACTAAGGCTGATGCTTTGCGAAAGACTCAAGCTTCATGGCAAGACAAGTCACTTCAAGCACGAGTAGAAATTATTTTAAAACTGGCAGATCAGATGGAAATCCATCGGGACTCGTTCATCGAGCAGTTAGCCATTGATACAGGTAGAAAGAATTTAAGTGAATTAGAATTTCACGCAGGACTAGGGGTGGTTAGAGGAAGGTGTGCTTCGGCGCCCTATATCCTAAAGCCCTCAGAGACTAGAGCATCAGCAACTACTCCATCAGTTGATATTAATCAACAACTCGTCCCTTATCCTGTCGTAGGTGTGATCAGTCCCTGGAATTTTCCACTATTGCTCTGCCTGATAGATGTCATTCCGGCACTGATCGCAGGAAGTGCAGTATTGCTAAAGCCTAGCGAAGTGACGCCTAGATTCATCGATGTGTTGGAGAAGTGCCTGAGAGCAGTGCCTGAGCTGAGTCAGGTAGCGCAGGTCGTGAGAGGAGGGGCTGAAGTAGGGAAGTCAGTTGTAGACGTCGTAGATGTGATTTGCTTCACAGGTAGTGTCAAGACGGGACAGCTCATTGCTAAGAGAACAGCAGATAGATTTATTCCAGCATTTCTGGAATTAGGTGGTAAGGATCCTGCCATCGTCATGGAAGATGCTGATATAGACGTATCAGTGGATGCCATTATGCGGAGTGGATTTGGTGCAACAGGGCAGGCATGTCAGTCATTAGAAAGAGTGTATGTTCATCATGACATATATAAGAGTTTCATTGAGCTATTGGTAACCAAAGCAAAACAGGTCACGACAAATCATGACTATAGGGAAGGTGGTAATCTAGGCCCACTTATATTTAAAGGCCAACAAGCTACGATTACATCGCAGCTAAAAGATGCAACCTCTAAAGGAGCTGTCATTCGATCTGGAGGTGTTGTAGAAAATCATAATGGCGGACTATGGATGAAGCCTACGGTCGTGACTGATGTCAATCATGACATGGAAATCATGACAGATGAGACATTTGGACCAGTGATAGGGGTGATGTCCTATGAGACGATAGAAGAAGCCATATCACTTGCTAATGATAGTATCTATGGGCTCTCTGCTTCTGTCTTCAGTCGAGACATAGAGAAAGCAGTCTCTGTGGCTGAAAAAATTAATGCAGGAGGAATCAGCATTAATGACGGAAGTCTGACGAATCAGGTATTTGATGCAGAGAAAAATTCCTTTGGGATGTCAGGGTTATATGGATCACGCATGGGAGCTGATGGTCTTCTTCGATTTTTTAGAAAGAAAGCTATTTTAATTCAGAGAAGTACACCTGTATTAATTGATACCCAAGCTGAGAAAAGCTAAGCATAGATAGTCTGCTACTGCTTTGATTTCTCTACATTAGATAAATGGCTTTTTATGCTTTATAGAATTATATTTCAACTTCTCGTCATTCTGCTTTTTATTAGTTGTAAGACTAATCGTATTGATCTACCGCAGACTAAGGGATACATCATTTCAAATGTCACAGTCGTTGATGCTGTCAATCCCGTGCGCGGTCCATTGGATGTATGGATAGTTGATGATAAGATAAAGCAAATAGACCAATCGATTCAGAATAATGCAATGCGAGTAGATGGGACAGGGAAATATCTCATACCTGGTCTCTGGGATTTTCATGTTCATTTGACATTTGAAAGAGACTTAGAAGATCGAATTTTTGATTTGTTTCTGATGAATGGCATAACTAGTGTGCGAGATACAGGAGGAAAGATGCATCTCGTTAAGCCGATGAAAGAACTGGCAGCATCTGATCCAGATCGCTATCCACGAGTTAAAATAGCTGGACCATTATTAGATGGGCTGCCCAGAGTATATGATGGTTCTTCTCCAGGAAGACCTGATATATCTCAAGGTCTCAGTTCAGTAGATGATGTCAATCAAAAAGTAGATGAACTGGTAGCACAAGGCGTAGATCTGTTAAAAGCTTATGAAATGCTTAGTCCTGAACAGTATAGGGCTCTTCTTGCAAGAGCTAAAATGCATGGACTTAAAGTAACAGGTCATATCCCTTTGAGTATGACAGCAGATCAGGCAGCTAGCGAAGGATTAGCGAGTATTGAGCATATGAGAAACCTTGAGATGTCCATGTCGGACAATAAAAAGATTTATCTTATGGAACGACAAGGACTGCTTAAGTCAAAAAAGGACACCAGTGGATATGCATTGCGATCCTATATGCATAGGACGTACAGAGTGCCTTCCGTTAAATCAATTAGTCAAGAAAATAAAAAATCAGTTCTTGAATCACTCAGAGTTAATAACACCTGGCAAGTGCCGACTTTAGCATTAGTACTTAGCGGTAGACTTAAGGTCTTTGGGGATTTAGAGTGGAGAAAGACATTTGATTATTTACCTGAAGAGATGGAATCGAATTGGATTGCATATGCAGAGCAAATAATGAGTAATACTTCAGGCAGTCCAGATCCTGCCTATTTGGACTGGGCAGCATCTATGATCAGAGAGTTTCAAGACAACGATATCGGAGTGGTCGCTGGGACAGACTGTCCGATCTTCTTTCTTACACCTGGGTTTAGTCTACACAGGGAGTTAGAGACATTAGTAGACCACGGTAAACTTACGAATCAAGAAGCGCTATATGCTGCTACGGTCAGACCTGCAGCTTACTTTAATTTGCAAGATCAATTAGGGACTGTACAGCAAGATAGGATAGCAGATTTAATTATTCTGAATGCGAATCCATTAGATGACATCAGCCATACCAGCTTAATTCACGGAGTGATTAAAAATGGTGTGCTCTATGATGACCAAGAGTTACAAGAGATGAAAGCTCGACTAAAAGAAAAATAGATTAAATTAACCAATTAACTCATTCAGAAATGGATACAGGAACACACTTCAAGAGGATTACCTTAGTCGTCAGAGACATAGAAAAGTCTTTAAAAATATATCGTGATATTTTAGGCTTTACTCTAGAGTCCATTAAGGATTCTGAAGCAGATTCTTACTCTTATCCTGTTTTCAATATTCCGAAAGAAGCCACGATTAGATTTGCAACATTGAATTCGCCAGATCAAATCAGAACCATTGGTTTTACAGAAGTGAAAGGAGTAGATCTTCCTCGTAATAATGGAATCATCATGACGGCTTCTGTGATCAGAGTCAAAGATATCGAAAGGACGATGGGTAAGATTATTGAATTAGGTTTGGAGCACACTGCACTTAAGATAGATGAAAGTGAATCCAGTGGACAGTTTAAAGAACAGTCATTTATTGATTTTGATGGACACTTAATCGTCGTTTATGAATTACTACCCTCTATATAAAACATCTATCAAGTGAGCGCAGTCTTATTTTATCCTATCCAAGTTATGATACTGAAAATCACCTGCTGTTGATACGATTTCGTCAGTCTCTAGTAGAGTTATTTTATCTCTAAAGCTGAACATGTTCGGACTTAGGATCACTTGGTAATTGAAGTATTTATCGCCGAAAGCACAGTCCTTACCATTCATATACATATAGTATTTTCCTTCCTTTCTGTCTACTATCAGGTCGCACTTATCTGGATAGGCACTAATTTCTTCCGTGCTTAGATCCTGTAGCATGCTGATGTTTTTCCATGCGCCAACATATTTTTTCTTGTCTTTGAAAGGCCACATCTTCACTTTGATACCTTCAGTAGCTGGATCTATGCTGAGTGTGTATATACGCTGACGGTAGGTCTCTTCGGGTATATTATCCCTATACTCCTCGACATATAATACGTGATCCGCTATGTCAGGCAGGTTTAGCTTGATGTAGTGAGACTTAATCTCTAAGTAACCATCTTTTCCGCTATCATCTAATCTCCATATATCCTGTCCTTGTCGTTGAAGAGTATTGATTTGCTTCGTATTGCTGTAGGTGCCAGGCCATATCTTCATGATCTCCTGAAGTTGAGCTTGCTTGGTCATGACCTTATTGGCTTGAGTTTTACAAGAAGAACAGGCTATACAAGCAAATATAAAAATGGCTATATGGTATATGATCTTATTCATGAAATTGAATTTGTATGTTAAGTGATTTCATTTATTAATGTAATGGATTAGCCCAGCAAATTCATCAAATCGAATGCTGCTCTTTCTCCTGATTCCATTGCTCCTTCCATTCCCCGATTCAGATCTGCGGTGTGCTCACCAGCGAAATGTACTCTGCCATTTGGTTCTGCTATCTTATTAGAGAAAGCCGTAATCTGTCCAGGCTTCCAAAATGCATAAGCACCGCCAGCAAATCGATTACTATCACTCCATGTCCAATAATAGATAGGCTCAATAGCATCCCTAAGAGAAGGACGCATCTTAAAAAGGCTCTCTGTGACAACTTTGGTCCCTTCTGCTTCTCCCATTTTATCTATTTGGATAGCAACTTTACTATTCAAGTATGCTAAGCAACTGGTGACTTCATCCGGTGCATTCAAGTTATTTTTCAATGCCATGAAGCGACCAGCTAACTGATCTGTCCACATAGAAGGGGCTAAGCCATCTTCTTCCCAATACTTCTTCTTGAGTGCATAGTGAATCTGGACACATGGCGTATAAGATAATTCTTGAATGGCTTTTTGCTGGGCTCCTTGTGAAGCAGGTGATAAGGAAATCTTTCTGAGGGCAGAGTTAGGTAGAGTGCAAATGACATATTGCGCTTTTAATGTTTTGCCTGATTCAAGCACAACAGATGCAGAATCTTTTTCAGATTTAATGGCTTTGACAGGTGACTTGAGCAATATATCTTGCTTGAAGGCGGCTCCCATAGCTTCAGGTATTCGCTGATTGCCACCAATTGCCGCACCACCTTGTTCTGCGAATGATGAACTCTGATGAAGAATAAAGTTCATGATCTGAAAGTACATTAGGGCGGATATTTCTTTAGCATCTACTCCATAACTGGAATTGGTGCTGACTCCCATATTTATTGCTTCATCAGAGAAGCCTTTCTCTTTCATTAAGTCATATACTGACTTATCCCATTTGGCGAACTCTGGTTTTTTCCAGGCTGTTAGATCATTTTTTGGTAATGGGTTCATTTCTGCATAGATAGACCAAGGAGGTGAAGTAGGGGAGCCTTTCTTATATTCTTGTGGATAAGGATTTAATTGATGGCTTGACCAGTCTGAATTAGAAATAAATTGATTTTTAATCGCATATAATACCTCACCTTTCCTTGGCTCAGTACGTGGTCTGGAAGGACCTATCTCAACATTATACTTCTTTGCTGCATTCAGTACACGAGCATAGCCGCCACCTATACCATTAGCACCTAATTCAGGGTGTCCCGGAACAATGCTGTCTTTGACGGTGTGGACTCTTCCGCCCAATCGGTCTGTACCTTCGATGACTTTGACTTTAAAGCCATATTCTTCCAGTAGTAAAGCTGCATTGAGTCCAGAAAGGCCTGCACCGACGATTAAGACATCGGCATCCAGTGTAGACTTATTTGTCGCCGTACATGAATGTAGGCCTAACAGAACTGAAGGAATGAGAATTCCTCCTGTCTTGATCAGCTGTCTTCTATTCATTGTTTGCTTGTTTATTATTTTGCTCATTTATCCCACGTGACTGGTTCGCTAAAAATATCTGGCTGCTTTGATTCTGTCGCTTCAATAAATGCATCTGGCAAATCATCTTTACTATAGAACACTCTGCCTGAAGTCGTCCATAGCATATGCCCTGGAGTGCCAGCCATATCGAGCAGCGATAGCCAAGCCGTTTGACTGGTCCAGTGATACGAGGATGGAATATGTGTTGCTGACTTATCTTTTAAATAAGCTGCGTCAAAGTCATAAGTGTCCAGTGTCATTTCTGTTCTATAAGTTTGTGATTTTTTCTCAAACCACTTGGTGAATGCATGCCGAGTAAGATGTATTTTATCCCCTAAGTTAGTAAAGACTAAATTAAGCGGTCGGCCAAAAGCCGTACTTTCCATTTTGAAATTAGCATCTACCTTTGGCCCGTTGGGCGTCATGATCCCACCACGAATGCCTCCCCTGAATGGCGGCACGTCTACAACATTTCCTGTATAAGGATTTTCCATTTTATCAATGAATTCTCCAGTAGTTGGATCTTGATATAGAAGCCAGTTTTTTGATCGAGTCTCTACATTTCCGTCTTCTAATTGTCTCTTTATTCTTATTCCACATCCAGAAAATCGAAAAACTTCTTTTCCAAATTGATTTAAATCATCTGGTAAGTCTGGTCTGATTCCAAAGACTCTCCCTTCTGAATAAGCATAAGTTTTTTTACCTGATAGATCTCCTTGAAGCTTTTCAAAAATAAGAAGTTGGTCTCCTGGGTCATCAAGATCGTAAGCTGATTTAGAGGAAAGTGTCGACAGTGAGTCTTGCTCCGTTTCTGTATTAGTTTCTGCAGCAGTGCAAGATGTAATGGCTAATGATGCTCCTAAAGTGCCTAGTATAGAAATGGATTTTCGACGATCTACTTTCATAAGATAATAGTTAATAGCATTAATAGTTAATAAAATTAATAAAAATTTGGGCCAAATGAGATGAATTTTAAATTGATATTGGTTATAGTCAAGTATTGTTAATTAAATTAACAGTTAGCTTTATTAATTAATTGGATATAATTATCTTTAATGAAATCATAGGTTATGCTAAAAGCAGTATTCATAGGACTGGTTTGTCTATTCGCAGCAATAGCATGCCAATCCGCTTCAGAAGATAGAGAAGAAAAGGTTCAACCTGAGAAGATAGATCGAAGTGCAGTGGTAGAGCCTACAGCGAATACTTTAGGCAAAAGAATGTTCGTATTATGTGAAGCCTGTCACAGCCTTAAGAAAGGGGAAGCAAATAAAGTGGGGCCAAATCTGCATCAAATCTTCGGTCGTAAAGCTGCAATAGGAGATGGTTTCGTATATTCAGAAGCACTGAAAAGTTCTGATATTATATGGGATGAATCCAATATGAGAAAGTGGATTCAAAATCCATCAGAATTCATACCGGGAAGTAATATGGCATTCGTGGGTGTGCACAAGGAAGATCAGCAAGACGCTCTTATAGAATATCTCAGGGTAGAGACGAAATAGCAATAAATGATGATCTTAATAAAGTTCTAATTCCGATTAAGCTTGCAAAATATCAAAAGCCTTTGAGACAGATAATTTAGATTTTCAAGCAGTTGATTAATCTGAAAGAATATTTGAGAATCTTAGGATCTAAATTTAAACACAGGGTGGGTTAAGAATGAAGCTATCCTTATTAAAGAAAATAGGCTGAATCCTTTTCAGGTTTGCTTCATATTAGATTGTCACTTTTCGATATTGTATTGGTGTGTCATAAGGTGTAAGTTTTACACCATGTTTATGTACCAGTTCCATGACATCTAATCCTTCAGGGCTGAGCGTTTCTATAAGCTGGAATGTTAAGCCATCTCCCATATCTGCAGTGTGGTTCACTTTGAAGTATCCTTCAACTTCATGATATTGATACTCAGCTGTACCAAAATTTCTAAGTTCTAAATCAGTAAAATCAAAGACTAATTCTTGATTCGCATTAGTGATTTCTGCTTTATTAAATTGAGACGGTATCTGTACAGAATTGAGCAGTGCCTTAGAGACTCCATCCGATCTCATGTAAAATAAGAGGGGCTTTAATTCCATCTCCTTACCTGGATAGATATAATAACTCTCTTCCAGAATGTAGAGGCCTTCATGGTCTGATGGCCTATTAATGATCTTGTGATCACAAATAGCCGTTACATGCTTAGCATATGGATGACTCTGGTGACCTGCAGCTATCTCATCATTTACTTGTTGCTGATTATCTAGTGTGCCGCACAGTATATCGGTAAATTTTTTCAAAATATGATCCATATCGTATGATTAAGTTCTTTGCATAATTTCAATGTACATACCACTAGGCGCCTGCAAGACAGCGACAAGGCCATCTCCCAATATCGGGTCGGAAGCTTCCTGTGGATTTGATACAATTTTAATTTGATGGTGCGCAGCTCGTTCCATCACTGACTCAAGTGAACTGGTGAAGAAAGTATACATCCCCAAACCTTGATTAGGAATGCAGCTTTGTACTCCAGTGTCTATTGTTATATCACCTTGAAATTCGAGCATGATCAGGTAATTCTGCGCTGCATTTTGAGCATAGAAACTCGTGAATCTAAATGGTGTGCCAGCCTCTACTCCTAACGCTGACCCTTCAGCTGCATTCCACACAGAATCAAGCTGAGTATAGAAGTCTAATACTTTTGTGTAGAATGTTATTTCTGCTTCTGCATCATCTGAGACTAAAGCTGAGTAGCCAGGTCCACAGAATATATCATTGGGATCACAAGGGGCCAACTGTGATATATTGACTCTTTCTATGCCGACACAATGGAGAAAGTCTGGACCTTGGTAGATAGTCTCTATGTATTTTCCCGGTACTCCGTCAGCTCTGATAATGTCGCCTACTTGAGTCGGAGCCATGGCATTGATTTTATATTCATTCATCCGCTCGTGGAATTTGTCAGCATCTGAAGTTGGGAATCCCAGAGAGAAAGATCCTTTCTCAGTCGATTGGTAACTCTGATGAATCTTACGTGTCTCCGACTTAAGATGTATAATCCGTAAGTGCAGTAAGCTCGGGACGGAAGGTCTGTAGCAGTGATATAAATCGTAATCTATGTGCTCTTCAATATTCCATCGCTTCTTCTGAGCAGCTTTTTTTTCTTTTGATAATGAGATAGGTCCTTCGATCGTCATCTTCATGACTTCTCCATAAAAATACTTGTACGTTTCTATATTCACAGTACAGTGAGTCGTCGTAATAAGATAACTTATCAGAGAACCTGCACTAATTCCAGTAGGAATATTATGTGTCATATTCTGTATGTCTTGAGCATGAATTACTTAATCTCTTCGGCATCTCTGAAGCCTAACTTGGGTATTGAAGTGCAAAGCTTCTGTCTCCTATGTTAGCATATTCACAGGCTTTTGCAGATTCATTACTCCAGTACCAGACTGTTTCGGTGCCAGCCCGTGATGCATATTCGATTTCTGAAAATGAAGGAATTATATATTCTCTACCAGTTTTTTTACTGATCCATGCTGCGAATCCAATTGCGTCGCCCCAACTCACACAGACTACTAGTGCATTTTCTCTCTGAGGATAGCCAGGATTTTCCCATCCATGAGCCCGTATGTATCCATATGATGTATCATCGCAGTATTTACAGCCGATCAATGGCTGTCCGTCACGTTTAGGTATTATAGATTGATGATTCGTCGCTGTCATCAACTCTTTGAACTGAGCTATTGTAACTTCTATCTTAGAGAGCGCGACTGCTTGATTAATGGTTATTTCTGTTTGGTTTCTTTCCGCTCTTTTTCGATCAATCTCATTGTGATGAGACCCGATCATGACTGAGCCTGAGGGTATCGTGGCCATCTCAGGACAGGTCGCGCAGTCTTGAAAATAAATGTTTGAATCCGTTTGTCCAGTCAATAAATAGGCTGAAGCAAAAATTAGATAAGTAGTGACACTCAACTTGAATAGGAATGTCAGGTGTAATAAAAGTAGTTGTTTAAAAGAGCTCATAAAGTACGATTAAGTGCCCGTCGTAATCAATGAAGGCTTGTTCTTTGAAATTATTTCTTTCACTTCTTACCGTTTTTAATTTTGTAGTTTCTAATCCCAGGTTACTGATTTTCTGGATGGTATCATCTATATCATCTACTCGGATGACTAAAGCACTCATTAACGGAATCGAAGGTTTAGGTAAATCATAACCGGTTACTTCTGTCAGTGCTAAGGTTCTCACTTGAGATTTAGAATCAAGAGTAGCAAATCTGATTTTAGCTTCTTTTGGTATTTTAAATACAGGATAGGAATATGAATCCTGACCAGATTGTTCGATTTCCGTGAATAGAGAGAATTCCAAAATGTCTCGATAAATAGTCAGGGATCTGTCCATGTCTGATACGACGAGATTACTTCTCTTAAAGAGGACACCTGTATCCTCAGAAAGGTTTTGATTCGCTGTCCGGTCGTTTGCTGTTTTAGATGAACTGCAGCTGATAAAAAAGATACTTATGGCTGTGAAAAGACTAATTAATATCTGAATCGTTGGTTGTCTAATTATCATTTATTTCGTTTCTATTTATATGATTATAGTCGTAAAGTTTTTTTAAATCTTAACCAGTTGTTTACCAATATTTTTTCCAAGAAAAAGACGATTCAGTGCTTCAGGCATTTTGTCTAAACCATCGAGTACATCTTCTTGATAGTTAAGTTTTCCTTCTTTAATCCACCTTATCATATCCGATTTTGCCACGTGGAACTGCGATTCATAGTCATATATAAAAAAGGCGTGCATCTTGGCGCGTGCCACACCTATTTTGTGCCAGTTCTTAAGTGAATATCCTTGTTCTTTAAGAGAATCAGTGTATGTCGAGATTCTACCGCACATGATGATTCTGGCATATTTATTCAGATGATTGATTGCCAGATCTAAGATTTCTCCACCGACATTATCAAAATAAACATCTATACCATGAGGGAATAATTCTAATAATCTTTCAGCGACATTTTCTGTTTTATAATTTATTGCAGCTTTGTAGCCTAATTTTTTGACTAAGATGCTACATTTTTCATCAGTACTGGTCATCCCAATGGCTTCTGCTCCTTTTATCGTAGCAAGCTGACCAACGATAGATCCTACGCCTCCTGCAGCTGCTGAGACCAATACTTGATCTCCTTCTTTCAGCTCACCAATATGATATAAACCAAAGTAAGAAGTGTATCCTGTTATACCCAGTATACCTAGCGCTGTGGATGATGAAAGTCCATCAGTCTCAACAAGATACATCATATCATCTGCCACACCTTTAGATATAACATATTCTTGCCATCCGAATTTTCCTTGGACGATATCGCCTAGTTTGAATTGATCATTTCTGCTGCTTATGATTTCTCCCACGCCTCTGCCTCTCATCGTACTCCCGATAGGGAGTGGTGCCTCTATACCTGCGCCATCGATCATATAGAATTTCATGACGGGGGCTAAGGATAGGTATTGAGTTTTAATTAAGAACTCTCCTTCCTTAAGATCTCTTACTTCAGATTCTTCTAAGCGTAAATCCGTCGATTTTATCAAGCCTACTGGACGAGCATTAATCGTTAATTTTCTGTTGATTAAGGTCATATAGTTTTAATGTCTCCCTCTAACTTTCGTAGGTGTCTTATCTTTCATGTATTTTTTGAAAACGGTCCAGCTGGTTTCATTAGGCCTGTCATCATCCAGAGGAGGAGGAGTATTATACAGCGGATATCTTTCATTCAGTATCTTTTGTAATCGAGGCCAGATCTCTGACTGGTCGAATGTGCTGAAGCCTGTCGCATTAAAGATCATTATTCCAGACTTAGATCCCATCTGCATCCAGGGCAGCCATTGAGCAACTCTAGTCCATGCTATGTTAGAATGTCCTAGACGTGGGACAGATGCATCCAGCATCTCATCGCTGTGATAACTTGAATTAAATATTTCCATGGCATGATATGCACCTCCCACATATACCTGATAATCACTTCCGAGTGGATTATCATAGAATAGTGGGATTTCATCTGCTGAGAATGTACGCTCTCCGTATTGTCTGAGTTTCATCGGCGAGACATTTTCACCTTCAGCCGTTTTTTCATACCTGAAGCCCCTCATATTGACTGGATCATTAGCCACGTGAAGTACTTTTACCTCTTCACCTGACCAAGGATTAGTCCATACATCCATGATCTCATGAGTCTCAGGGTCCAAGTACATCATAATTTCTCGGCCTACACTTTTAAAGCCTTTTCCTTTTACTTCATCTGTAACGATATTACAGTGTCTGACATTAATGCCCAGAACATTGAATAAGTGTTTATCCTTTTCTCCAGGAACTCGGCTATAGGCTCTTCCTTCAAACATGCCATAGCGGGGCTTTCCCTCTTCAGTGGTTCCACACGTTGCTTTCATGCGGGCGACAATAGCTTCATTCCCACTTAGTACGACTTCTTGTCCAGCAGCAGTGTAGTGACTGATCCAAGTGATTATGATTAAAAACAATAATTGTTTCATTCTTTAATTTTTTTTTAGTTTGATAAAACGAATAATTCTTCAGGTAAATCTTCGTTTACCTCAAAATCTGTCCAGACGATTTCATTTGATAATTTATCATTGTAGAAAAGCTGCACTAATCCAGCTTGATTCCACTTGTATTTATCTTTCTTAAAGAATTTTGAATAGATTCTATAATGCCATCCTTTCGGGGTATCGAAAGCTACTTTTACGATTTCATATTTGTCTTGAGTAATGTCGAAGTATGTTTTACCTTCAGTCTGGTCTATCACTTCTATGGTGTAAGTGTCCTCCTGATTGACCTTATCTTTTCCGGTTATAGCTATTTTATATCCTTCATCTAAGGCATGTCTGATAGCTCCATATCCGAAATTAGACGCCCATTTTTGATCTGCTGCTGATTTTTCTTGGCGTCCATTTAGATCATAAGTATGCTCGCCATCAAAGCTGATGAGGATGATTGGTTTTCCATTCCGATAAGACTCAATTCTTACTTTTCCATTGGCTGCGTGGGCATCTGTCTTTTCTGATTCGTAGACACGGTACATTTTATGTGATTCGTGTATGAATGTATCCAATCCGCTGTAGAAAACACCATGGCCGATCAGCGTTAGTGACTCAGGTCTTCTCCAGAACTCGCCACCAGCTTTTTGATAAGCTTGCTTTATAACATAAGTGGCATCTATTTCTGTTTGATTCTGATTCGACTTGATGTATTGGCAGCTATAGCTAATGATTAGGCATATCGTTATTAAGAATATGTAACGGATTGGTTTCACAGATATGAAGTTGGCTTAGCTATTTTTTATTTAGGATTCATTTTCTTAAAGTATGTCCAACTTGTTTCATTCGGTGTAGTAAAGGTTTTTGGAGCATGCCTATACTCTGGCTTATGTGCCATGACATATTCTCTAAGAACAGCAGGCATTTTATTGAAGTCTTTCTCCATAAGTTTGTATCCAGCTCCCTGATAGACCAGAAGACCTTGGCGCTGTCCCATTCTCATCCATGGCAGCCATGGACCGAGTCTCGTCCAGCTGATGGTAGCATCTACACTATTTATCTCAGGATTATTTAGATCCTTTTCTGAAAAGAAAAACTGAAATAATTCTGATGCTTCGTAAAGATCTGATTGCGAATTATCAGGGTATTCCTCCATAGATAGAGGAGAGGGGTAAGCCAGAAAAACGTCTGCATTCATACAGATCATGTCATCTCCCACTTTATTATGATTTACACCCCAAGGGCCATATTTACCATTTAGTTTTTGCTCTTGATTCACAGGAGAATTCCAGACATGGAGTACATCTACTTCTTCTTCAGTATATGGGTTCTGGTAGGTGTCTAACACTTCACCTGTCTTAAGATCAGTATATAGCAATACCTCATTTGTCAGGAGCTGATACTCATGAGGACCAGTTTTGATATTTCGACCGATGTTGTACATCTCATATCCCATTAGTGGCTTATCTCGCTCTCCATTGACAAAGCCATATATCGTTCCGTTAGCGTAGTATATAACCTCTTCATCTTCGTTAAGTGAGCCTCTAACTTTTATGAATGCTTTTAAGTTGTCTTCTGCTTTATCGAGGTCTAAGTTCAGAGATGGAGCTTTTGTCATAGCTTTTGTTGCAGGAGGCATTACTGAAGATGATTTCTGACTACAGGCCACCATTAGTAATAAGCTACATATAATTATAGGATAATATTTTACCATCATTTGTCTATATTTAAATATGCATCTTCCCCAATTGGAGAAGATGCAGAATTGAAAAAACTACCTTTTACACTATTTAAAAATCGTATCCGACTGTCAAGAGAATTCTTCTTGGTATTTGGCCAATTCCGAATCCTAATGTATTAGTAAAATCAGGCGTTATTTGCTTCTGTACAAGTACCGTATCATTAGCGTCACCTAAAACATATGTTTGAGGAGCTGCACTATTAAATAAATTTTTAATTCTCGCACCGACTTTTACTCCGGATCCATTACTAAATTTGAATCGGTAATAGATGTTAGCATTGGATAATGTGAGATCAGGCACCTCTATGAGATTAAGCGCTGTCGCGAATCTTCCAGCATAGCTGACCATATCGTACGAAAGACCAAATTTTTCTGTATTGTATCCGACGACGACTGAGTAAATGAGATTAGGAGTACCCTGCACTCGATTCCCAGTTGCATCTATGGCGTATCTCTGGGTAGCTTGGTCGATCGTCACTAACTCAAGACCAAAAAGATTATCCAAATTTGCTTCAGGAATAGGTATTGTCGTGTCATCACCATCATGATCTACATTGTCAAGCGCAACCTGAAAGCCATCATACTGAGAATTTTGCAGTGTGAGGCTTCCTCTGAGTAATAGACCTCTGACGCTAGAGGGTGCGAATGTTAGCTGAACTTCAGCTCCTTGTACTGTATTCGTGCCGACTGGTCTTGGGATAAAAGTCTGACCACCGACAGCCATAGGATCAAAGACGGTTGCTATTCTATTGTCAATTTTTGTATTGAATGCAGCAATATCAAATCCTAAATCTCCAACGCCGAATCGTAAGCCGACTTCCATGTTAGTGACTATCTCATCTTTTTCTGGTAGCGGTGTATTAAGACCTACTGATGGAAGAGAAAATGCTCTGACAAAACTGCCGTAGACTGCTGATCTTTCATTCAATAAATAATTGGCGCCAATCGAACCTGAGAAATTAGAGAAGTCTAATTCATTTTCGTCTAGTTCGTCTGGATCATAGTCCAGACCTCTGATTTTACCTGGATCGTTATTGAATAACCCTGTCATTCTATCCCAGCGAATTCCTGCATTCACGCTTAATTTTTCACCAAAAGTCATTTCATCACCAATGAATAGACCTAATACACTTTCTTCTTGGTATGATGTCGTCGCTGATAGTGAAAATCGATCTAAAGGAGGTGTGCCTGGAGGGCCAAACCAAGAGTAGGTCGGCCTCGGATCCACATTAGCTGTGTACCAATGCAGGCCACCAAAACGATCATATTTAGCGTCGCTATAATATATGCCTACGCTAAGAAGATGCTTAGAGTTAGCACCACCAGCTGCTAATTGAAGTCTGGTCTCACTGATGATGTCACTAATATTACCATTACTATTCGCATTAAGTCGTAAAATATTAGAATCAGCTGTATAGAATGAAGAGAAAGTGATTTCATTTTGATCTCTCCAGTTGTAAGAACTACCTCTCGTTTTTTGAGTCAGTGTCAGATTATCGCTTAGCTGGAATTCCGCTGAGATTCCGAATAATCCACCAATAACTTCTTCCCTGTTATCTCTTGCTTGATTTTGCGTAATTTGGTTTCCATCTGCATCAAGTATAGGCGAAGTGAATTGAAGTGGAGCAAAGACGCTGGTCCTTAATGTAGATTCAAAATTCAATTGTGAATTATCAGGATAGTAGGTATTATAGTTTTCCCATCCATCAGCTAATTTGCCTGTACCAATGTTATAAGGTGAGTCTGTTAGATTATTGAACTGATTATCTCCTACGATACCGTATATTCTAATTTTTGTTTTATCAGATACTTGGAAGTCAATATTAGCACTTATCTGGCCTCCCTTATCTTTATTACCCCACTCTTTATATCCAGAATCCTCCATCAGATAACCGCCTAAACTATATCTTATATTATCACTTAATGGTCCACTAAGATTATAATCTAATCTATAATCAAAATCACCTTCGTTAGGATGACCCTCACCCATGACATTGTTAAACCTAGTAAAAGACACAGAGCCGCTAGCTTCATCGCCTCCCGTCTTCTGAATCATATTCACAGCACCTGCGCCTGCCGCTCTTCCAAATAAAGTGGCACCACTACCACGCACTACCTCAACACGTTCTATATTTTTATCTAAGGCTAAATATTCATTGGTTCCTGCTGATCTAGAAGCGAAACCAGACAGTGGAAGTCCGTCTAATAGCGTAGTTACATAAGTATTCCCAGATGGAAACCCACGAATATTATAATTCGATTTTCGACCTTGACTATTTTCAACTGTTACACCCGGTGTGAAAATCAAAGCTTCCGCGACGGACTCTGGCTGAATCACAGCTAATTCTTCAGAACCTATCGTTGTAATCGCAGTCGTGGTCTTGATCTTTCTGACAGGCTGTCTCGTGGCTGTCACAACAATATCAGAGAAGGTTGTATTATCCATTTCCATACTTAGGTCGTAATTATTGGAAGAGCCAATTGCTATTTCTTGGCCTAACATACCCACATAGCTGACATATAGTATGTCTCCATTTGAGGCTGTAACGTTATATTTTCCATTTAAATCAGTAATGGTTCCTGATGTGGTGCCTTTGACCATGATAGAAGCGCCGATTAAGGGTTCTCCATCCTCATCAGTAATTGTGCCACCTACTGTTTGTGAGATACCCATTTGGTAACTTATAACAGCAAATAAAAGCAGCATTAGTTTTGTTAGTTTTTTATTCATACTAATTAGTTTGTTTAATCTTAAATTCGAATAAATATATATAATTAACCTAATTAATTGTTAACTTAATTAACAAAATTTTATAAATTTGACAAAACAATAATTTGATGGAGTTAAAATTATTTCCAAAACATATAGGCGTCTGGGAAGGTAGTTATACAAGAATTAATGCTGATGGAAGTATCAGAGATAAATGGAAATCTAGATTGACCATACGATGGGAGGGTCCGGGTAATTATCATCAGGTCAATGAATACATGTGGGATGATGGTCACTATGAGTGTCATGACTTCGGAGTCTGCCAGTTTAATGAAAAAGGAGAGTTGATATTTGATAATCCAAGAATACTGGGCAAGGCTTGGGAAACACATAATAGTATTGTCTTGACATGGAGCTACAGAGATCGACCTGGATCAAAGCTGTATGAGATTATTGATCTGATCGGTCCAGAAGATAAGCATAGGATAAGAGTATGGAAGTGGGCTCAGGATGATGAATTTCAAGGATTGACAATGATAGATGAGAGGCAAGTCAAAACAGAAGAAGAAATAGATCCGCAATTTTGGATTGATTTACCGACGACAAGGACGAATGGACAGCCTTCGAGATCAGACAGCTAAGTATTAATTTAATAATGTAATCGTGTAAACAAGATATATGGGGATGACAATCACAGAAAAAATAATGGCTAAGCAAAGTGGCAGAGACGAAGTCAAGCCAGGTGAATTAGTCTGGGTGGATGTAGAATCTGTCATGACTATGGATTATTTAGGCAAGACCTGCTTTGATAAATTTAGGTCCTTAGGAAAGAATGACGTATTTAATAAAGATAAGGTCATTTGCGTATCTGATCACTTGGTGCCACCACCGAATCAGAAGTTTGCCACCATGCTTAATGAATGGCGAGAGGTTGTGAAGCAACATGACATCACGCACTTTTATGATTTGGGTAGACAGGGCATTGCTCATCAGATCATGGTAGAGCAAGGTCATGTGCTTCCCGGTACGATAAGTATAGGTACTGATTCACATGCTAATACTTATGGTGCCGCAGGTGCAGTGGGTAATGCCGTTGGCGTAACAGATGCTGCAGTCGCTATGGCGACGGGCAAAGCTTGGTTCAGGGTTCCAGAGTCAGTGAAATTTCATATCATAGGTGAGTGGCAGCCTTGGGTTATGGCTAAAGACTTAAGCCTTCACATCATGGGGATGATGCATTGGAACGGACACCTGATCTATAAGACATTAGAGTTCACAGGTCCCGCCATTGAATCTTTAGATATGGCAGGAAGAATGACGCTATGTAATATGACCGTGGATCTAGGAGCTAAGAATGGCATCATCGCACCTGATCAAATTACAGCTGATTATTTAAATGGAGTCGCTAAAGGTGAGTGGGAGATGGTTAATAGTGATGCAGATGCTCGCTATGAAGCTGTTTATGAAATAGATGTTACTGATCTTGTCCCGACAGTTGCGCTTCCAGATAAGCTAGATGATACAGTTACAGTGGATCAGTTAAAAGGAACAAAATTCAATAAAGCTTTTGTCGGGACATGTACGAATGGAAGACTGGAAGACTTAGAAATACTAGCTAAAATATTAAAGGGGAAGCAAGTCCATAGAGATGTGAATATGATCGTTGTACCAGCAAGTCAGACTGTTTACTTAGATGCACTACGAGCTGGTTATCTGGAGACTTTGATTATGGCTGGAGTTGCTATAGATACGCCAAGTTGCGCTGCTTGTGCAGGGATTCATACCGGTGTTGCTGGCGATGGGGACATTGTCCTTTCGGCTGGCAATCGGAATATGAAAGGCAGAATGGGAAGTAAGAATGCTGAGATATACCTGACCTCGCCCGCTGTAGTCGCTGCTTCTGTCATCACAGGTGAGATCACAGATCCAAGAACTCTGAGCATATGAAAAGAAGAAAATTCTTACATCGTTCCTTAATTGCAGGAGTAGGATTAGCTACCGTTCCTATGGGATGTACCTGTAAAATGGACACAGAATTTTTAATTTTAGGTGGAGGTCTTTCTGGTTTATATCTCGCCTATTTACTTCAGAAAGCTGGTAAGGATTATAAGATATTAGAGGCGAGCGATAGAGTCGGAGGACGGATGTATTATCATCCGACAATAAAGCAAGATGTTGGCGGTAGAGGTATTGGTGATAAGTATAAAGAGGTCATGAGTCTGGTAAAAGAATTAGATGTAAGTCTGATAGACATTACTCAATTTACATCCAGCCCTAAGTCATATTATTTTAAGGGTGAATTATTAAAATCGTGGGAAAATAGAAATACTGATCCCTCGCTCCTTGCATACACCACACCATCATCACCGCCAGCACTGATAGCGCTTAATGAATGGTATCAAAGAAGTGATTTAGATCAATCATATGCGGATCAGTTAAAAGCACTTGGTAGATCTTCTGCTGAGATAGATCTAATTAACGTCAGTGCAAACTATAATGACGTGTATGATACTTCAGCGATCAATTCCCTCCATAGTTCTGCATTCAGAAAGTTTAACGGATCTAAGACTATTTATAATTTTGAAGGAGGGACTAAGGTATTCATAGATTCCGTAGCCAATTCGCTAACAGGGTCAATCGAAAAATCAAAATCTGTCACGCATATTACCAATCAAGAAAATTGTGCTATAGTTAAGTGTGCGGATGGGTCAAGCTATTGTGCTCCTAATGTTATTTCGACCATGCCATTCTCCACACTGAGAGATGTCAATTGTGACATACCGTTCAGTAAAAATCAAAAGAAAGCCATAAATCAATTGGAATACACCAACATCACACAAATACATTACAAAGCTACAGAAGCATATTGGGATGACGATGGACATGGAGCTTCTATGTGGACAGATACACCACTGGAGAGAATCATGACGATGGGGTTTGGTGATGATAATATGGATATGGTTTGCTGGGTAAACGGCGCCGGAACAAGATTTATTGATAAAATGTCTGAATCAGAATTAGAGAAATATACCATAAAGACGATCAATCAGATCCGGCCTTCTACAGAAGGAAAGATAGAATATACAGGTGCTCACTCGTGGGGTAAATATCAGTATAACAAAGGTGCTTATGCAGAATTTAAAGTAGGTCAGCCTGCACTATTTGAAGATATGATCAAGCCAGCAGGAAATGTTTATTTCGCTGGAGAACATACGGCTCGGGAATCAAGAGGTATCGAAGGAGCAGCAGAATCTGCCAGACAAGTATTTAATACATTCAAACAAGAAAAAATCATATGACAATGATAGAAGGAAAATGTTGGGTAGCGGATGATTATGTCTTAGCCTATAATATCATCATTCAGCAATATTGGACTTCGCCAATAGACCCTGAAGAGAACAGTAAGTGGGTGATGGCTGGAGTAAAAGAAGAATTTAATGCTGAGAATGCTTTTAAAGATAAAGGCTATACGTTTATCGTAGCAGCACATAATTTTGCTGGAGGTGGGAAAAGCATAGAGCATGTTATCGCGGGCTTAATGGGTGCAGGTATTCAAGCCGTCTTTGCAGATAGCTTTGCCAGATTACAATTCAGAAATGCCATTAATTATGGACTCCCATTTGTCACATCTAAAGATATAGCTATCGGCTGCGAGACAGATGATATTCTATCATATGATCCAGATACTGGCTTAATAAAAAATATCACGAAGTCTAAGGAATTTCATTCATTGCCAGCTGCTCCCTTTGTAGCAGAAGTAGGAGCTGTGGGAGGCTTGATGAATTATGTGAGAAATAAAATAGCTAATGGAGAGCCAATAGGATAGCAGATGGCTCAGGATAAAAAGAAGAAGCATGAAAGAAAATCAACTTAAAAAAAGAATCGCAGAAGGGAAAACAGCGTATGGAGTTATATCACCTCTGACTGATCCTACAATTTGCGAATATATAGGTCTAAATGGTTATGACTATTATATGATCGATGGTGAGCATGGAGCAATATCCATTTCGGATGTGACGAATTTGGTCAGAGCCTGCGAATTATATAACTGCACTCCTTTAGCTAGAATCAGAAGTGTAGACACCAAGCTCATATTGCAATATATGGATGCAGGAGTTATGGGTGTCATGATGCCTTCAATTGACAATGCAGATGATGTGCAGCAACTTGTCAATGCCATAAAATATCCTCCTATGGGGAATCGAGGACTCGGCCCAGTCAGGGCATCTGACTACATGCAAGGAGGTATGAGTCAGGCAGACTATGTCACATTTGCTAATGAGCAGACTTTGGTCTTACCTCAGATCGAATCTATAGAATGTGTGAATAACTTAGAGAGTATATGTCAGGTAGAAGGTGTAGATGGATTCATCATCGGACCCAGAGATCTTGCCATGTCTATGGGCTATTATGATGGCCCTGGTCATGATGAAGTCAAGAAAATGTTAGATCATATATTCAAGACAGTCCTTGATAGTGGGAAGTTCTATGGCACAGTAGCCGGGACAGCTGATCGTGCTCAAGAGCTAACAGATATGGGAGCCAGTATGATCCTTAATTCTGTGCAAGGTCTTCTAAAAGGATCATCTAAAACATTTTTATCGAATCGAACTACATAATCTTAAACACAAAAAATATAACTACATGTCTTCAATTGTTGTCTTATTTAATTTAAAAGATGAAGCAGCGAAAGCTTCTTATGAGAAGTGGGCCCAAACGACTGATGTGCCTACCGTAAAGAGTCTTGGTTCTATCGATGACTTCAAGGTCTATCGGATGAATGAGGTCATGGGGACAGGAGATAAGCCTCCATTTCAATATTGTGAAATCGTAGAAGTCAACGACATGGCAAAATTTGGCGAAGAAATATCCACAGAGACAATGCAAAAAGTCGCTGCTGAATTTCAAGACTTTGCTGATAATCCTTTGTTCATTGTATCTGATCATTTTGCTTAATCACTATGAAAAATCTAAAAGGTAAAACAGCGATTATCACAGGATCTGGAAGAAAAGGAGGCATTGGTGAAGCCATTGCTATACTTTTAGCTAAGCGAGGATGCCAAGTAGTGATTTCTGATATAGGCACTGCTGTAGGGAAGAACTTTAGTAAGACTCATGTCGGGACGACATCTGAGATGAAGTCAATCGTGAAATCGATTAAAGATGCTAAAGGATCTGCCATAGCCATTCCGTGCGACGTCCGAAAATCGAAAGAAGTGAACGAGATGGTCACTAAGACGGTAAAGAAATTCGGAAGCTTAGATATTTTGATTAATAATGCTGGAGTCGGCTATATTATGGAAGCTTTCGAAGAGTTTAAAGAGTCAAGCTGGGATGCGGTATTAGACGTTAATCTGAAAGGCGCATTCTTATGTTCGCAAGCTGCAGCAGTCCAGATGATCAAGCAGGGTAAGGGAGGTAGTATTATTAATATTGCCAGCCAGGCAGCGAAGAGTGGATTTCCATTCGCAGCAGCTTACACGGCATCTAAGCATGGTATGATCGGACTGACCAGATCAAATGCAGTAGAGCTGGGGCAGTATAAAGTCAGAGTTAATGCCGTTTGTCCAAATCACATAACGACAGGTTTGGGTCACTGGCAAAACAAATTTTTTAGTGATAAACTTGGATTAGAGTATGATGATTATTTACAAAGTATTAAAGATAAAAATCCCTTAGGCAGAACTGGGCAAGTGGGAGATATTGCTAAAGCGGTTGCCTTCTTAGCATCAGATGAAGCGTCTTATATTACTGGTGAAGCAATGAATGTCAGTGGTGGAGAAGAATACCATTGATATGATCGGATCTTCAATTTCGAAAATTTAATAAACTAAAAACGTACAATTATCAAATTAGGAATAGACATAGGTGGTACATTTACTGACTTAGTGTTATTTGATGACACAGCTAAGATGCTCAGATTCACTAAGACGCTGACGACTTACCCAGATCCGACAATAGGTATATATAATGGTATCAGTGATTTAGAGAAAAAATATGAATTGGATATCAGTCAGCTAGAAGTTATTGTGCATGGTACCACCTTAATCACTAATGCCATCATAGAGCGCAAAGGGTCTAAAACGGCATTCATTACCACTAAGGGATTTGAAGATGTCTTGGAGATTGGGCGAGAGTTACGCTATGACATTTACGATTTATTTTTGACCATGCCAAAACCACTCGTGCCTCGAAATCTTAGATATGGAGTCTCAGAGCGAGTAAATAAAAATGGTCAAATACTGACTCCACTTCAGGAACACGAATTACAAGCCTTAGGTCGACAGCTCACTGAAGAGAAAGTAGAAGCAGTCGGCGTTTGTTTACTTAATTCATTTGCTAATACATCGCATGAAGAACAAATAGGCAAATACCTGAAAGGAAATTTTCCAGATATATTCTTTAGCTTATCGTCTGATATCATGCCTGAGATAAGAGAGTATGAGCGCAGCTCGGCGACAGCTATGAATGCATATGTACAGCCGCTGACAGATCGCTATCTAAAGAAGTTAGAAACAGACTTAGGAGAGAAAGGATTCACTGGGAAACTTCTGATCATGAACTCTGCAGGCAGATTGACGACAATCGATGGTGCAAGAAAATCACCAATTCAATTATTAGAATCAGGTCCTGCAGGTGGATCTATGGCAGGCGTATATTTTGGTAAGCAGAAAAATAAAGACAATTTACTCTGCTTTGACATGGGAGGTACGACAGCGAAAGCCTCACTTATATTCGAAGGAAGACCGGAGATTTCTAATAATTTTGAAGCAGGAAGGGTAAAGCGATTTAAAAAGGGGAGTGGCTTGCCAGTGCGTATACCAGTGATCGATATGATTGAGATAGGTGCGGGAGGTGGCAGTATAGCTAGAGTAGATAAATTGGGACTTTTAACTGTTGGTCCTGACAGCGCATCTTCGACACCGGGGCCAGCTTGTTATGGATTAGGAGGGGAAGATCCAACGGTCACTGATGCAGATCTTATCTTAGGATATTTAAATGATGAATTTTTCTTAGGAGGTACCATGTCGCTTGATAAAGATGCAGCTTATAGAGTTATAGAAAAAAAACTTGCTAAGCCCTTGGGCATTTCAGTAGAGCAAGCCGCATTTGGAATCCATAAGATCGTAAATGAGAATATGGCCAACGCCTCAAGAGTGCACATACTGGAAAAAGGAATGGACCCGAGGCACTTCAGTATGATTGCCTTTGGAGGGGCTGGTCCCGTGCATGCATTTGGCGTCGCGGATTTATTGAACGCACCGCAGTTAATCATTCCAGTAGGTGCCGGTGTGACTTCAGCTGTCGGCTTTCTATTGTCTCCAATAGCACAAGAAGAAATACACAGCCACATCCGTAATATTGATGATACAGATTGGAATGAAGTAAATGAATTTTTAATCGCTATGGAAAAAAGCGGTAAGCAATTCTTAGTGAATTCTGGTGAGCCCCTTTCCGAAGCCCAAGTAGAAAGAGTGGTAGAGATGCGCTATGAAGGACAAGGTCATGAAATCACGATCACACTGCCAGATGGTCCACTTAGTGAATTAAGTAAAGCTGAAATAGAGAGTCGATTCATAGCCGAATATGAATTCAGGTATACAAAGAGTATAAAGGACGTACCCCTTCAGTTTGTCACTTGGAGAGTGTTAGTGAAAGGGAGTATTCCTCAGATAGAAGTGAAGCAAGCCGAGTTCTCTTTTAATGGAAAGCAGGCTTCTAAAGGATCAAGGAATGTCTATTTTGAATCCACAGGTTATATGAACTGCCCAGTATACGATCGATATGCGATGCCAGAGGGATTCTCAGAGCACGGACCTATGATCATCGAAGAAAAAGAAAGTACGACAGTCATAGGACTTAACTGTGAGGTGAGCATAGATAAATTTAAAAACATTGTAATCGATTACCAATGAGTCAAAAATATGATATCGTCATCATAGGAGCTGGTACAGCGGGTATGGCTTGTGCGATTGAAGCTGCGCAGCGGGGTGCTTCTGTTGCTGTGATCGAGAAGGATGATAAAGTCGGTGGAGCCATGCATTGGTCAGGAGGACATATGAGTGCTGGTGGAACTCAGCTGCAAACCAGAAAGGGAATCGAAGATAGCATTCAGGATCATTATGACGACATCATCAGAATTAATCATGGAACTGGAGATTTGGAGTTGATCCGAAAGGCCGTAGAGGAAGCGCCTCACACCCTAAACTGGTTAGATGATTTACAATTTCCATGGGCACCTGAATGTCCTAGAATCATCTATGGTCATGTGCCATATACGAAGGCTAGAACACAGTACGGAGAGAATAAAGCCATTTCGATATTCGAGACGATTAAACCACTCTGGGATAAGGAAGTGATGGAAGGGAGAATCAAGGTCTTACTGCAATCAAAATTTAAAGACTTAGCTCAAATAGAAGACCGATATAAGATCGTCCGATTCATATCAGAGAATCAAGAACATGAAATAGAAGGGGAGTACATTATAGTGACATCAGGAGGCTATGGCAGTAATGTAGATTACTTTAAAGAGAAGCATGGCGATATACCTTTCAGTACATCAGCTTATCCAGCATCGACTGGCGAAGTGATGATCTATATGGAAGAAATAGATGCCTCATTCCGAATGGCAGATTATCATTTGCCAAGTTTAGGTGGCCTTGAATTAAATCCTGGTAACCATCGAGCTAACTTCAACGAAGCTTGGGCCATGGTACTGACCTCTGTCTATAGAAAACCACGAGATATCTATGTGAATAGTGATGGCAAGAGATTCATGGCTGAAGATGAGATCAATGCAGACCTGAGAGAGAGAGCTGTGATCAAGCAAAAAGACTGGGTCTTTTGGGTCATATTTGATGAAGATGGCCTACTTTCTAAAGATGAAAATGGGCAGGATAATCCAATCATCATTGGCTGGGATACCGATAAAATAAAGAAAGAAGCAAAAAGGAATAAAGCGATATTCGTTGCAGAGGATATTTCAGAATTAGCACAAAAGACAGGACTGCCAGCAGAAACTCTTTTGGAGACGATTTCTACTTATAATGATATGGTGGATAATGGAAAGGATGCAGATTTTGGTAGAAGCTACTTAGAGCATAAGATTACCAAAGCGCCATATTACGCAGTAAAGGTATTTGCATCTTTATTAGTCACTTTCGGAGGGTTAACGGTCAATAGCGATCTGCAACTGGTGGATAAGGATAATAAGGTAATACCGGGACTTTATGCAGCAGGTGAAGTGCTAGGCTTAGGTGCGACCAGTGGGGATGCTTTTTGTAGCGGAATGGCTATCACACCTGCACTAAGTTTTGGCAGGATCTTAGGTAGAGAGTTGACGAGTTGAGCTATTAGAATATAATTGTTAATTTAGTTAACTAATACTAAAATTGAAAACATTGTTAGACACAATTCAAACATTCGATCCAGTGACCCTATCTATACTGTGGTCAAGACTGATCAGTATCGTAGATGAAGCAGGGACGACCTTACAGCGGACGAGCTTTTCGACTGTCACTAGAGAGTCTAATGACTTTGCTGTTGTACTTATGGATGCAGAAGGAAGATCGATTGCACAGTCTAGTATCTCCGTCCCGTCTTTTTTAGGGGTGCTTCCGATGTTAACAAAAGCCTTATTGAAAGACTATTTTCCCATAGAGAGTTGGGAAGAAGGTGATGTGGTGATGACTAATGATCCATGGCTTTGTGCCGGGCATAAGCCGGATATTGGAATTGTTTCACCCGTATTTTATCAAGAAAAAATTATTGGATTCATAGGGACTATAGCGCACTCTCCAGACATGGGTGGTGTCCTGTGGGGCGCGGGATCAAGAGATCTATATGAAGAAGGGCTTATGGTGCCTCCGACCAAGTTGATGAGCAAGGGTGAGCCTAATGCAACATTATTCTCTTTACTCGAAAGTAATGTACGAGCGCCACTTCAGACCATAGGCGATATAAAAGCACAGATTGCTGCAAATGATCAGGGCATTAGATCGCTTCATAAGTTGATGATTGAGAATGACTTAAGAGATCTAAAAAGACTCAGTGATGCCGTTATAAATGCTTCAGAAAAATCAATGCGAGAATCCATCAGAGAAGCAAAAGATGGGGTCTACACTTATTCATATGATACGGATGGAGATGGTATGGGTAATGGTTGTCATTTTGAAATAGCGATTACCATAAAAGATGATGAGATCAATGTGGATTACGAAGGTACTTCAGACGCTCATCCATTAAGCATAAATGCGGTACTCAATTATACTTTCGCTTATACGGCATATCCGATTAAATGTGCTTTCAGCCCTGATGTACCGAATAATGATGGAGCTTTCTATCCGATCACGGTTACTGCTCCAAAGGGATGCCTGGTCAATGCACAAAAACCTTCTCCATTAGGCGCTAGGAATATTACTGGAAATATGCTTCACTCTGTCGTATTTGGAGCTTTGGCAAAAGCCATTCCTAATAAAGTGCAAGCTGACTGTGGAAGCGCTTGCTGGTGTATCGTCCTTAATGGGCAGCATAAGAATGGACAAGAATTCGTCGAATACTTTTTCTTAAACGGAGGTTATGGGGCAAGACCAACTCTTGATGGTGAACATGCATTAAGTTTCCCTACCAATGTTGCCAATGTCCCTATAGAAGTCTTAGAGAATGATGTTAACATACTGGTCACAGAAAAGTCCTTAGTGCAAGATTCTGGCGGAGAAGGACAGTATCGTGGCGGACTGGGTCAGAGATTCTCATTCAAAAATGTAGGCGAACAAGCACTGAATATATCCATTTTGACTGAGAAGACGGCCACGACAGCACAGGGGATCTGCGGAGGAGAAGATGGAGCGATGGGAAGCATCGAGATCATCCCGGACAGACCGTTTCCCAAAAAGGGACTGGACAAGCTATATCCTAACGAAGAGCTCATTCTCACACTGCCAGGCGGTGGTGGATACGGAAAGAAAATTAAAAGAGAACGAACATTGATCGAGACTGATCGTTTGTTATCATATACATCATAATTTGAAAAATAAATAATAAGCTAACTATGGCAGCTAAAAACTTACCACCTACTTATGATCATATTGCTCATCATGAAGTATTCCCTCAGACGACCCATGATGAAAAGGCGCGCTATAATTTTTTAGCCAATCTTAATAAGCATCTCTCGCATGTGTCACAAGGGAATGCAGTGGCTTTTAAAAACAGAGTTCAGCCTGCATTTAAAAAAGAATACGGAAGAGATTTTGAGACAAAAGAAGAACTCGGTGATGCGATGGCGAAAGACATGCACTATCAGACCTGGTCAGCCCTACGACGATGTACGATGGAGATGAGGCAGCAGGCAGGTCGGTCTCTGACATACAGACAGGCTCAAGAGCTCACGGACAAAGTCAATAAGCTCAATGAAGGAAAGTCCAGTCTAGTCTTAGATGATGAAGTATCGCCACCACCATACTTACTGGCTGTTGATAATCACATCATGCCAGGTAGCTATCATACAGAATTATTTGAGGGAGACGTGAGTAATGCAGCTAATTATGATGGAGGCTTATTTGTCACTACGGCAGGTCTCTTAGGTAAGTATTCTGATGGAGGAGGACAGGCCATTTCGCAGTGGGTGAGAAATAATCACCCTGAGTTCAAACCAAAAAGAATCTTAGATATCGGATGTGGTATGGGACATAACACACTGCCGATTGCTAAGATGTATCCTGATGCAGAAGTCATCGGTATAGATACAGGAAGACCGATGTTAAGATATGGACACGCAAGGGCGATGGCACTTGGCTATGATAATGTTAAGTTCATGCAAGTGGAAGCGTCTAACATGCCATTCGAAGCAGAATCATTTGACTGGATTCAGACGACCATGTTTTTTCATGAGACTGGGGGGAAGTCCATATATAACATCATGAAAGAAATTTATAGATGTCTGGCGCCTGGCGGACTAACCATGCACATCGAGCAGCCGCAATATACGGATGATATGTCTCTCTATGAGAAGTGGATCAGAGACTGGGATGCTTATAATAACAGTGAGCCCTACTGGTCTAAGATGCATGACATCGATCCCAAAGAACTGATGATGGAGTGCGGCTTCAGTGGAGACAAGTATATGCAGATTGGAGCACAAGCGATTAACGATTTAGATGATGGCACTCAGAAAGCAGATGAGCCAGAAGATCACGGCCGATCACCGATATGGAATGTATTCGGTGCATGGAAATAACAATCAAGTAAAACGATTAAAATAGTAAAATGGATAATCCAATAGATTATATCGGAATAGCGGGAAATAAACCTAAAGGCCAAAGACCATACTTCTTTGATGACCCAGCTGTCGAGCGTGTGCTTAATATCACCATGGCAGTCAGTATGGAATTAGCTGTGGCAAGAGAGAGGGTAGATACCTTGGAGAGACTCTTAGAGGCTAAGGGGGTTTTGACCAGAGAAGAAATAGCCGCTTATACGCCGACCTCTAAGGAGATAGAGACAGAGCGACAACAATGGCACAGTGAGTACATCTCGAGAATCATGAGGGTCGTACAGCAGAGTATGGAAGACTTAGAGAATCCCGATAAATCACTTCAAGAAATAGCTGACGACATCAATAAAATGTAATGATATTAGTAAATCGAATTGAACTGTTTTGGGATGCCGTCAAAAAGAAAGACATGGCTGGCATCGAGTCAGCTTATGTGCCGAGTGATGATACCTATGTGATCTTAGAAGGTCCGAGGTACTCTACTTTAAGTTTTTCCAAAATCATAAAAGGGTGGGGAGATTTCAGTGGTTCACCTATTAGCCTTATTAGTATGGACTGGGTCGAAGGTCCATTTGAAGAGATTGATGGCACTTTGGGTTGGGTAGGTGGTATCACTGATATTACGATTTCAGTGAACGGTAAGGAGTTCGTTACCAGATTCAGATGCAGCTTTGTGATGAAAGAATATGAAGGCGACTGGAAGATTAAGCATGAGCATGTCTCAGCTCCATTAGAAGATCCTTATGGAGTAGGGGATTGGCTGAAGGCTTAGTTAATCCTTAATACAGCAACTTAGTTATTTTAAATACTTATCATACTTAATATGAATGTTCTGATCGTACATGCGCATGAGAATCCTGATTCGTTTTGCAGTGCTTTGCAGAATAGAACCAAGATATTTTTTGAGGAGTTAGGACATTCCGTTGTCGTATCTGATTTATATCAGCAGCAATTTAATCCGACTGGTGGTGTCCATGATTTTACCAGTTCTTCTGGAGCAAAGTTCTATAAATATTCCTCCGAACAATTATATGCATCTAAGCATCATGGCTTCACAGAGGATCTACAGATCGAAATGGATAAGCTGGTACAAGCTGATATTCTCAATTTTAATTTTCCATTGTGGTGGTTTGGCTTTCCAGCTATCATGAAAGGCTGGGTAGATCGAGTGATGGCTTATGGTGTCGCCTATGGAGGAGAGTATGGATTTCATGAGCAAGGAAGATTTAAAGGGAAGCGTGCCTTCATAACCATGACCACTGGAAGTCCTGAATCCGCATATCAAGCTTCTGGATCTAACAAGAGAAGCATGGATCTGATCTTACAAAATATTCATGATGGGATCTTTGGCTTGGTCGGTTACGAGGTAATTGATCCGTTTATTGGCTATGGTGTTTCGAGAATTGATGATGCAGCTCGGCAAGAGATATTGACTCAGTATGATAGCTATATGGAAGGATTCAAGAAGTTAAAGTAATCGAATTTGATCTTAATAATTTTTCTTCTATTTACTTGAAAATGTGAATGAAGCCCATTTAAAATAATGGTGCAACTTTATGGTTAGTTGATGCTAAATTAAAATTCAAATGGCAATAATTCACTATAATTATTCCATTCCAAATAAATAAAGTAAGTCTAATGAGAATATCATCCTGATTTATTAAATTGGTAGAGTGAAGATGCAACTAATTCAAACACTTTTATGGCATGTTTTATTTACTGTAAATCTTTATCAGATTGGTCATGCTCAGTGCAGTGGAGTGGACTATGACGCCTTAGTGGCTCTGTATAACTCTACCGGTGGTGATAGATGGGATAATATTTGGGATATAGAGAACTGTGAATATTGTTCTTGGTTTGGGGTAAGCTGTAATAAAAATAAACGAGTTCGATTATTAAGTCTGCGAAGAAATGGTCTAAGTGGCAGCATCCCTGTTGAGATAGGTAGATTGTCTGATTTAATTTTATTGGATTTAACTGAAAATCAATTGAATGGACCTATTCCAGTAGAAGTGGGGAACTTACTTGAGTTAGAATATTTGGACTTGTCTCGAAATCAATTGAATGGATCAATACCTGCAGAATTAGCGAGCTTGAGTAAATTGACGGGTCTGGAGTTATATGCAAATCAATTGACAGGTTCTATTCCTACAGAATTAGGGAAGTTATCTGAATTAGAAGATCTGAAATTAAATTCTAATTTGCTTTCTGGGTCTATCCCTGAGGAATTAGGTTCTTTGGTGAAGTTGAAAAATTTGTATCTGAATAGAAATAATTTATCTGGAAATATACCCAAAGAGTTAGGAAGGATAAGTGGTCTGATCAATTTGGTTTTGTCAAAAAATAAATTAATCGGGAAGATTCCATGTGAATTAAGCAACCTGAGTGGATTACAGCAATTGATTTTATTTAAAAATAACTTATCGGGAGAAATTCCTTCTAAATTAGGAGCTCTATCTAATATAGAAAAAGTAGATCTATCCTATAACAATCTGACTGGAATAATTCCTATTGAATTAGGTCAGGCTATTAAGTTAGAATCATTGGATTTGCGAAATAATCAGTTGACAGGGAATATTCCGCCTGAAATAGGAAACTTAAGTAGTCTGAATTTTTTATTATTATCTTCTAATCAGCTGTCTGGCACTATTCCTATAGAATTGGGTCAATTAAGTAAATTAGGCACTTTGGTCTTAACGTCCAATAAGCTTACAGGACCAGTCCCAGTTGAACTTGGAAATTTTGAAGGCCTTATACATCTACGTTTAGATACAAATCAACTATCCGGTCCTATTCCCAGCGAATTGGGTTACTTAGATAGAATATTTACAATCAGGCTAAATTCTAATAATCTATCTAATAATATTCCATCTGAAATTGGAAATTTAAGTTGGTTAAAAGAATTGAGATTACAAAATAATCAACTGACTGGTCATCTACCAGTTGAACTAAGAGATCTAAGTAGGCTTAATGATTTCTCAGTATATAATAATGAATTATCAGGCTGTTATCCCGGAGATTTACTGAATGGTTCTGCAGATATGTGTCAGTTTGATAATAGCTCAATTAGTGATGGAAATAATTTTGATGTTTCCTGGGAAAAGTTTTGTAGCGACACTTTAGGTATTTGTCCAGCTTTGTCTACTCCGACTTCTGATTTGAATACCGAGAGTATTGGGAGGCTGACTTCTATCTATCCTAATCCAGCGCAAAATGATATGTGGGTGGAGTTTTACTTAAAGCAGCAAATGTCAATATCAATATCAATTATTGATATAAAAGGAAAAATCGTTCAACAAGTCATTGATCAGTCTTACCATGCTCATGGTAAACATGTTATAAAAGTTCATTTACAATCACTTCAGCCTGGGGTCTACTTTCTGACGTTTCAAGGAAGCAATTTTTTTCATAGGCAGCAATTTATTAGAGGGTAGAGAATCTCTAATCTCAATGACGTAGGCAGAAGATACTTCAGTGCTAAGCAATTTACTTAAATATATACGTCGATCCAGAATAACAAAAGTGCTTTCCAAATTAGATTGAAAAGCACTTGATGTAAAAGTGATATGGTCATTCCAGCGAATTATTCGACTGGTGAAATCTTTTTCTCTTTTATTTCGCTAAGACTATTTCTATTCTTCTATTTTGCTTACGCCCTTCTGCAGTTTCATTATCGCCGATTGGATTGGCAATTCCGAATCCTTTTGTCGAGATTCTACTCTGTGCAATCCCTGCCGCTAATAACCTGCTTTGTACTGCATCTGCTCTGCTCTGAGATAGGTTTAAATTAGAATCTGGATTACCCTGACTATCAGTATATCCTTCGATCATAATTTTTACATCTGTGTATGTCTTTAAGATAGATGATACATTATCTACTTCGATTCCAGATTCGCCATCAATGACTGCTGATCCACTAGCATAATTTAAATTTTTAAACCTAAATCTTCCATCACCTGTAGCACCTCCTTTGATGAAGGTCATCATTTGAGAACCAGCAGAACCATCTGCAAATTTGATGCTGTTTAAAGTATTTAATGCAGCATCGTTTACAGTACCTAATGGGTTAGCTATGGTTTCTTTTGCTTTAGTAACAACTTCAGTAACTGGATTTTTGACAGTAGGGATTGCTGTGTCAACTCCGCCGCAGCCTATTTTAGTGATTAAGAACCACACCAACGCTGCGATAGCAATTATTGGTAATAACCATTTGAACCAACCTAAGCCCGTAGAGGTTGATTCCTGAACGACCGCAGTTTTCTGTACTTCTAATTCTTTAGCTTTTTGTAATTTTCTTTCTTGCTTAGCTGCCTTCTTTGCAAGTTTATCTTCATTTGGATTTTTCTCTGCAACAACTTCTACCTTTTCCTTCTTAACCCATCCGAAGCTTTTTAACTCTAAAGCATCAGTCATACCTGAAGGAAGTTTACTTTCAATATCTGATTTCTGACTATTGACAAGCTTCATTAAACCACTCGCGTCTAAGTTATCATCAGCGACTTTTTTACCTAGCATACTCATTAGAAAAGGAGTCGACATTTTCATTAATTTAGAGGTCGCATTTCTCTTCATCCCACTTGATTTAGCAATAAGATTACTTGCTTCTTTTTGATTCGCACCTATAATCTTAGGAATCTCTCTTGATCCAATATTTGATAATCCATTAACTGTCTGTGGACTTCTGGTAAATATTTTTTCCACATTATCGACAATGTCGGTGTCTGATTTTTGTACGGCTTCAAAAATTTCATTGGCACCTTTTTCAGTAGCCCCCTTATCTATGATGCCTGCAAGTAAAGTCGGAAATGTACTATTGATAACTGATGAAGTCTTGTCCTCTTTTTCTCCCAGAAAGTCTGCAGAATGCTTTGATAAACTATGCCCTAAAGTGTCTTTCAATTCGTCTAATAAGTTCATATAATCTTTGTTTTGATTTTTAGAGCATAAAATTTA
>ENA-ORXT01000354-ORXT01000354.1-marine-metagenome-genome-assembly--contig:-NODE-354-length-75577-cov-9.467656_pt1 | contig 75577 bp, 72 predicted proteins | sample MGYA00237868_ERZ511482 | MGnify/ENA metagenome assembly ERZ511482 | reverse complement strand
GATGATTGTTAGGTAGATTCCTAATCGTGCAGTATATTGATGCCTGGTGCTGCTAAACCTATATTTATTATGTTGAGGGGAACAAATGCCCAAATTATCTGGAAAAAAGAACGGTCAATGTCTTTGTGGAAAAATCAAGTATGAAGTGACGAAGATAGAAGACCGAATGGGTCATTGCCATTGTTCGATGTGTCGAAAGTTTCATGGTGCGGCTTTCGCTACCTTTGGGGAAGCCAAGACAGAGAATTTTCGATGGGTTACGGGTGAAGCGCAACTTAAATCATATGTCGCACCAAACGGAACAACTAGAAAGTTTTGCGATAATTGTGGATCCAGCCTAATCTTTGAACCTGCAGGTGATGCTGGTGAATTGATTGAATTTTCGTTAGGCACTTTAGATTCAGATATCGAATTAAAACCTGATGCACACATCTACACAGAATTCGGAGCTAACTGGTACGAGACCAGCGACAACTTGCCTAAGTATGAAAAAGGCAGAGATAGTGATCTTGTGTCTTAGCGATCCTTCAAGAATTTGCGTTCTCGCAGCGAAAACCTAACAGATCGTTAGGGCAATGATCGAGATGGTTTGTAGTTTAGCGTTAGTCTCAGTGGTGACGGAAAATCACTGGCAGTTGGCTCCTACGGTGAGTCGAGTGGCTCGACGGGTATAAACAGCGACCAGCTGGATAATTCGCATCCTGCGCAGGCTTGTTGATGAGCGAGTCGTTGAATATCTACCAAACCGAGTTTCAATCGACCAAGAATATTTGGCAGTAGCAGAGGTTGGTCAAACTATACGAGGAGGCACATATGGTGGTAGACAAGATAGTTGAAGATTTTAGACGCAAAATTTCACGTAAGGCAACTGTCCTTGAACTTGGCGGGTTTAGACCACCACTAGATCCGTTGAGCTCTTGGTTCGGTGACGTCACCGTGTGCGTACCAGGCGAGAGTTGGCCGCACGTTGAAAGTAAACCCATGCACGCTCTTGCTCAAGTCAATCTTCTGGAATTTCACTCTAAGCCATCTGGATTGAAGGACATTGATTTACTGACTTTGTTAATTGGTCCTGATAAGTTGCCAATTGATACTCTCAACGGAGATGGGTGGGAAATCAGAGCTTATAGGGATTTATCTGAACTGGTACCTATCGACAAGGTGGTATCCGGTAGTGGAATTAAGAAGCTTCCAATGAGGAGTAGGGTGTTGGAAAATGATTATCCTTGCTGGGAGGATGTTGCAGGAGAAGTCCCTGAAGAACTTGAGGAAAGCTACTATGATTTATTCGCCAATACTGATGGATTTAAATTTGGAGGTTGGCCGAGTCTCATCCAATCAGAAATAAACTGGCCACGTTCAAATAACCACATTGCTAATCCGCAGTATGTATTTCAAATTGATAGCACTGAAAAAGGTAATTGGGCTTGGGGTGATGCGGGTGTTGGTTATTTTGGCCGCAGTACAACAGCAGGGCAAGCTGACGAATGGGTGTTGGATTGGCAATGTATGTAGGTGGCTTCGATTTCAGCGCGATCGTTCAATGGATAAAATATTATTGTGATTTGTGTGCAATCGCAATTTAAATCTAACGAGATCATGAACCCCATAGTTGCGCCCCAAACGCAACTGTGTTTCTTTGCAACGAGAATGACGCTTAATTTGTGCTTATTATATTTGGTAGCGAAGTACACGAAGTAGTTTCAACGGGTTTTAAAAAAATGTTATAAAGTTTCTAGACCACTGCTGCTAAGTGGTTAGTTCAAGTGTTGGCATATAAACTGTTAAGTAATCAAACTTATCGTAAATAAACTGTTGAAGTATTTTTTTAATAGCATTAGTATTGGAACCATGATGAATATCCTGATAACAAAACAACATAGCGCGATGCCGAGTAGCCATAATTTTATTATGGAAACGGAGTTATGTGTGTGGACATTTATGCGGAATTAGTTATCAAATAGTTTATTTTGTTTGTTATCAAACCCGCTCCTTGAAGCGGGTTTTTTCGTTTCTGGGCCTATGAAAATGTATAAAAAACGAAAAACGACGAATAAACAATCGAGAAATAAAATGATTTAATTTAAAAATGCCGGTTAGCACTCTAGGTGAGAGCGTCGCACTGTTAATGCGAAATGAGGTCAGTTCGAGTCTGACACTGGCAGCCAAATAATGGAAAAAAGGCTTCCTATATAGCGTTTTATTAAAAAACGCAAAACATTTTATATCGAGCTGTTGGGTTTTAACCAATCGTTGTAGCCAATTTCTAAATTTAACTCAGCTGTTCAAAATGGCCACGTTTTTATATCGGAATGTGCTGGAGGGTTTCTATGGCCAGAATTTCTAGCCATCTAGTAAATAGTAATGAGTTAGACCAATCGTGACAGCGATTAGTAAAAAGCAGTTTTGATGCACAGTGTCGTAGTGGGCTGAATCACTTAGGTAATTTAGTTTACGGGCTTCATTTTTGCTGATAGAAGCCAACCTATGTTGTTGGTGGATGATCTTTTACAACTAGGGGCATGCGAATACTTTTACCAAGTGTTCGCAATCATTGGTGACTAAATGCAGATAGGTGCGCAGCGCGGTTGTGATCCGTGTGTAATTCGGTTCGAGACCGAATAGTTACCCCAAACAAACTTGCCTTTATGGTCTTGTCGTGCGTGGGTGTGCGACTGATAAAAATACTCTGTGATACGCAATGTTCGTAGAACACCCTTTTATTATCCTCGGATGGCTGAATAGGAAATAGCACTCGCCCGATAAGCGAGACCGATCCGCGCTCCGAGAACAACGGTACTGTAGCTCAATAGGCAGAGCACTGACCTCATAAGTCAGAAGATGTTGGATCGTTTCCAGCCAGTACCACCAATTTTGGAGCTTAGACCGATCGGCTTAGGTACCGGTCTTTTAAACCGGCTTTCGTGGGTTCGACCAATTGCGCAAGCGATTAGTTACAAGCAGCTTTGCTGCAATGAGGTACTCAATATATTCCTGATGATTAATGGCAGATCACAAGGCTTTCAACCTTGACACAAACCGGTTCGATTCCGGTCAGGAATACCATTACGACGGTAGGCGGGTTGAACCCGGATTGGATTGCAAATCCATAGTAAACAGAGTTTGATTCTCTGTGCCGTATCCAATTATTAGTTTTTAGAAAGTAGATTGATGTTCGATAAAGCCTCGATTAATTTGCCGCTTTAGCTGAGATGGATTAGCTTAAGTTCGAAAAACTTGAGAGGTTGGATCGTTACCAACGGGCGGCATCAAAATATTACTTTGGCTACCGGGTAGAGCTGATCGTTTCAAGATCAGTGTGCAGTGTTCAACTCACTGACGGAGTACCAAGTATGCGGCTGTAGCTTTTCTGGATAAGTATCTTGTTTCTACCTTTTTTCATTTGCCCCTAGTTTATTTTAAGTTGTCTTTGTCAGGGTGTATCTCAGCCTGGTCAGAGTCCCGGATTTGGAATTCGGTTGTCGTTGGTTCGATTCCATAGTAGCTGCTAGTAATGGAAGGTAAGCCAGCCAGGGTGTTGGATCTGTTTTCTAAACAGATTGTGCTGTAGTGGCATCAGTTTCGATTACTGTGCCATCTGCCAATGTTAACGAATGTGTGAGTAAAAATGATGCAAGCGAAAATACTAAAACTAAATAAAGCCGGTATGCCGCAAGCTTGGATTGATTTTGAGCAGGCGGCAGTAATTACTTCTAAAGGCTTGGTGCTGTGGACAATGGGCGATATGGCTAGCATACTGCGTGGTGGTTACCGTAAGGATGGTGCTCGGACATCAATGGCAATCCCAGCAATTATTGCTGTTGAGGGTCAAGTGAAAGAAAGAACCGTACCGCGTATTACCAACGCACTGCTTTTTTCACGCGATGATAATATCTGTTTGTATTGTGGTGAGCAGTTTTATCGTGGTGATCTATCGCGGGATCACGTGATGCCAAGTTCGCGCGGTGGCCCGGACGTCTGGGAGAACTGTGTGACGGCATGCAAACGGTGTAATCATCGTAAAAACGATAGAACACCAGAAGAAGCCAATATGAAATTACTGGCGGTGCCTTTTGCACCCAACTTATACGAGTGGTTTTATTTATCTAACCGTAAAGTGCGAAGCGATCAGATGGATTTCCTAAAATCGCAGTTTAAAAATGTGCAGCTTAGAAATATACTGCTTGCGTGAGGGCGCAAGTAGTATTTGAGAAGACTGTAAAAGTACGAACTGTTTTGACTAAAAAATAACAGATAAAGCTCCAACCCATTATGGCGTAGTTGGAAGTCAATACAACTTGTGGTTTTGATAATCTCACTGGTTGAATGTTCTTGAAAGAGTGTTGGTAGCAATTGTAAAGCTGATTTATTAAATATTCAGTATTCATTCACTGAGATAAATACGAATGCAAGATGATGAAATTCTGAATGATTTGCTTTCCACCCCTTACAATGAATTGTCGGAACTAGAGATGGATATTCGGCTTTTTAACGAATTTGAGGTGGGGACCTTAATTGGTGGCGGTATGTATTATTTTGATAGTAATATTGGAGATAATATTAAGCAAATTTTGGCGTCATGTACGCAACATTCGTTCCTCGAATTTATCGCATGGATTGAACGCGCTGGAGCTATAAATCCCGAGCTAATAAGTGATGATAGAGATACAAGAGGTCAGGGTCTAGTAAAGCTTAGTGAATTTGAAAACGACGAGTTAAGTGACGAAGGCGCAACGCTCGTCGAGAAAGCAGAAAAATTATACATTGACCTTGTATTAAAAAATAACTCAGAGCTGGAGGCTGCCTGTTTGGCACGACGTAAGTCCACAGAAAACAAAGATAGTTTGTAATATTCTTAATGTGAAAGTTACTCGCTGGAAAATTGTATGCCTCTATAAATCGCTATGAATAAAAATCAAATGATCGAAAAATTGATATCTGAAATTAAACATGAATTTCCGGATTTTGCTGTCCGAATGGAGCAAAGAGAACGGGAGTGGGATCTTGAACCTGATGATTCAATGGACACAGAGCTGTTCAGTTGTTTTTCGATTGCTACGACTGACGCTATAAAATGTAAAAACGCTGATACCGTATCTAGACATTTAGCATACATGCCAAGAAAACTAGAATATGCATCCGGTATCGAGAAAAAGTATATCGATACTTATTATACTGAATCGCTAATGTGGGATATAAAGGATCAAAAATTAAAATCATGGGGATGGAAATTATTTCCAGAAAATATTAAGCGTTTGTACGAGAATATGTGGGGAAAAAAAGATCTCTAAATTTCCAGATCCTGTTAGCTTGACATTACTGTGCTTACATTTATTCTACTGAACAGCGCTAACTCAGCGAATATCGAGAAAATCGAAAATATGTCACATGAAACAATTTTCTATGGATTTATAGAGGCCGTAATTTGGCGTGGAGAGGACTATCGAATTAACGGCCGATGTTCAATCTGCTATGCAAGTGAATGCATATACTGAGCATTAGTGTAAGTCACGAGTCGCTGTACTGATTTTCCAATGAACGAATAATGCTTAGTATGGTTTGATTAACCGGTGTGGGGATGCCGTGTTTTTCTCCCAGATCGATAACCACGGGTGCAAACATGTCGACCTCAGTTTTTCGCAAAGCTTCGATATCTTGGAGCATCGACGTTTTTCCGTTTTCGGCAATGAGTTCTAGTGTTTCATAGAAACTGGTTGCATCCTCATCTCTTAAGTCGACACCTTCAGCTTGGGCCACAGCGATAACTTCGCGCATAAGTGTCTCTTTTAACCATCGCAACGCCGGTTCCGACTTATAGCGGCCATAGGTTGCGCCGGTAACTGCAGAGGATTGATTCATTCCTACGTTCACCATGAATTTCCACCAAGCCGTGCGATGCATATCTTCTGGCGTCTGATAGCTAATGCCTGCCTTTGATAGAATTTCATGAACAGCTAGTACTTTAGGACTAGGGTTGAGGTTGTTGACTTCGCCGAAAATCAAAAGTGGAGGCTGCGTATGAAAAATTTTATTGTTCTCTCGGCGAGCATCCAAATTCATTGCGATGGATAGCAGTACTTTCTCCTTGCCGTACATTTTTCCGATAATTTCTTCACTGGTCAGTCCATTGATAAGTGAGATAAAAATAGTGTTGGCATGAACCAGGTTGGCAAGATCGGGTAGAGCCACAGCGAGGTGATGGTACTTGGTGGCAACTATAATTAGATCAGCTGTAAAATTAGATTCCGGTTGCTCAGTATCGAGAACTGGCACATTATAGTGAACTTCATTAATATAGATTCCATCGCGCTGGAGCCTCCTATAGCGTTCACCTTTAGCCACTATCCTCGTTGTGATGCCAGCCTTGTGAAAGATATTCGCATAAACGGCTCCCAAAGCGCCTGCTCCTAAAATCGCTACCCGTTCAATCATATTGTTGTCATTATTTCTGGTGAAAATCGGTATTACTATCAGTTACTAGCTTTGCGCGTTCAATATCCAGATCACGATCCTGCCAATACAGCGGGTAATCTAGCGTCCCAGCTGAATTGAATACGGTATCTAACATTATTGTCCCACGAAGCGCAATCATTGGCGCGAGGGTTTCAGGCCTCAGTCTTGCAAGTCTATGCTTTCGATCATCTTCCACGTTTTTCATGCAATCTGTGCAGCCGACACCCCAGTTAAGCACAAGTGCACTGCTGTGCAGGGCTTGTTGTGGACTGCTGGTATTGTCGATGCTATCGCTCAGCGCCTGCTCGCCTTCGCGTGTGAATCTAGAACAACCTTCTATACCAACATCTTCTACTGATTTGGCTGCTTTAAGTTCGATTATCGTGCCGGTAAGCGAGCCGGTTCCACCTGTCCTTGAGCCGCCTACCCAGCAACACTGTGCGAGTCAGATAACACTCGATAAACGTGTAGGTCAGCTGATGTTTCCGCTACTTTTTCAATCTGAATTTGGGTTGGCGGTAGAGCTAGCGTCTCTCGGTATGCTCGGTGGTGTAGTTGTACTGGGCTCACCTGATAATTCCATTCGAGATGATATTGCGCTTTTTCAGAAACACGGTTTGTTTGGCCCTGGTATTGTGGCAGTCGATGAGGAAGGTGGTCGCGTACAGCGACTGTCGAAACTAACTTCAAAGGTACCCAGTGCTAGAAAAGTTGCAGCAACACTAGAAATAGAACAAGCACGTCAATTAGCAGCTGAACATGCGTCCGCTATAGGTCAACTTGGCTTTACGATGAACCTAGCACCTGTGGCCGATCTCGATTTTAATCGTGCCATTGGTGACCGTTCTTTTGGTCGGGATGCCAATCTGGTATCAGACTTCGCGATGGCAACGGCTGAAGGCATTCTCGATGTCGGTCTCGTGCCGGTTCTAAAGCATTTTCCCGGACACGGTAGGGGCAGTGATAGTCACACAGGCTTGCCAATTATTCCTGCTGTAAAAGTGCTTCGTGACCAAGACCTTGTACCGTTTATAGCGGCGGCTGAACGCAAGGATATCCCGATCATGGTTGGGCACTTGGTCGTTGAAGGGCTAACGCAAGGGCAACCAGCGTCGTTATCAGCAGCTGCAGTAGATGGGCTGTTGAGGCGTGAATTGGGATTTGATGGACTTGTGATAACCGATGCGTTCAATATGGATGCAATCACGGCAACACTCAGTAATACAAAAGCTGCAGAACTGTCGTTGGCCGCAGGTGTGGATATGGTGATGTTGGGTTCGTTAGCGGATACGGTTTCGACGGTTGCGCATGTGGTGGAGTCCGTTAAGGCTGGTCGTATTTCAGAAGAGTCCATAACAGAATCGTTCTTACGCGTAATGCATACCCGTGCGATCGATGTATGTGCACTTCGCCAAGCGCAATCGTCTATCTAAAGATCAAGTCTGCGCAGGCGAACGCTGGCGTCCCGCTTGTTACCATGAGAATCTAGGTTAAACAATGATCTCTGGCGAAAAATGACTAACTATTTGCTGAATCATAACGCATGAGCAATCTGTGCCATCTTCCAATGGCATCTATGTGATCTCTCCAAATCGGGGTCAAGGAAGCGATGAATAATTTCTTGATGAGTTCCTGCCACAGCGTGAAATTGATCATTTAAATTAAGCTATTTACTCGCCTCGTAGGCTAAAAAAACGATTAGTTAAAATTTGTAGTAAAGTAACTTGGTAAGCCTATTTTCAACTTTGTGTAAGGTAATCGGAACTTTGAGCATGGACTCGGATCGCATAAACTCGGTAGCTCAACTAGAGGCGTTATATGCAGCTCCAGCACAGGTTAGCGTAGGCAAAGAGCTGCCGTCGTTGAACGAGCACTACAAGAAAATCATCGCAGCTTCACCCTTTTTTACCATTGCAAGCGCAGGGCCTGAAGGGTTGGATTGTTCACCTCGCGGAGATGATGCCGGATTTGTTTTTGTTTTAGATGATCAAACTCTGGTTATTCCAGATCGTCGTGGAAACAACCGACTGGACACGCTGAAAAACATAGTGGTTGATCCTCGTGTCGCCTTATTATTTCTAATTCCAGGTTATAACGAAACGTTGCGTGTGAATGGTCAAGCCTACTTAACGCTGGATAATAGTTTGTTAGAGCGATACACGGTAAACAATAAGAAACCTCAAACGGCGATAGTCGTTAATATTGAAAGAGTTTATTTTCAATGTGCACGCGCGTTAAAGCGTTCGAACTTGTGGGACAGTTCGCTTCATATTGACGCTAATACGCTTCCTAGTGCCGGTACATTAATTCGTTCTGCTATGGAAGAGTTTGATTCAGATGCTTATGACGAGCACTTGGAGGATCGTCAAGCAAAAACATTGTACTAAGTACTGGTATTGTTTGGCTTTGTTTAACTCCAAGAATGCGGCATGATGGCTGTGATTTGGGAGTTAGACTAAAATACCGCTTTTTTGTCCAAGACGACTCCATAACGGTCAGCATCATCTGACCAGTTTCAATACTAAATTATATTGCTCTATAATAAGAAACACATTCACTAAACGGCAGAGAATTCATGAAAACATTGACGTGTAAACAGATGGGTGGCGCTTGCGACGAAACATTTAGCGCTGAGACGTTCGAAGAAATGATGGAGCTGAGTAAAGCGCACGGCATGGAAATGTTTCAGAAACAGGATGCGGCGCATCTTGCGGTAATGGGTGAGATGAAATCTGTTATGGAGAAGCCAGGTGGTATGGAAGAATACATAGCAAACAAGCGTCGCGATTTTGATGCCGTTCCAGAAGATAAGTAAGCACTAAGACAAATTACTGAAATTGTATTTTTCCTGTTTTAGGCTGAAATGAATACAGGTAGGCAATTAATGACCATGCAGTTAGTGGCGCACTGTGACATTCGATAGGGATGCAAAGTTGGAGAAAATGGGGTGCGTTGATCTGTGATCTAATGCATGTACGCAATTCTTGAAGAACCTCCAATCATGGAAAACTACGCTGACATCTTGTTTATAGACGAAGTGCGCAAGCTTCAGGAATTGGATGGAACCGCTGAGAAATACGAAAAATTTTACCCCCAGCGTACAAAAGCCGCCTTAGATGATTCAGAGCGACAGTTCATAGAAAGCCGAGAGAGCTTTTACATCGCCTCCGTGTCGACTACCGGATGGCCCTATGTTCAACACCGTGGAGGTCCGAAGGGATTTCTAAAAATTATTGGCGACAATAAGCTTGGATTTATAGATTACCCGGGAAACAGGCAATTTGTAACCATGGGGCATGCTGCAAAAGAAGCTAGGGTCGCTTTGTTTTTAATGGATTACGAAAGGCGTACCCGATTGAAAGTGCTTGGACGGTTGAGCATGCAGCACGCCAAGGACACCGATGTTGAGCTCTGCGAATTACTATCAACACCCGGTCAGCCTCGTGTGGATAGAGTAGCGACTATAGATGTTGTCGCCATTGACTGGAACTGCCCAAAATACATACCTCATTGGTATACCGAACAGACCATAAAGGATGTTGTTGAGAAGAACGTTAAACCGTTAAGAGAAGAAAACGAGCGGCTCAAAGCGCAGCTCGCTAAAATTGAAAACACCTAATGGGAAGCTTGGGCTCAATACTATTTGCTTTATGGCGAATTTAGGTGAGGAGCCTTGCACCTATCTACGTATCTACCTATCTCCGCGATAAATTAATGACAACCTATCGTGTGACATGGTTTAGTCCAGCCAGTTTTACAATATGCCAGCGCAGCGTGAAGTGTATCTCAGCTACAAGCAGCCTATTGATCGAATTTGTAGTTTGTATGAAGGTTGGCGTGCTGATCAGGTTCAGAACGCCAACTGCTGATATGGTACGCCTGAAAGTCCGCATGCTAGAGAACTACAAGGTGCCCAGCATCGTACCAGTGAAAATGGATCATACAAATGCGTCTCAATGACTTCAAATCGCAATACTTCATCCGCTGACAATCAAGCGGTAGGCTTGCCAACTCACCAAGACGCCGCCGATTTAACGGTTTTCTATGATGGCGCGTGCCCGCTCTGTAGTCGTGAAATCAATTTTTATCAAAAACGCAGCGGTCTTGCGGACGTCGACTGGGTTGATGTATCAGATTGCGACGATAGTGATATGCCAGCTGGATTGACACGAGAACAAGCATTAGCGCGATTTCACATTAGCTTGCCCGACGGCTCTTTGCAATCTGGACCTCGCGGTTTTGGAGAAATTTGGTTGCGAATGAGAGGGGTCTCTTGGTTGGGAAAGGTTGCGCAGATTAATCGTTTGCAACCTGTGTACGAATTGCTTTACAGCGGATTTCTAAGACTAAGATCTATATTGATAGCACGGATGCGCAGGCATTGATAAATATAAGTTTTTACTCGCAGTAATGGCAAGATAATACTTGCGCACCAAATATAATTGTTCCACAACAACGGCTGCACATTGACTGGCCATTGATTATCGATAGGATGAAATAGCAAGGTTGGTTACATAACCCTCCCAGTAGTACACTAGTGTAATCAGTAAAGGTAGCAACTACGCAGCAGAGGTTCTAAAAGATAATGAAACCACAAGAAAAAATACGCTTGATCGGAGAATCATTTTCACCTTGGACTAAAAAGGCACGTTGGGCGCTCGAGCACTGCGGACTTGTGTATGACTATAAGGAATATACGCCAACCTTAAGTGAGCCTGGACTACGTTGGCGTTTGCGGCAATGGACTGCGGGGTATCCGTTCCAGTGCTTTTTGTTGGTGGTCAAGTATTTCGGGGCTCGTGGGAGATCGCACAGTATGCTGATACGACTGCTGGCGATAAACGCTTGGGAGATTTTCGCGAAATAGCGTCTTGGAACCAACACAGCGAAGCTGCGCTTGCAGAAGGTCGGACGAAGGTTGTCCGTTGCATTCACGGTAACGATCAAGCGTTGGAGGAGTCGCTTCCCAAGTTTGTACCTAAGTTACTACATCGACCAATGCGTGTCGTGGCACGCGATGCAGTTGGACGTTTGGATCGTAAATATGCTCATCTGGTAGAGCCGGACGCATTGCGCAAGGCGCTCATACGTACTCGTGAAGGGTTAGCACATAGTGAGAGTGATTACTTGCTAGGCCAGTTTAGTTATGCGGATATCGCTATGGCGGTGGTGTTAGAAGTTATTGCACCGATTGCCCGCACACAACCACCACTTGGTCCTGCTACTCACAAATGTTGGAACAACCCTGAACTTGCGGGCGAATTTAAAGATTTACTCGATTGGCGTGATCGGTTAGCGAAGAGCGATGGTACGTCGTACTCACAATTTAGCTCTAACTGATGTGCTCGTAATATACTTCTTCAACTGGGTTGGTGTCGCACCGTGACGTAACCGAAGTTGTGCAGTCATATGAGAATGAGAAGAAAAACCACACTCATATGCGATAGCGCTCAGGTCCCAATGAGTCTGTATCAATAAGTTTCTAGCTTGTACAAGCCTGCGCTCAATAATATAGCTGTGTGGAGTCATACCGATCAGGCGGATGAAGTTGCGATTGAATTGTCGTGTCGATTGATTAAACGTTTTAGCTAATGCGGCTACAGTGAGACGCGTGTTCATTTTCTCCTCTATGTATTCAAGTACCTGTGTACTCCATTTTCCATGCGGTTGATTTTCATCTACATGAATTCTTCTAGTGTCTTCATGCTTTGGTTGTACGACACAAGAATGCAGGATTAGAAAGCTCTGTTCGCATGCCAGTTCGTCGACAAGCTTGCCGGCGATGAGAGCACGTCTTAAACTGTGTGCTGCACTAACAGCGGCTGGTTCGATGATATTCCTAAAGTGATGGATAATTTGAATGTTGGGTTCCACTTCGTTTACTTGCCATATTGTTAAATACTCGCCACCACGATTAGACTCGGAATAAACATCGCAACCTTTTGGAACGTACGCAATACTATTGGGTGCTGCGCGAAAATCGACGCGTTTGTCTGAGCCAATTGCATGAACACCCGTTTGATGGGCAAACGCATAGCCGACGCTTGAATGAGCTGAACGATAGGCTGTCTGGTAAGGTGCACCGGGCAGTAATTGCGCGCGCCAGTTGCCAAGGGTAAGGGTTCTTACTGGTTCACACGTTTTATTTTCTGTGTAATTACGAAAAGTCATTTTTTTGATAGCACTTGTGTGACGCTTCATTGATCATAGCGACTTACTAGTTGAAAAGGTACTCAGCGATGGACCCATTTACGATACAAGAAATTGATCAAGCGACAAAGGTGGTTCGATCGTTTATACCGGCAACTCCTGCGTACGCTTGGCCGTTGTTAGCAAAGCGTGCTGGTGTTGAAGTGGTGGTTAAGCATGAAAACCATACGCCTACTGGTTCGTTCAAAGCCAGAGGTGGTCTTGTGTATGTCAACTCACTTGAGCAAGGTAAAAGCCTTCCAGCAGGGTTAGTGACTGCAACGAGAGGCAATCACGGTCAATCGATCGCAGTCGGTGCCGCGCGAGCTGGGATACCGGCACTCATTGTTGTACCTGAGGGGAATTCGGTTGAAAAGAACGCGGCAATGGAAGCTTTTGGTGGTGAGTTAATTATCGCTGGTAAGGACTTTGACGAGTCGCGTGCGGTAGCCCAGCAGATTCAACAAGACCGTGGATATCACTTCATTCCGTCATTTCATCGTACGCTTGTGCTTGGTGTTGCCACCTATGCCTATGAGCTCTTTTCGCAACACGCCGATTTAGATACGGTGTATGTGCCCATCGGTATGGGGTCGGGTATTGCCGCATTGATTGCTGTGCGAGATATGTTAGGGCTGTCGACTGAAATTGTGGGGGTGGTGGCGGAAGCTGCAGCCGCTTTTGCACTCTCGTTCGAAGCAAGGCGTCCCATTGCAACAGACACTGCACTAACATTTGCCGATGGAATGGCCTGCCGAGACCCTCAACCTGAGCCGTTGGACATTGTTCTTAAAGGCGCTGCAAGAGTGGTGAGTGTGTCAGATGATGAGATAGCAGAAGCCATTCGCATCTATTTCACTGATACGCATAATTTAGCTGAAGGTGCAGGGGCTGCGAGCCTGGCCGCATTGCTCAAAGAAGGTGCTCGAAATCGCAATCGTGTTGCTGTGATTCTTTGTGGTGGTAATATCGACATGCCGGTACTGCAAGAAGTGCTTAGCGGTTCCACACCTAAGGTCGTGTAAAGCAGACGTTTCAAATGTTGAGCGCTTAGACAGACCGATCTTGTTGATGGCACGTCTTGCCAATAGTGTTAAAGTTGTGGTCTTTTTATGAATAGATAGTCAAAGTGAGCACACAATGACAACCCTGTTATCTGTCAATCTGAATGCGATTGCACAACTGCGTAATAGGCGCGATGTTCCGTGGCCAAGTGTCGTGGGCATGGGACGAATTGCATTGGCGTCTGGTGCGCACGGGCTAACTGTTCACCCCAGACCTGATGAGCGGCACATTCGATTCACCGATGTGCCAGAGCTATCAAAGCTGATCAATGAAGAGTTCCCGTCCGCTGAATTTAATATTGAAGGTTATCCCACGGACAGTTTTTTAGAACTTGTAGAGTCTGTACGCCCGAAGCAAGTTACGTTAGTTCCTGATGAGCCGGCGCAATCCACATCAGATCACGGCTGGGATTTCCAAGCTAATCATAATTTGTTGTCGAGCGTTGTAGCGCGTCTTTCGAAATCAGGTATGCGAACCGCTTTATTTGCGAACGCAAACCCAGCCGATATTCCTTGGGCGTTGGATACTGGCTGCGATAGGTTAGAGCTCTATACTGGGCCTTATGGCAGTGCGCACGGTAACCCTGTTGTATTGCAGCATGAGCTTGATTTGTTAGCCGCAACAGCACAAGCCGCAACCGATGCGGGGCTAGCACTTAACGCTGGTCACGATCTCAATGTAGATAATTTACCAGCATTGATAGAGCACATTCCAGAATTAGCGGAAGTATCCATTGGTCATGGCTTAACCGCAGATGCTTTGATCTACGGTATGGATGCAACGGTTAAGCGGTTTCTTCGTGCGTGTGGTTGAACAGTTTCAATGCAGCGTATTGCAGTAGCATGATGATTTTTTTATTCGATCGATGAAATCCCGATTAAATAAGGCGGGAAGCGTTGCGACCATACAATCCTGTTTTGTTTTGTAATGATACGAAAAATCTGAGTTAACTGGTGCAGCATATAGAACACTGTGACCGCAATGGTTATATTCAAGATCATAAAAGCAAAAACCTTCAACTCGCCGCAACTATTTCAATGCCTACTGCGTAAGTAAAGTTCCACGAACCCTTTTTAAGGCAAATAAATGAAATTAATCACTATTGCAGCCGCAGTACTGGCCATGAGTTCAAGCTTGGTCTTCGCTGCAGCCCATTCGATGGCGCCAAAAGTTGAAGCCATGGACCAAGATGTCTCAAATGGTATTGTTAGTGCCAGTATGGTCTCGGCTGCGGAAAATGGTTGGATGGTTGTCCATCGAACTGACGCTTCAATGAAACCTGGCCCTGTTGTTGGTTACGCGCCGCTTCGTCACGGAGAAAATATTGATGTTGCAGTCATTTTGCAAGAATCTGTTGCACCGGGCGATATGTTAATGCTCATGGTTCATGCAGAAACTGGCGGTATGGCTCAGGGTGTTTTCGAATATACGTTGGGAGCTAAAGAAGATGGCCCAATTAAAATTGACGATAAGTTGGTTATGAAGGTTATAACCGCTAAATAAGTGTCGACGCGTTCCATGCACAGGTTCGGAAAAGCCAATCCGGACCTGAGCTTTAATCGTACAGGTTTGAATTGTCGTCGCACGCTATTCGTGCCATTGCACTGACACTTTTGCTCAATATCATTTATATCGAGGCGATCGCAATGCTATTAAAGTTAACATTTAATGTTTTGATACTAAGATCTTGTATGCGACACTGAGTCGTGAGTAAAAAGTTCAAAACGAGATAGCCAATGAAATCGATTAAACACGTTGTCCTTGCAATGCCATTGTTAGTAGTTCTAACAGGATGCGAAACTCTCTCTGGAGTAATGCCAGGTAATAATTCTCAGGATGAAATTGTCATCACTGAGCCAGACGCAATTGCCCAAATACAGTCCACCTTGAAAGATGGCGAAACCTTGTGGGAATTCTCTGAGCGAACCACGGGCAGTGGTTTTAACTGGGAAAAAATCGCACTTCTGAATTCTATTAAAGATGAAAGAAACGTCGATGCTGGATTGGTACTATTGGTACCGCCTGAATTAGCACTTGATGATTTGAAAGATCAATAAGAATTAGAATTTAATTGAACCGGCGAGAGCTTTGCCGGTTCAATTGAGAGCACGAACAGCACGAACAGCACGAACAGCACGAACAGCACGAACAGCACGAACAGCACGAACAGCACGAACTCATTCTAGTGCCGTAATTGTCATCAGCTGCAATCCGTATTAGTTGTTAGATGGTGTCAAGATCAATGGCGCTACCACTATTTAAGGACTGCATGGCAGCTTCAGCCAGCCTCAATGATTCCACACCATCATTATGATCTGCCAGCGGCTTTTCGCCCAATTCCAGTGCTCGTATAAAATCTTCAAGTTCTAACCGGTAAGCATCTTGATAGCGTTCGAGGAAGAAATGCAGCGGTACTTCCGCGCTAACGCCGTCGGCATTGGAGTGCACAAGATTGGTGGCGCAGTTGTTCATCGCTTGCAACATGCCGTTCGAACCAAAGGCTTCTATGCGCTGGTCGTATCCGTAGACTGATCTTCGGCTATTGGTAATCATGGCGATTTTGCCATTGGTGGACGTAAGTGTGACGCATGCTGTATCGATGTCACCAGCTTCGCCAATCTTCTTGTCAATCAAAGCACTGCCTGATGCAAACACAGAAGAGATAGGCTCATCGAGAACCCAGCGTGCAATATCAAAGTCATGAATCATCATGTCGCGAAACAGACCACCTGAAACCTTAATGTACTCAACCGGTGGGGGCGCAGGGTCGCGGCTGATTAGGATGAGCGTCTCTAACGTGCCGATATCTCCATTTTGAACCCGTTGATGTAATTTACTAAATTGTGGGTCGAAGCGTCGGTTAAAGCCTAGGGCGCAAAGGATGCCAGACTTTTCGATATGATCTGCAGCATCGCGTGCGCTGGCAAGGCTTAGATCAATGGGTTTTTCGCAGAACACAGGCATCTTTTTATCAGCGCATTTTTTCAACAGTGGTGCGTGTGTGTCGGTCGCGCTTGCGATAATAACCGCATCAATTTCTTTGTCTTCAAATACGCTAGCTATACTGGCAACCTGTGCATCGCAGGCCTTCGCGGCCTCAATTGCTGATGGTTCGTGTGCATCACAAACCGTTTTAATATTCGCGCCTGCCACGCCCGCAACGGCCATAGCGTGTACCTTGCCGATTCGGCCTGCGCCAATTAGTGCCAAATTTTTCATTATATGTTCGCCTTTTTTTGTGTTTAGTCAAAACTTTCTGCGCGTCGATAACCCAGTGCAATACACAGAGTTTGTGCAAGGCACATGCTGGATGTAAGAGAGCGGAACGATCTAACTTCAGCATCGGGTACGGTAAATACGATGTCCGCCAACTCAGCGGTAGGACAATCCGTATCGCCAGTGATGAGGATAATTTTAGCGCCGTTTGAAGATGCTTTTTTTATTACTGATTGAGTTATATCTGCATACGGTTTGAATGTAATTGCGATAAGCGTATCGGTTGCTGCAATGCAATCAGCCTCTTCATCGTGCATCATCCCGAGTCCGCTTATCGCATGACATTTCACTTGCATATGATTCAGTGCATAAACAAAGTACATCGACACTGGAAAGGCGCGGCGTATTCCACAAACATGAATAGCAGATGTTTCATCGAGTAGTTCGACTGCTTGATTGAGTAGTGCAGGGTCAATACGTTCTTGAAGCTCCTGCATCGACGACACATTGGCAACAGTAAACTCTGTGAGTAACTGCTGAGCAGATACGGTGTGGTCGTCGTCTTGAAATTGTTGCGAGCCGCGAATTCGAGAGCCGTAGTCACTGTAGTTTTTGTGTAGGTGTTCCTTGTATAGCTTTTGTAGTTCACTGAATCCACTGAACTCGAAATGGTTGGCGAAGCGAACCAGAGTAGAGGCGTGCACGCCAGCTTTGTCGGCGATGACAGCGGCTGTATCCAGTGCCAACGACTGTGGGTTATCGCTAACGAATTCACTAACTTCCTTCAAGCGTCGACTCAAGTTGTCGTGTTCGCTAGCTAGTTGTTTTCGCATCTGTTCCAAGTTGGCTGGTTGCAAAGGGATAAGGCTCTTGCGCAAGTTGCCATGCGTTATAGCAAATGGATGACGCGGGAGTGTAACTCGAAATATATGTTCCAAACAAGCCTTTATCTACTGAAATCAGTCAAAATATCTATTGAAATAGAATATATATTCCAATAATATGGCGTTACGCTGATTTACTCTTCTCACTTCTGACTCTTTTAAGCTCTTCGAATGACAGACTCAAACACCAATCTTGACCTCATCTGCCTCGGTCGCGCCGGAGTCGATTTCTATGCAGACCAAGTGGGTAGTCGACTTGAAGATGTCGGTAGTTTCTCTAAATACATCGGCGGCTCATCAACCAACATTGCTTGCTGCTCCTCACGCATGGGGTTAAACGCGGCATTAATTACTCGCGTAGGCAATGAGCACATGGGCGAATTTATTCGTGAACAACTACAGCGCGAGGGTGTTGATACTTCGCATGTTGTAACCGACCATGATCGGTTAACGGCATTAGTCGTTCTAGGAATCAAAGATAAAGACACCTTTCCACTGATTTTCTATCGTGAAAATTGTGCTGACATGGCGATCTCAAAAGATGATTTTGATGAAGACTTTATCGCCAGCGCCAAAGCGTTACTCATTACAGGCACGCATTTCTCCTCTGAGCATGTTTATGAAACCTCTCGACATGCGTTAAATCTTGCGCGCATGAACAAGGTGAAGACTGTTATCGATATTGATTATCGACCAGTGCTGTGGGGACTGACCTCTAAAGGTGACGGCGAAACGCGATTTATAGCCAACGATTCGGTAACGCATCATTTGCAAACTATTCTGCCTGAGTTTGACCTTATCGTTGGTACTGAAGAAGAGATTCATATCGCCGGTGGTAGTACAGATACAGTGCAAGCTATGCGTAATATTCGAAATATCAGTGAAGCGGTTTTAGTGCTGAAACGCGGACCTTATGGGGCTAGCGTATATGAGGGTGATATTCCCGATACGCTTGATGAAGGCATAACGGTACAAGGCGTAACGGTCGATGTATTAAACGTGCTGGGAGCAGGGGATGCTTTTATTTCAGGGTTTTTACGAGGTTGGATAAATAATGAGGGACACGAACAAGCGCTGCGTTATGCGAATGCGTGTGGTGCATTGGTAGTTTCTCGGCATGGGTGTACGCCTGCGATGCCGACTCGAGAAGAATTAGATTATTACTTGGCGAATAGCGCAAGCATCGCAAAACCCGATCAAGATACGCAGCTTAATTATTTGCATCGCGTAACAACGCATTCAAGAACATGGTCAGATTTACATATCCATGCGTTTGATCATCGCATTCAGCTTGAAGATATGGTGCAGGTGGCAGGCGCTCCCTTGTCTCGTATTCCAGTACTTAAAAACCACTTGCTTAGCGCAACGCATAAAGTGATAGCGCAAATGAATTTGCACAACACCAGTGGCATTTTGTGCGATGGAAAATTCGGTCAAGACGTGCTGAATGCGGCAACCGGAACTGAGCTATGGATTGCACGACCAGTTGAACAACCCAAAGCCATTCCTCTTGAGTTTGAAAATGGCCAAAGCATCGGTACCATACTGGGTTCATGGCCGCTAGAGCATATAGTTAAATGCTTAGTGTTCTACAGTCGCGATGATGCCGATGGTCTAAAAACTGCCCAAGATCAGAAAATTATTGAACTTTATGATGCATGTTGTCATAGCCATCACCAGCTTTTGCTGGAAATCATTCCGCCAAAGGAGAGATTGTCGGTCGGTGAGTCGCTGTTCAACAGCATCACGCATATGTTCGCGCTGGGAATTCGACCCGACTGGTGGAAACTACCGTGCATGGAGGCGGAGTGGGTGGTCAAAATAGATGCGCTTATTCGTGCAGAAACACCGCATTGCAAGGGCATTGTTGTCCTAGGGTTGGATGCACCAGTTGACGAACTAGCAGCCGGATTCAAAGCCTTCAAGGGGTGTGAGTTGGTCAAAGGGTTCGCTGTAGGCCGAACCATTTTTGGTAAGCCTGCCTTAGCGTGGTTGGCAGGTGAGATAAATGATGAGCAGCTCATCGAGCAGGTGGCAGCCAATTATTCGCAGGTAACCAATGCCTGGCAAAGTGCTATGCGGCCCTGATCTCATTATTCGTGTGGGTTGGTACTATTAGATTTGGCTTTAAGTGGGCAAAATAGTCGCTCTGGCGTCCAGAACTGAGGTGCTCGCGCATTGTTGTTCCGCTATGATGCCATGGTGGAAGCGAAAAGCATACCGGTGTACGAATTGCTCACTTGGCGAATCAGCCAATTTAAGGGTCGTTCGGGCATCAATCAGATTTAACTTGAGATAAAAACAATGATTGAGAACCTGATAAACAATAAGCGAACGGCCAGTACCAGTGGCCGTGAGCAGCCTGTGTATAACCCCGCAACAGGGGAGGCAATTGATAGCCTAGGTCTGTCTAGCGTCGATGAAGTCAATGCAGCGATTGATGCCGCAGCTTCTGCGTTTCCTGCTTGGTCTAAGTTACCACCGTTAAAACGTGCCGCTATCATGTTCCGTTTCAATGAGCTCATTGGGCAGAATATGGATGCCATTGCAAAAGAGATTTCTCGTGAACACGGCAAAACCCATGAAGATGCCTTAGGCGAAGTGCAGCGTGGTAAAGAGGTAGTGGAATTTTGTTGTGGTATGCCACAAATGTTAAAGGGTGAGTTTTCACGTAACGTTGGCCCTTCCATTGATAGTTACTCTGATCGACAAGCACTCGGTGTTTGCGCCGGAATTACGCCATTCAACTTTCCCGCTATGGTGCCATTGTGGATGTACCCTGTTGCTATTGCTTGCGGCAATACCTTCATATTGAAACCATCAGAACGCGATCCATCGTCAGTCATGATGCTTGCTGAATTGTTTCACCAAGCCGGTTTGCCTGAAGGAGTATTGAATGTTGTTCACGGTGACAAGACTGCGGTTGACGCCATCATGGATAGCCCAATTGTTCAGGCAGTAAGCTTTGTTGGCTCTACGCCGATTGCTGAATATGTTTATCAACGTGGCACTCAAGTTGGCAAGCGTGTTCAAGCCCTTGGTGGGGCGAAGAATCACATGGTTGTAATGCCTGATGCTGATCTCGACCAAGCTGTTGATGCGCTAATGGGTGCAGGTTTTGGTTCTGCTGGCGAACGTTGCATGGCAATTTCAGTAGCAGTTCCAGTGGGTGAAGAGACCGCTGATCGGTTAGTTGAAAAACTACGACCAAGAGTGGAAGCTTTGAAAGTAGGGCCTTCCGATGATAGTGATGCTGAAATGGGGCCGGTTATTACTGCCGATGCTAAAGCGCGCATTACCGGGCTTATCGATGAAGGTGTTAACGCCGGCGCTGAGTTAATTGTTGATGGACGCTCATTGAGTTTGCAAGGCTACGAGAACGGATACTTTCTTGGCGGCAGCTTGTTCGATCGAGTTACCACCGACATGCGTATCTATAAAGAAGAAATATTCGGTCCTGTATTGTCAATTGTGCGAGCCGCGAACTACGATGAAGCCGTAAACATGATCAATGATCATGAGTATGGAAACGGTACCGCGATATTTACACGTGATGGTGATGCTGCGCGTAGTTTTACCGACAGTATTCAAGTTGGTATGGTTGGTGTGAACGTACCGTTGCCTGTGCCAGTTGCCTACCATAGTTTTGGTGGGTGGAAGCGATCACTGTTTGGCGATCATTCTATCTATGGTCCTGAAGGCGTGCACTTCTATACTCGTCTAAAAACGATCACTAGCCGTTGGCCAACGGGTATTAAAGAAGGTTCTGTATTCTCGTTTCCAACGGAGTAATGAGTAGTTAATAAAAGCTGAAATGCTTTTACAGTCGGTTTGGCGGTGTTGGCATAAAGCCATAACCGTTAAGCCGACTTTTCAAATAAGCTGGTTTTTCGCCAGATAGATCACCACCGTAACCGTTAACGTTGAAAACAGGGTGGAGATAACCACTGCACTAAGCGCACGCTCGGTCCATACATCGTAGTGCTGTGAAATCACAAATACATTAGTAGCTGATGGTAGTGCGGCAAGCAACACGGCAGAGTAGAGCCAAATCGCTGGTAGATCAGTTAAATTAGACACCACCAGATACATGAGTATTGGATGCAGTATGAGTTTTATCGGCACCAAGTAGGTAAGCTCGATTGGTATTCTCTTTAACGGTCTCATGGCAGCGGTTACGCCCATGGCAAACAGTGCACATGGTGCGGCCGCCCCAGATAACATGGTTAACATAGTTTCAATCGGTGCCGGTGGCACAAACTTAAACCATGCGCCTAACATGCCTGCAATGGTGGCAAGAATGAACGGATGCGTCGCTATTTTACGAGCGGTGTCTGTTACCAGTTGTAGTCGACTGGATTTATGGTTTCCTCCAATCGCCATAGCCAGTGGTGCAACGATAAAGTGCATCGCATTGTCTAGGCTAAAAATAAGCGCGACTGGTACCGCAGCCCCAGGTCCAAAAGCCGCTATTGCGATTGGTGGCCCAAGATAACCTATGTTGCCGTAAGCCCCGGCGAAACCTTGGATAGCACTGACTTCAATTTTCTCGCGTCGAAGCACACGTGCAATCACAAAGCACAGCGAAAAGACGGCTAACGTGGCAAGCGTTGTTCTGGTCAAAAAATCAATACGATAAAATTGTTCGATTGGTGTGCGCGATAGCAATTGAAAAAACAGGGCTGGCAATGAAATATAAACAACAAAGAAATTAAGCCATGCCAACCCTTCCACCGGAATTTTACGTAGCCTGCCACTGACATAGCCAAGTGCAATCAGTGCAAATAAAGGAGCGATGAGCCCGACTATCTGGAACATGGTGGATGGAACCGTTATCTTGTAATAGGTTTGAACTTCCTTCTAGTGCTTGATATTAACAAAGAGTGAATAGTATTGCCGCTCTTTATAATAAGCTAGCTTGATCACACTTATATCCCTATATTGATAACGTTCAACCGCGCTCCTTTTGAATAGTAAGGATACGACGTTTTTTTATGCTTTAAAAGTCGCTTCGGTAGTTGGTATTAGGCTTTGCGAAAATTCAGCATGTGTCATCACGAATAGCGTTTTTTTGCGCTCGTCTGGTATATCGAAAAAACTCCTTCGGCTTTCAGATGCAATAACGATTGGATCTAATCCGATATCGCTGATTTGATCATTCGTCATTTGCTCCAGTTCACGGCGCTCTCGCCAGATTTCGTTCATTACCGGAATATTAATCACTAGATTAATGAATGCCATGAGTAAATGTTTTGGGTAGCCCTTTAACGCGAACCAACCCAACTTGTTGTGCAGTGTGAGCAGGTGTCGATTTCTTATCTCTGTCTTGATTTCCATTTGCATCCTCTCTTGATGTGCGGTAAACATAGTAGATACAGTTTTGACCAAAAGTTGGAATTGTGGAAACGAATTAATGTGATTACTCGCATCACCAAAATTGATAGTTGAATCGAACCATGCATAGAAATTTAGAACTAGTTTCTCTTCGAACATTAATAGCAGTAGCTGAAACTGGTGGCATGACGCGTGCGGCCAACTCTCTGCACATGACACAGTCTGCCGTTAGCATGCAAATGAAACGGCTAGAGGAGCAGTTGTCGGTTCAACTGCTGAAACGCGATGGAAGAAAAGTGGTGGTCACGGTTGAGGGTGATCGGCTTATCTCGTACGGAAGGCGGCTACTTGAAATAAATAATGAAGCAATGCGAAGCTTGAAGGAGCCTTTGTACGATGCGAGCATAACCTGTGGAGTATCGGGCGATATCGTACATCCATATTTGCCAAAAATATTGCAAGGATTTCAAAGCAATTACCCGCGGTTAGGTATTAATCTGAAAACTGATTACAGCTATTTTTTACGCAGAGGATTAAAGAACGGGGTATTCGATGTCATTTTAACGACTGAACTTACACCAGCAGAAGGAGGGGTTGTGCTAACAAAGCAGGCACTCGTTTGGATGGGAAATCCGAAAGGAGAATGCTGGACACAAAGGCCATTGCCGGTAGCCATGTCACACAATTGTATGTTTAGAAAGCCTGTCATTGATGCGTTAGACGAAGCCAGTGTCAGCTGGTTGGACGTTGCGCAATCTATGACGGATGAGTCTGCATTGGTTGTTTCCGCCGCCGATATGGGGGTGCGTGCAGAACTGCTGTTTGGTTGCGTTCAAGGAATAGAACAAATCGAACACAACGGTGAACTTCCTTATTTGCCGGAGTATTGTGTGGTTATGTACTGCTCTCCGGGACTCAACAGTGATATTGCAGATGAATTTACTAGAGTGGCGAATCAGGTTTTTGGCGCGGCCTAACTAAAAGTGAACCCTATGAACATTTTCCAACACCCCGACGTTGTGCACGTTGCGGCCATGCTAGAGGCGAATCAGTTACCAACCGCCGATTTATCTGAACTAAACCCTGATCATTTTCTTGGTTGTGGTGAACCTTCAAATCCAATGGGCGTCATCGGATTGGAGATGTTCGAGGATGTTGGTTTGTTCCGTTCACTTGTGGTGGATAGGCGTGCGCGAGGGCAGGGTTGTGGTAAAGCACTTGTACAGAGCCTTGAAACCTTCGCAAAAGAGAACAATATCCGAACGATGTATTTGTTGACTGAGACAGCTGAAGGTTACTTTGCCAGTTTGGGTTACGCCAAAATCGAACGACTCAACGCACCTGATTCCATCAAGCATACGCGTGAATTTAGTGGGCTTTGTCCGGAAGATGCGATACTGATGGGTAAGGAACTTTAGTTACACCTAGTTTAGAGGTAAATCGTATACCAGTAGAAATTGTCATAAGAAAACTAGATGCATACTACTATGCAATTAACTTTAAATTTTTCGAAGTCGTCAATTTTGATTTTATTATTATGAACTGGCTGTAAATACTATGATTACCATTCGTGAGTATGAAAAACGGGATGCTAAAGCCAATTTCAAATATGCGAATAATCCTGACATAGCGCGATACTTATTCGAAACGTTTCCGTCACCCTATACGTTAGATAATTCCACTTGGTGGACAAGTGAAGGCTGCAAAGAGCTACCAGGAGTACACAGGGCTATCGATTTAGATGGAGAATGCATTGGTTCGATTGGGGCTACGCCGGGAGAGATGGAGAACAGATACTCATGGGAGATTGGATATTGGATTGGGCAGCCCCATTGGAGGAAGGGATACGGTTCCAATGCATTGAAGCAAATGACGGAATTTGTGTTCCAAAACACAGATGCAAAGCGATTGTACGCTCCCGAGCTTGCACCTAATAAAGCTTCAATGAAAACACTAGAGAAATGTGGATTTGAATTAGAAGGAGTACATGCATGTGCGGTGTACAGGGAGTCAGAAGGTGGATTCTTAGATGAGCACATTTTTGCGCTAGTACAATCCTAAACTTGAGCTGCTATTGTGTATTCTGATTCGATTCATAATTCAATGGTTGTGGCCTTTGAGTATCCGGTGAAGAAACTCTCCACTGGCTCATAGCTTTGAAAAAAGGGGAGAATGTTGAACTAACATGAATGAGATGATTACGATTGATTGCAACGAAATCCGAAGCTGGAATACGCTCCATGATGTTTTTGCTAGACAATTAGGGTTTCCAGCATTTTATGGTCGAAATATGGATGCTTGGATTGACTGCATGACATCGATCGATGAACCTGATGATGGAATGTCATCCGTACACTGTGCAGCAGGGAGTGTTTTCACGATAGCTCTGATAAATGTTAAAGACTTTCGAGCTAGAGATCGGGAGCTATACGATGCTATTGTTGAATGCTCTTCATTTGTTAATTATCGACGGATTGATAGTGGCGAAGCACCCGTACTAGCGTTGTCATTTCAATCAAGTGCATGAATTTGCAGAGCTAATTGTTCACATGTACATTCGAACTAGGCGCAAAGCGCACATGGTGAGACCATCTAGAAATACTGTCTGGATTAAATGCTGCAAGAATTACCCACGCAGAGAAAAAGGCCTGTAGCTAAAAATTAAAATGAGAGAATCCCATGAAAGATACTAGCCATCACGATGAAAAAATTGCAAAAATGACATTTGCATCTGTCTATCCTCATTACGTTAATAAGATCGAAAAGAAGGGCGGGGCGAAAGAAGAATTACATCAAGTGATTACATGGTTAACGGGTTTTACAGACAAGCGACTGGAAAAATGCATTGAAGAAAAAATCACTTTTGAGAGTTTTTTTACAAAAGCTAAGCTTAATCCCAATGCGAACTTAATAAAGGGTGTCATTTGCGGATACAGAGTTGAAGAAATTGAAAATCCTCTAACTCAAAAGGTACGTTATCTAGACAAACTTGTGGACGAATTGGCCAAGGGTAAAAAGATGGAGAAAATACTTAGAAGTGCATAAACAGCTATCTGAACTACTACCGTTATTTGGCCCAATTGATATTTCCTTTTGCCCAGTAGCTATTAAGTAGGCCAGTATTGAACGTTTTCACAAGGCCTTATAGCCCGATAAAATCAAACTAGCCCCCATCACAACTAACAGTCTATAAATTATTTTATGGAACTGTTCCTCTTTCACCTTGTTAACCAGCACATTGCCAAGAACGCCACCAATGAGCATAGGTATCAAGCCCAATGCGTAGTTCGTTAATGTCGCTGTCGATAACAATCCGCTGCCACCATAAAAAATTAGTGTGATGGTGCTTAAGCACAAACTGAATGCATGTATGGTGGCGCGAAACGTTTTGGCATCGAGCTTGGCCCATTGCAAACACATCACCAGCGGTATGCCCAGAAGACTGTAGGCACCACCCAGAACACCAATAACAAATCCGAATGGCCATACAGCGGTTGCAGGCATTGGTCCTATAGGTTTAAGCGCCATTAGTACATTCACGCTAACGGCAACGACAATGGCGCCCAAGGTCATTTTTACAATGGCTTCATCAACAAAAACTAAAAAGCTTATGCCCAGTGGCACGCCAAGGCTGGCTGTTAAAAGCAGTCGCCACATGATGCCTGAGTCGATATCTCGCCAAGTTGTCCAGACAATGCCCACAGACAAAGTAATAGTCAACATCGCTATTAGAGGGGTTATCTGAGTGATAGGCATAACCAGCGTTAGCGCCGGGATCGATAATATGGCTGAACCAAAACCAAAGGCCGATTGAACGGTGAAAGCCAGAATGATGAAAATGGCGGCGAATAGCAATGTCATGAGCGGATGTTGCAGGGGTAGTGCGAATAAAGCAATGGCGCAAAAGAAAAAGGCCGCTAATGCGGCCTAGTTTCAAAATAACGGTGTGGTTAGAACATTTAATAAAAGGTTCTACCGGCTGGTCGTATTAGTCGACCTTGGTTGCTTTGCCAGCGCTGTTTAGCTTTGGCTTTACTTTGTCATGGTACATCTGTTTTACCATGTCCCAATTACGGCCAACCCACCAGCCAACCCCTGCAACGATTATTGTCCACAACATACTCATGCCCTCTGAAAAAAAGATTACTCTTAAGATGATGGGGCCGTTCCCCACCTTTTCAATAGGTTATCAGTGCTACCGACGACGATGCAACTGCATTTAGGGTGAGTATCTGCAAAATAGCGTTAACTCTAAGTAATAAACTGTGGAATGAACCATCCGCCTTACATATTAGGGTAATTCGGACCACCGCCACCTTCCGGTGTCACCCAAGTGATATTTTGGCTCGGGTCTTTGATGTCGCACGTTTTACAGTGAATACAATTCTGAGAATTGATTTGAAACTTTGGAATATCATCCTCAACCACGACTTCGTAGACACCAACTGGGCAGTACCGCTGGGCAGGTTCTGCATACTTCGGCAGATTTTCCTTGATCGGAATGCTGGGGTCGGCAAGCGTTAGGTGAACAGGCTGATTCTCTTCATGGTTGGTGTTGGACAGAAACACCGAAGAAGCTTTATCAAAACTGATTTTACCGTCGGGTCTTGGGTACTCAATAGGCCGACAGCTGTCTGCCCGTTTCAGAGTGGCATGGTCTGGAATGTCATCACGAAAGTTAAAAGGTAGTTTTCCACCAAAAATGTTCTGATCAATGAAGTTATAACCTGCACCCATGATCATGCCGAATTTGTGCATCGCTGGGCCGAAATTCTTGGATGACTCAAGTTCGTCGAATGCCCAGCTGTCCTTGAAGTTGTCAGAATACTTTACCGCATCAACTGCGCGATCATCTCCCTTTGCAAGTTCTATCGCCAGTGTCTCGGCCGCGATCATGCCCGATTTCATAGCGGTGTGTGTGCCTTTGATTTTCGCAAAGTTTAACGTTCCAGCGTCACAACCGATTAGCATCGCGCCAGGCATGTGCATACGGGGTAGGGAGTTCAATCCACCTTTAACAATAGCGCGGGCACCATAGCTGACACGCTTGCCGCCTTCGAGTTGCTTTGCAATAAGCGGATGATGCTTAAAGCGTTGAAATTCGTCGAAGGTGCTTAGGTGTGGGTTGCTGTAGTTAAGATCGATGATGAGGCCAACGACGACTTGATTGTGCTCTAAGTGATACAGAAACGAGCCACCGGTGGTTTTAGATTCATTTAGAGGCCAGCCAGTACCGTGCAGTACCAAACCGGGTTTGTGGTTTTTAGGATCAACTTCCCACAGCTCTTTGATACCGATACCGTAGTGCTGAGGTGAGCACCCCTCATCAAGTTTGAACTTGCGTATAACTTGCTTACCCAAGTGACCGCGACACCCTTCAGCAAAGATAGTGTATTTCGCATGCAACTCCATACCCACTTCATGACTGTCTTTGGGTTTGCCTGATTCATCCAAGCCCATGTCGCCGGTGGCAACACCTTTAACACTGCCGTCTTCGTTGTAAAGAATTTCTGCAGCGGCAAAGCCTGGGAAAATTTCAACTCCTAGGCTTTCGGCTTGCTCGCCTAACCAGCGTGTGAGATTACCTAAGCTTGCGATGTAGTTGCCATCGTTATGCATGGTTTTAGGCGCCATCCAGTTGGGTACTTTGAATGCACCTTCAGGCTTTGTGAACAGGTAAATTTCATCTTCCGTTACTTCGGTTTCCAATGGTGCACCCATTGTTTTCCAGTCGGGAAATAGTTCTGTTAATGCTCGGGTGTCAATAACTGCACCGGAAAGAATATGAGCGCCAACTTCAGACCCTTTCTCAAGGACAACAACGCTGATTTCTTGCTCCTTCTCCTTTGCAATTTGCATTAAGCGGCACGCGGTACTCAGCCCAGCGGGGCCTGCACCGACGATCACAACATCGAACTCCATCGATTCGCGTTCAGTAGTCATAGTAGTTACTCAATAGTTCTCATCAGGTCTGTTGCTAAGGCTTGTTGGCAGTAGCACTATCTGACCGATTGGTTAGTTTGTTCTATTACAAGCTTTACGGATAATGTGCCAAAAGCTTTATTTAATTAGTATCGCTGAAGCTATTTGGCTTTCAGTGCTAGCAGGTCTGTGGTTTTACCTTTCTTTGCAGGCCAGGCTTCAGCGCCCAGTTCTTTGCGAAGACGTTTGGCTAGAACCTTTTGAGCCTTCTTCTCACCGTGTACCAGCAGCACGGGAGGACGTTTTTTAAAACTTGCGTACCAGTCCATCATACCTTGCTGATCTGCATGGGCCGAGAGTCCACCCACCGTATGAACTTGGGCCGCAACCTTATGCTTTTGGCCCCAAAGCTTGATGAATGGGTCGCCATTCACTAGCCTTCTTCCGGTTGAGCCCGGGGATTGGTAGCCAGCAATAATGATGTGGCACTCTTTTCGCCACACATTATGCTTTAAATGATGGCGAATCCGCCCGCCTGTACACATACCACTACCTGCGATAATGATGGCGCCAGACTCAACCTTATTCAATGCCATCGATTCTTCTGGGTCGCTGGTGAACTTCAAGTTCGGCATGCTTAACAATGGGCCGTGTTCGTTGTAATAGGCTGCTGCTGTCTCGTCGTACAAAGCCGTGTGTTTTAGATAAATATCGGAGGCTTTAATCGCCATCGGGCTATCGAGGTAAATATTCCAATTCTCCAGTCCCCATTCTTTATAGAATCGAGCGAACATGTACAGAATCATCTGGCTACGACCAACAGAGAATGCCGGAATAAGAATATTGCCTTTGCTGTTTTTAACTGCTTCTGCGATCGCACTCACTTCATCGAACGTTTCAGTCCAATCTCGATGCGAGCGATTGCCGTAAGTGCTTTCCATCAAAACCAAGTCAGCATGTTCCAGGTGTGTAAAGTCACGCAGAATAGGCGCGCCGCGATGACCTAGATCGCCACTGAATACAACAGTGCGAGTTTGATCGCCTTCAGTGAGCGTAAGCTGCACGATGGCGGAACCCAAGATGTGGCCAGCGTCGAACAAGCGGATGCTGACACCATCGGTGACTTTTTGTTCTTCATCGTAACGAACCGTTTTGAAGCGACTCAGTGTTTCTTCAACATCTTGTTTTGAATACAACGGCGTAAGTGGTGGCTTGCCTTTTCTCTTGCGAATTTTGTTGCGATAAATGACGTCGCGTTCATTTAGGCTGGCAGAATCTTTTAGCAGCACGTTACAGAGATCAGCACTGGCTTCATGGGTGTAGATAGGACCTTGGAACCCTAAACGCACCAGCATGGGGAGCCGTCCACTGTGGTCAATGTGAGCATGGCTTAAAACCACGGCGTCGACGGTCGACGCATCAAAGGGGAAGCCATCGTGATTGCGCAGCTCATCTTTTGATCGGCCTTGTATCAATCCACAGTCGAGCAAGACCTTTCGGTCTCCGATTTCAAGTAAGTGGCAAGAACCGGTTACTTCTTCGGCTGCGCCGTAGCTGGTTAGTTTCATGGCTGTTTTAGTCGTTCTCAGGCTGATGAATGGGCCAAATTTGTCACAATATTAAGCAATACTGCAGAGAGTGTGCCTTGCTGGGCTCGGATATGATCGCGTGTGTGCATACTCGGGTTAAACTACAGGCGGCTAGAGCCATTATAACCTGTCCGATACCGCCTTATTCACCGGCCTTAATCCATACTACGCAGCATGTCCGTAAACGAATCACTTTATGCCACTTGCGCCTCCGGGCTGCAGGTATTGCTCGCGGCTGAACTCCGTGAGCTGGGGGCTGTTGATGTCTCCACTGCGGGGGCGGGAGTTCGCTTTGGTGGTGGGCTCGAGGTTGCCTACAAAGTTTGCCTTTGGTCGCGGATTGCGAATCGGGTTTTGCTCCCCATTCATACTGGGAATGCGCCCACGCCAGAGGCGTTATATGACGTAGTTCGAGAGGTGGACTGGTCCACGCATATGGCGCTGAAGTCGACTCTGGCCGTCGATTTTTTCACCGCCAATTCTACGATTACCCATTCACAATATGGTGCGTTAAAAGTAAAGGATGCGGTGGTTGATCAATTCCGCGAAAAAACGGGCGATAGACCAAACGTTGAGCGAGATACCCCCGACCTTCGCATTAATGTATACCTGTTCAGAAACAAAGCGCGTATCGCCATTGATTTGTCGGGCAGCAGTTTGCACCGGCGTGGCTATCGTGAGCAGGCGGGTCCTGCGCCTGTAAAAGAGAACCTAGCTGCCAGCTTATTGCTTGCATGTGATTGGCCGGCTCGTGCCCAACGTGGCGAAGCGTTTGCCGATCCTTTATGTGGTTCAGGCACGTTGGTTATAGAAGCTGCGATGATGGCTTGCAATATTGCGCCAGGCTTAAAACGGTCGCACTTTGGTTTTACCGGCTGGCTTGGTCATGATGAACCGCTATGGAATGGCGTTCTAACAGAGGCTAAAGAATCAATCACCACAGCGCCGTGCATGCTAAGCGGTGCCGACAAAGACAATCGAGCAATTACTCTGGCTGTTGAGAATGCCAAGCTTGCAGGTGTTGAAGATGCCGTGCAGTTTCACCATGAAGATGTGCTGTCGCAAAACAATCAGGTTTCCTCATCTACTGGTTTGCTAGTCACTAATCCTCCCTACGGTGAACGGCTTGAAATCGAATCGCGTTTTTACGAACACCTTGGTTCGGCATTGAGTCGTCACTACGCGGGCTGGGACTGTGCAATATTTACCGCGCTCTCTGCGCCTTTGCGGCAAATGCGGCTTCCATTGAAACCCACGTTGGGGGTGAAAAATGGTCCGATTGAATGTTCGTTGTTTGAGGGCAGCATTCCAAATGTGTCGGCATCCGCGGCGGCTGCGATCAGCGCTGCGTCTACTACAACATCGATGTCGTCTTCTGCCAACGCGTCTGGCTCAGAGTCCGCATCTGACTCAGACACTGCAACTGATGCTGCATCGGTTTGGGCTAATGCTACAGCGAACCGACACAATTCTGACACCGCACAGCAAGAGGTTGGCGGTGACATGCAAGCTGGTGCTGCGGTCAACCCAATGGCGGTTGATGCAGAACCATTTGCCAACAGGCTGAAGAAGAACCTTAAGAAGTTAAAGTCTTGGCAAAAGCGTGAGAAAGCTGCCGCATGGCGTGTTTATGATGCCGATTTACCCGAGTTTGCTGTCGCTATCGATATTTATGATTGCGAAGTTGGTAAGGGTTTCGAACGACACGTAGTGGTTCAAGAATATCAAGCACCTGCAACGGTGAACACGGCCATGGCTGAGGCACGATTAAAAGCCGCGCTGGCGGCGATTCCTGTTGCGTTGTCTGTTAATGCAACTGAGGTGCACTTGAAAGTGCGCGAGAAGCAATCTGGACTCTCGCAGTACGAAAAGCAATCTGTGAGTAAAATTACTGGTCTGATTCGCGAGTACGACTACGTACTGGAATGTAACTTTACAGACTACCTAGATACCGGCGTGTTTTTAGATCATCGTAAAATACGTCGGTTCATTAAAAGCGAAGCGGCAGGCAAGCGCTTCCTTAACTTGTTCGCTTATACCGGTAGCGCCACCATTGCCGCCGCCGCTGGTGGTGCGAGTAGTAGTGTGTCGGTCGATTTGTCTAATCGTTATTCGCAGTGGCTAACGCGTAATTTGCGCCACAATGGTTTGAACGAAACCGACAATGAAGTCGTCCGCAGCGATGTTAATCTTTGGCTAGAAAACTACAAAGGTGCCCGCTTCGACTTGATTTTGCTCGATCCACCAACATTTTCAAATTCAACTGGCATTGATGCTGACTGGAACCTGCAACGCGATCACGCGGCCTGCATAAGAAAATGCATGAGCATGTTGGAACCAGATGGCATTCTTATGTTCTCAAATAACTTCCGACGCTTTAAACTGGATGCCTCACTTGGCGACGTGGCCAATGAGAAGAAGCGCGGGAAAGGGGTTGTTGATGCAACGCCTAAGCAAGCACCAGACGCCGACGCCGTTGTTGCGGCTGAAGCGCAAGTGCAATATAAAATTGAAGAGCGATCATATTGGTCGTTAGATGACGATTTTCAACGAAATGCCCGCATTCATCAATGTTGGTTTATTAAACATATTCAGGAGAGCTAGGTGGCCGAATTTTTTGCAAGCTATGGACTGTTTTTATTAAAGGTCATCACGTTTGTTGTAGCCATACTTATTGTGCTATTCGCCATCACTATGGTCGGCATGCGTGGCCGTAAGTCTGGCTCAGAAGGGCGAATTGAAATCACCAAGTTAAATGAGCAATTCGAAGACATGAAAGAGTCGCTCTCGTTTTCGCTGCTTGATGAAGAAGGACAAAAGCTGGCATTAAAAGAGAAAAAAGCTGAAGACAAGGCTGAACGCAAAGCCAGTAAGGCTGCTGCGAAAAAAGCCAAAAAGCAGCGCGGTGATGGGGAAACCGTTGTTTCAGAAGTAGGCAAGAAACGCGTGTTTGTCATGGACTTCGACGGCGATATCCGTGCCTCTGATGTTGAGAACATGCGTAAAGAGATTTCAGCGATTCTAACAACCGCGACCGATGACGATGAAGTGGTACTCAGGCTTGAGAGCGGCGGAGGGATGGTAACCTCTTACGGCTTGGCGGCATCTCAACTTGATCGCATCAAAGACAAAAATATCCCACTGACTATATGTGTTGATAAGGTGGCGGCCAGTGGTGGGTACATGATGGCGTGCGTTGCGGATAAATTAGTGGCTGCACCGTTTGCTGTTTTAGGTTCTATTGGTGTGGTTGCGCAAATTCCTAACTTTCATCGGCTACTCAAGCAATTCAATATCGATTTTGAAATGCTAACAGCAGGTAAGTACAAGCGCACGCTAACCATGTTTGGTGAAAACACCGATGAAGGTCGTGAAAAATTTGTCGAAGATATCGAACGCATTCATCAACAATTTAAACAGTACGTGGGTGATCGTCGGCCGAGTCTCGATATAGAGGAGGTTGCTACTGGTGAAATTTGGTCTGGCCAGGATGTGCTTGATTTTTCATTGGCAGATGAGCTTGCGACCAGCGATGCGTACGTAATGGACAAATGCGATGATGCCGAAGTCATCCACGTGAAGTACAAGAAAAAGAAACCCATGTCTGAGCGATTCTCCATTGGCATTCAAAACACTGCTGATGGGTTTTTGATGCGCTGGCTTGATCGTGCGTTAAAGGCTCGATTTACCGTAGGGTAGGTGGGCATGACCTGCAGCGTTCAACGTAGCGGGAAGGTTAATAGCAATGCCTGATTTGAACACGTTGCTCCTGTTTAGCGTTGCAGCGTTAGCATTAACAATGACGCCTGGCCCAGATATGCTTCTGATTGCATCGCGTAGCGCGGCGCAAGGACGTGCGGCAGGTTTTGCTACATGGTCGGGGATTGCGGTCGGTACCTATGCCCATGCCATAGCGGCGGCGCTAGGATTATCTCAGTTGTTTTTAGTTGTTCCAGTGGCCTACGATGTGGTGCGGTTTACGGGTGCCGCTTATCTACTGTATCTGGCCTTTATAACCTTCACCGCAAAAAATCCAAATGAACAGAGTGGTGTGTCGACCAATAGTGTCCATTCCTTTGCCACCATGTTTCGGCAGGGCTTTTTAACCAATCTGCTTAATCCGAAAGTGGCTTTATTTGTCTTGGCCTTGTTTCCTCAGTTTGTTGTGATTGGAGCAGGCTCTGTGGCTCTTCAGATAATGATCTTTGCCACGGTGATAAACGTATCGGGGTTATTTGTTAACGGCGCAGTCATTCTTATGGCCAGCAGAGCGGCAACAAAGTTTGTGGGTAGCGTCAAAATGAAAATGATTTTGAATAAAATACTCGCTTGTGTCTTTTTTGGTCTAGCGCTCCGGCTTGTTATTGACAGTCGCTCAGATTGAACGAATGATCTACAAGAACATACTTCAGTCATGAGAAAGACTGATAAAAAGTTAGATAATGCAATTCGGCAGGCATTAACGCAGGCGTGCGACATCGCATTGGAACAGGTTGATGGGTTCATGTGGCTTACGCATGTTGCTGATTATCAAAAATTCCCAGCATCTCTGTCCGTCATTTGTATATTCAATACAAACGAACAACTGACTCATGCTGATCGCACAAGCTTATGTGCCGTTATAAAAAATCAGTTGGCGTCCATTGATATTAAGATCGACGATATTAAGTCGCACGTAAAATTTGATACCGAACAGCGTTGTACGGAGGAAAATAATGGCAAGTGGCGGGAGCGCTTTGAGCACCAAGGGCGTGCAAAAAGAATGCTCTAGTCAACTATAATCCGATAAGCACACGAAATTTGAGTGTCTGCTAACAATGAAAATCCGCCCCTACCAGAAAACTGTCAATCACGTTCAAACGAGAACCATAGAGAAATGCGAATAAATGGGAGCTGTCTTTGTGGCAAAGTGAGTTATTCGATTTCCGGTAGTGTCGGGGACATCGTGCACTGCCATTGCAGAACATGCCGTAAAGCACACGCATCTGCTTTCTCCAGTGTTGCTGCAGTTAATGATGACGATTTCGAGATAGCAGGTAGTGAGTTGCTGTCTAGCTTCGAGTCTTCTAATGGAAAAATGCGCTACTTTTGTTCAGACTGTGGAACACAAATTTACGCCAAGAAAGAAGGGACATCACATATCATTCTGCGTTTAGGTTCATTAGACGACGACCCAGGGTCCGCCGAGATAAATCACATTTGGGTCTCTCAAAAGGCTAGTTGGTACACGATTAAAAGTGATTTACCAGAACACCAGGAGTTTGAATAAACTCGTGAATAAAGTCATCAATGCCGCATAGTTTGCCGTAGTTGCATACACACGCAAATGAGTTCATGAACAGAGAACCACAACAGCAAAAGATCAAATATTGCGATGACAATGAACTTGCCTATGAAAAGTACCGAACCCAATTTGTCAATGGACAAGGGCGTGTTTTTGACGACGCTTATCGGCTAGCTCATTTACCGCTTGTAGCCCCTGATCATCCTCGTGTTATTCCGACGAAACCTGGCTCGGGCTATCATAGAGGGTTACACGACCTTATTTACTCCATCGCGCTACCAATAAAAGCTGAAGATTTGTTGGCCTCAGAAAACTTCATTAAGCTGCAAGAAGAAATCAAAGCTACAAGCTTTGCGCACAAAATATCTTGGGAAACGTTTGCTCAGCGTAAGAATAAATTACACGCTACCGTTTGTGGGTCAATATCTATTGGGCAAATGCCTCATGTCGACGAACGCACATACAATGAATTAAGGTCGATCGGTTCTGTTGGCATTAGTATTCGTGGTGTGTTTTCTGGAAATATAAATATTGGAAGGCTCTATCTCAAGCTCTACCCCGAGCTACGAAATGGTAAGAATATGTGTCACGAAATTCAGCGGATTTTTGGTGCACCATTGACTAACCTATACGTTGTTGGGTTATGGAATTTCACAGAAGAACTGGATGTGGATGAGGCCCAAGCTTTAAATTCACTATTGAAGTTGTGGTGGGATATTGATCTTATTCAGCTACGACTGGAGAGTTTGTGGTTGTTGAAATCAAGAGACGATCTCGTTTTAGATGGTGCCGTGGATCAAATTATTCCGTTAGCTTGAGAATCTGTTTGTTAAGCGTCTGCTACATCAGCTTTGTTGCCTTCAGGAACTGAGCGGACATAAAGCTATACACCGGCTCAAAAAATTCGTCGAAATAAATATGTAAGAGTTATTATTTCAAGTTTATTGAGATATGCCAATCACATCTTATTCATGGATATAAAACTTCGCCCAGTATTTGAAGAAGATTTCGTCTTTACTTTTAAGGTAAAGAAACAAGCTATGGGTGAGCATATCGAAGCTAAATGGGAATGGAATGAGGAATTCCAATTAGATCTTCATACAACACGATGGCACGAAAAACCTTGGTACGTTATTGTTGCCGATGAAACAGATATAGGCACGATTTCGCTACATGATATAGACGAATCTACTATGCGGCTAGGCGAATTTTATTTACTTGATGGCTTTCGAAATAATGGAGTAGGTTCCGCTGTTTTAAATTCCGTATTAGCCGCGTGTGACGTTAAGGGCCAGTCAGTTCTACTGGAAGCGCTTAAATGGAATCCTGTATGTTCGCTTTATGAAAGGTATGGGTTTTGTATTAATTCAGAGAACGAGATTCACTATTTTATGGTACGAAAACCGAAAAAGTAGAGTCATCGCCTTCTAGTGTAATTCGCTTCACAATCACTCCATAGATCGATCGAGAATGAAATGAAATTCATCAGTGAAATTGATCTGAATAAAGGTATCCATAACGACATTGCTGAACTGCGAAATGCTGCGTTCCCTGAGCACTCATCGCCCAATTCTTATCTAAAACAATTGCCGCACATACGTTGTGTTCACTACGAATATAGCAAGCTAGTTGGTTACATGGGATTAGATTATCGAGTTATGTCAGTAGGTGGTCATTGCTTTAAAGCTCTAGGTATTATTGATTTTTGTGTGTTGGAAGATAGACGCGGCAAAGGACTTGGTAGTGGCATGCTATGCGAATTAACCGATTACGCCAACTCCAAAGACGTGGATTTTATCGTATTGGTTTCAGATAAAACAGACTTCTATGAACGAAACGGTTTTAATAGGCTGACGGTTCCGGCATCTTGGCTTAGATTGCATCAGCATAAAAACTACGGTGTTGCATTTGAGTATCTTAATGATTTTTTCGTTAAACCAACGGGTGACGATCAGTGGAATGAAGGTCATGTAGATTGGCTTGGTTACATGTACTAGTACTCAGTATAAATGCAGAGCATCTACGTGGAGGTTTTTATTCAATGAAAGCCAAGGCGAGTAAGAGCACTGTCTGGCATAATGTCGTTAAAGTTAAATTTCTCGCCATATTCTTCGCACCACAGACTCCACATTGACTCCTTTTTTTCTGCACATTGCTTGCACTATCTCGGCCGATAATCTTTACACCTACAGAGCAAAGGCATTGTCTTTAACTGTAGAACTAAATTTTAACCAAAGGGTATAGCAATGAAGAAGCAAACAACAATTAAAAGTTCTATTTTAACGGCTGCGGTAGTAACGGGCCTTTTTACCAGCGCTGTAATGGCGATGACGCCAGTTCAGTTGACCGACGCAGATGGCGACGGTGTTATTTCAGCACAAGAAATTGCGGACGCTCGTGATGCGAAAAAAGCAGAAACGCTTGCGCAATTCGATGCAGATGGTAATGGGGAGCTTTCCAGAGATGAACGTCGCAGCATGAAAGATGCTCGGTATGAGTCAATGCTGAGTCAATTCGATGCAGACGGTGATGGCGAGCTATCAAAAGAAGAGAAGGGCGCAGCCAAAGACGCTCGCCGTGCATCGACTGATGCAATGCTTGATGTTAATGGTGACGGCGAGTTGTCGGCTGAAGAAACAGCGGGTATTGAGCAGGCAAAAGATGAGCGTGGCGATCGTAAGAAAGGTAAGCGTGGCGGTAAGCGCGATAGTAAGTAGCGCCTCTAGTGTCGCAATAATAAATAGTTGTGTAAACTCAGGCTGGTAATTTTATCAGTCTGAGTTTTGTGCGTTGTGACAATGCATAGATTCTAACAGTTGCGACAGACAGTTTGATTTAAATTACATCATCGACACTGTTACCCATCAAATACCGTGGACCTGGGCCAAGCGTTGCTGCTGCATCATCAGGGTTATATAACCTACAAGTCGACAGCGACAAACATCCGCACCCAATACAACCAGACAGATTTTCACGTAACAGCCGCAATCCTTCAATACGATTGTCGATCTCTTTTGCAAAGTGGCGACTTAGTCTTTCCCAGTCGCGTTTTGTCGGTGTTCTTGCATCGGGCAGTTTAGAAAGCGTTTCTCGAATCTCAGCCAATGAAAAGCCAAGACTTTGTGAAATCTTAACAAACGATAGTCGACGAATATCTCCCCTTTTGAATCGCCTTTGGCCGCCTGCGTTACGCGTAAAGGTAATCAAACCTTCGGCTTCGTAGAATCGTATTGCGGTTATGGCCAAACCAGTACGGTTGGCAAGGTCGCCGATAGATAGGCTGGCTGCCGTTTTGAGTTCTTGGGTCATCGTTGGAATTTTTCAAATCGATAAGTATCTCTTGACCTCTACCTTACTAGAGGTATTAAGATTTGCCTAACACTAAATATTTGGTGTGGAAAACTCAATCGTCAAGAGGGCAAAACATGAATGAAGCAAAGCTTGAACATATCAATATAACCGTAGCTGACCCACTAGTCACCGCTGCAATGTTGGCAGAACTATTTGACTGGGAAATTAGATGGCAAGGCGATGCTATTCATGGTGGCTTTACAGTGCATGTTGGCGGCGAGGGTTCTTACATGGCGCTGTACTCTCGTGGCCAAGAAAGCACAAGTGCAAGTGATTCTTTTAATCAGCTCACTGGGTTAAACCACATAGGCATCGTTGTTGATGATTTAAAGGAAGCTGAAGCGAAAGTTATTACAGCTGGATTTAAAACGCACTCACATGGCGACTATGAGCCTGGAAGGCGGTTTTACTTTGAAGACCAAGACGGTTTGGAGTTTGAGATTGTCAGCTATTGATTGCCATCTAAGCTTCATTTGCCCATTGACGAAGTTGAAATTTCTGAACCTTGCCGGTTGATGTTTTTGGTAACTCTCGAAAAACAACTTTAGATGGACATTTAAAGTGCGCCATATGCTCACGGCAGTAGTTAATAATGTCTTGCTCCGTGAGAGATGCGCCGCTTATTAACTGCACAAACGCGCAAGGTGTTTCGCCCCATTTTTCATCGTCTTTTGCGGCAACGGCGGCTTCTAAAATATCCGGGTGTGAGTAGAGAACGTCTTCAATTTCAATAGAGGAAATATTCTCACCACCGGATATAATGATGTCTTTGGCACGATCAAGAATGCGTAGATAACCGTCTGGGTCCATTACCGCCAAGTCACCGCTGTGAAACCAGCCTCCCTTAAAAGCGGCTTCATTGGCTTCTGAATTTTTATAATAACCGCGCATAACAATGTTGCCGCGAAACATAATCTCGCCAATGGTCTCCCCGTCACGCGGCACCGGCTCTAATGTTTCTGGGTTTAGCACTTCGAGTTCATCGAGCACTTGGTAGCGCACACCTTGACGAGCTTTTAGCACCGATTGTTCTGTCGCTGATAAAGCATCCCATTGTGACTTCCAAGCACACATAACAGCAGGGCCGTAAGTCTCTGTCAAGCCATACACGTGCGTGACGTGAAAACCAAGACTCTCAACCCGCGCAAGTACGCTGGCTGGAGGAGGGGCGGCCGCGGTCATGACTTCAACTGGCCTTATAGGTTTTTTAACAATGGCAGGGTCTGCATTGATTATGAAATTAAGAATAATCGGTGCGCCACAAAAATGCGTCACGCCATGATCTTCTATGCTGTTATAAATAACTTCGGCGTCAACGGTGCGGCTGCAGACACTGGTGCCGGCGTTGGCTGCCAACGACCAAGGGAAGCACCAGCCGTTACAATGGAACATTGGGAGCGTCCACAAGTACACTGGGTGTGCACCCATATGCCATCCTGTGATGTTGCTCATTGCATTTAAGTACGCGCCTCTGTGATGGTAAACAACGCCCTTGGGTTGCCCAGTTGTGCCAGAGGTGTAATTTAACGAAATCGATGCCCATTCGTTTTCTGGCAGTGTCCAATCAAAACTTGCATCGCCCGCAGCTAGAAAGTTCTCGTACTCTGTGTCAGAAATTGCCGAGCCTGTGGCGCAAGGATCGTTAATGTCGATCAGTATGGGCGGATTGCTCAGCGAGCTAACGGCTTGGCTAACCACGCCGCTTGAGTCTCTGTCCACAAACAACACCTTGGCTTGGCTATGCTCAAGAATGTAGTGAATGGTTTTTGCCTCTAAACGTGTGTTAATCGCATTTAAAACACCTCCACACATTGGGATGGCAAAATGCGCCTCGTAAAGCTCCGGGATGTTGGGCGCAATAATCGACACCACGTCACCAGGCACTACGCCGACCTTATTTAATTGTGATGCGAGCTTGCAGCAGCGTTGGTAAACATCACCGAAACTTGTGCGACGTTCGCCGTGTATTAAAGCGGTGTAATCTGGATACACATCAGCCGAGCGCTTGAGAAAGCTCAAGGGAGACAAAGGCGTATAGTTGGCAGTATGCTGCGGTAAGACATGCTCGCCGTCGCCAGGTTGTACTTCGGTATCTGTGTTCATTCGATAATAATAAACTAAAATGGTGCCGTATATGCCAGTGAAAAAACCTTTGGAAGGTATTCGAGTGTTGGAGATGGGACAGCTAATCGCTGGTCCGTTTGCTGGGCAAATGTTGGCGTATTTTGGTGCTGAGGTGGTAAAAATTGAACCCCCAGGGCGCGGTGACCCTTTGCGGTCTTGGCGGTTGTTGGATGACACGGGTACATCTTACTGGTGGTCTAGTATTTCTCGTAACAAGAAATCGGTTGCCATTGATTTGTCGAGAACAGAAGGTCAATCCATAGCCCACCGACTCATCAATAAAACGGATGTATTAATAGAGAATTTCCGCCCGGGTAAAATGGAAAGTTGGGGATTGGGGCCAGAACAATTTGAATCCAGTAACCCAAAATTAGTTTACACCCGTGTTTCTGGCTACGGACAAGATGGTCCATATTCATCTCGCCCAGGCTATGCATCTGTTTGCGAAGGTGTTGCTGGTATGCGCTATGTGAACGGATTTCCAGGGGATGCGCCTGTGCGTGCCAACTTAAGCCTTGGAGATACATTTGCCGGTATGCATGCGGTTATTGGTGTTTTGTTAGCATTGGTGAACAGGCAGGCAAATGACGGCATTGGCCAAACCATTGATGTATCGATTGTCGAATCTGTGTTCAACATGATGGAAGGCGTCGTATCAGAGTTTGATGGAACTGGACAGGTGCGTGAGCCGTCTGGGACAACGGTCACTGGGATTGTGCCTACCAACACGTACGAGTGCAGCGATGGCAAATACATCGTGATTGGTGGAAATGGCGACTCCATATTCAAACGCTTGATGAAAGCCGTTGGGCACATTGATATGGCGCAAGACACTCGTATGGCAAACAATGCTGGAAGAGTAGAGCATGAAGCCGAGATTGATCAAGTTCTTGCGGGCTGGTGTGCGTCGATGAGTTCGATAGATGCACTTCGAGTGCTTGAGCAAGCAGCAGTGCCTGCAGGGCCTATTAACTCTATTGCTGATGTTGTGGCGGACCCACATTTTCAATCGCGGGGTAGTTTTGAGTCGATAAACGTGAATGGGGAGCAACGGGTGGTGCCCGCAGTACACCCAAAACTGAGCCGAACGCCTGGTAGCACCGAGTGGGCAGGGCCTGCGCTGGGCGCACACACAGAGTGCGTTTTAGAAAAATGGCTGGAGGTTGAGCCCGATTCAATACAATCGTGGACTGAGGCGGGAGTGATTTCGAAACCTTGATCACCCATAAGTGTTGGTTAGCGTGAGCAAGTAAAATAATCTAACTCTATGATAAATAATGATTTAGTACGGAATACGACGAATACTATGTAACCTACCTCTCACTCTTCAAAACCAACTAATCAAATACATTCTTATTTGATAAAGACTTGTAGTCGTGAGCCGATATTATAGGCATGGGGTGGTAAACCCACCTTTAGATATTTCCGACAGGGTCAGTTTGAAGTCGGTTAACTAATAGCCAGAGCAACAAGATTATAGGGCTTTGGGCTACATCCAAAACCCAGGAGTGCGTTTTGAACCGGAATTCGATTGTGCGATCCGTGGCTGCATTTGCAATGTACGTTGCAGTTGTGGGTGCATATCTTGTTGGCATGAGCCCTTTGGGGTTCGCTTTGTCGGTTGCCATTTTCCTAAGCCTTGGATTGTGGGCCCATGCGGTCGACCTATATTCGCCACAAAATAACTCGACTTCAAATCTTTCTGCACCTTCCTCTTTAGTGACGTCGCTATCTGAATCAATGGATCAACTACACGTTCTGCAAACAGAAATTAATGAGCTGCAAGTTCAGTTCGCAATCGACACAAGTTCAAGTATTGATTCTAATACTCCCCGCGGTTCTGCTAGCTGACACTGGAGAGTTTGCGATGAGTCAGATAGATCAGTCAGCACTTGAGAATATACGTGCCCTACAACGTCCTGGCGCGCCCGACATTCTGGGTAGAATCATTACTATTTTCCTTACTCAAACACCTGATCTTGTACAAGGCATAGTGGAGGCCGTCGAGTCTGGTGAGCTGGAGATCGTCCGTAACAACGCACATTCACTTAAATCTAGTGCAGCTTATGTTGGTGCGGTGGAGTATTCGACCAAAATGGCGGATATAGAACGTGCCGCTAGAGAAGAGCAGTTAGATAGTTGTAAGCAACTCACTACTGGATTAAACGAACATACCGCTGAAGTCATTGGTGAGTTAACCGTATTACAGGATCAGGCTGCGTGAATTCCAAGCCTTCCTCAATGCTTGATCAAACGCTTGTGGAATCGCCTGCGCGCGCAAAATCTGTCGTGTTGCATGTTGACGATGACATGGCAAGCTTGATCATGGCTGAAGGTCCGTTGCTGGATGCAGGCTTTCAAGTTGTGCAGGCATCAGATGGCATTCAGGCCATTGAACAATTTGAAAAGCATACACCCGATTTAATTATCATGGATGCGGTGATGCCAAACATGGATGGCTTTGAGGCAATTACGAGAATTCGTAAAACTGTTCAAGGTGCGCATGTTCCCATTCTTATGACAACCGGTCTAGATGATCTCGAGTCAATCACAAAAGCTTATGATAAAGGCGCGACTGATTTTCTGCCCAAACCGATTAACTTTTTTATCATGCCGTATCGCGTGCAATACATGCTGCGCTCGAAGACAACAGCGGATGAACTGCGTTCGAGTCAGGCAAGGCTGGACAATGCTCAACGCATTGCGCGTTTAGGACATTGGGAATGGGATGTTGCAACAAACCATACCACGTGGTCTCGCGAAGTCACACGCATGTTTGGTTTTAATCAGTCCGTACTAGGTGGTTCTTGGGAAAGCTTGCTTGCAAAGGTAGGTGCTGACGAACGGGCTGAGGTTCGAGTCCAAGCAGAATTAGCCGTTGAGTCAGGTGTTAGCTTTTCGTTAGAGTTCAAAGTTGCAGGCTTTAGAGAAAATGATCTTTGTTCAGTGCGGCTTGAAGCTGAGCCAGGTTTTGATAACAACGGTGTTTGTACTCACATGCAAGGAACTGTTCAAGACATCACGGAAGCTGCAACGGCACAAAAAGAGATTCATGATCTTGCTTATTATGATTTGGTAACGGGCCTTCCGAATCGTGCCCAGCTGCGTGAGTCGTTGACACAGACCTTGAGAATGTCAGAGCGAACGAACAGTGAATTTGCTCTTCTGTTTTTAGATCTAGATCATTTTAAACAAGTTAACGATACCCTTGGGCATGATGCTGGTGATGATTTGTTGCAACAAGTGTCTAATCGTTTGTCGAGTGTGCTCCGCGATTCTGACGTGCTGGGTAAGCCTGAGCGCCTTGATGAAATTGATGTTGATGAACTCGGTGTAAAGGATACGGTTGCTCGCATCGGTGGTGATGAATTTGTTGTGCTGTTGAGTAATATTAATCGGGCAGAGGATGCGGCGAGAGTAGCTGAGCGCATCGGGCAATCGGTAAGTGAGCCGTATACTATTTCAGGTATCGATGTCGCCGTAACAACGACTATCGGCATAAGCGTTTATCCCGCAGATGGGGGAGATGCGGAAACATTGATGAAACACGCAGATGTGGCGATGTATCATGCAAAAGAAAATGGCCGTAACGGGTTTCAATTCTATTCTCGTAGCATTCATGATCAAGCGTTAACGCGCTTCTCGCTAGAGCGTGAACTAAAGGTAGCGATTGAAGATGCACAGCTAAAGTTAGAATACCAACCAAAACTGGATATGCGCACAGGCGAGGTTGTAGGGGTTGAGGCTTTGGTTCGTTGGAGTCATCCGGAGAAAGGCTCTATTAGTCCTTCAGAGTTTATTCCAATGGCAGAAGAGACGGGGTTGATTGTTCCGTTGGGCAAATGGGTGTTGGATGAGTCAGCTCGACAAATTCAGGATTGGATAAAGCGTGGAGTTGGAACATACTCCGTTGCGGTAAACTGCTCACCTGTTCAATTTACTCGTGGCAATATGATCAGTGACATTGCTGATACCATTCGTACAACTGGCGTTGACCCAGCACTACTGGAAGTTGAACTTACTGAGAACCTTTTTCTGCATAACATTGAGAACGGTATTCAATTGTTATCAAGCATAAAGGAGTTGGGCGTACAGATTGCGGTTGATGATTTCGGTACTGGCTTTTCATCTTTGAGTTATCTTAAAAGGTTGCCAGTGGATAAATTAAAGATTGATCAATCTTTCGTTGAAAATCTGCATACCGACAAAGGCGACGCGGCTATTGCTTCAGCTATCGTTATTCTTGGGCATAACCTTGGGTTGACGGTGATTGCTGAAGGTGTTGAAAATGAACAGCAGCTTGAAATTCTTCGTCGATATAAATGTAATGAAGCTCAAGGGTATTACTTCTGCAAGCCTCTGAGCCGAATTGATTTTGAACAATGGATAGTTGATAGAGCTGGCCCATACGTTAAAACTGGTACTGGTTAAAACGGCAATTCAGATACGTCGACAAACTAATCTATCGATGTTTCCACTCCGCCTTCTGTTTTGTTTTAAACGCATCAATCCCAATCGCTACATCTTCTGCCATCATATTGCAAGCCATGGTTTCCCCGGCGAGAACGTAAGCATCCTTCAATGGCATTTCAAGTTGTTTGTAAAACAACTCCTTGCCAGTCGATACTGCGACTGCCGATTTGGCTGCAATTTTATTGGCCATTGTCTGTACTGCCTCATCAAGTGCATTGGGCGTCACCACTTGGTTTAGTAAACCCCATTCCATCGCTTTATCTGCATTTATAAAATCACCCGTCATTAACATTTCAAACGCTCGTTTTCTAGACACGTTGCGTGAGAGTGGAACCGATGGTGTGCTGCAAAAGAGACCGACATCTATGCCCGAAACAGCGAAGCGCGCTTGGTCAGATGCAATCGCTAAATCACAATTAGCGACCAACTGGCAACCTGCGGCTGTTGCAATTCCCTGAACCTGTGCAATGACCGGCTGTTTGATGCTCAGCAACGAATTCATAAACCGACTACAGGTTTTAAAAAGCTGGTTGTAATACGCTTGATCGGAATGCTCTGTCATTTGTTTTAAATCATGACCTGCGCAGAAAGCCTTTCCAGATGCTTTTATAATAACGACGCGTTCATCTTTGTCTATTGAATCTATCGCTTGTTGTAAGGCCCCTAGCATTTCCTCAGACAGCACGTTGTAACTGGCCGGTCGGTTTAAGGTGAGCTGTGTAATACCGTTTTCGGATGAGCGCAGCAATAGGGGCTTCGTGCCCGACTCTGATGCCTTAGATGTGTCTTGGTCTGATCTAGGAGAGTCAGGCATGGCGTATTTTCCCGCAATAAGTTTCTACACCAATTCTGACACTAGAGTGCCTATTTAAACAAGCGGTTCGTTACTCCACCCATCTGGAGCAGTTTTAATTGCTATGCTAAGTTCAAGCAAATCGGGTGAGAACGAGCGTGGATTCTAAAATCAGTGTGGCGCAATATAATCAATTAAGCAGTACGCAAATGCCGTTCGCTAAAGCGATGGGTCTGGAGTTGGACAGTATTACCGAAGCTGGCGTTTTGATGCGTGCTCATTATTCTAAGGATTTCCTTCGTCCAGGTGGGACTATTTCTGGCCCTGTGATGATGGCGCTGGCTGATGCGGCGATGTATGCGTTAGTACTCAGTCGTATTGGGTTGGTCGAGCTTGCGGTGACGACTAATCTGTCGATTAATTTTTTGCGCAAACCGTTGCCCGGCGATTTGCTGGCTGAAGCTCGCATGCTGAAACTTGGTAAGCGTTTAGCGGTGGGCGAGGTGCATCTGTACAGCGACGGAGAATCTGTTGCTAAACCGGTAGCCCACGTTATGGCTACGTATTCAATTCCACCGCAATGAGCTGGTGTTACCGTTTCAGCTTAGCTCGTTTTCGTTGAACCACCGTGTCGATGACGCTTTGCTTGGCGGCGTTGTCCATCGTCGACCATCGTGTTATTTCCTCAATGGTACGATCGCACCCGAGGCAGGTTTGAGTTGGCTCATCGATTTTGCAAAGGCTTATGCAAGGTGATGCTACCTCTTGATCTGTCATTCGTTCAGTTGGTCCTGCGTATTATGTACAAATATTTAACTTCAATATCATACGTACTTTATCGGTAAAATTGGCCGATGTTGGCAGAGTTTGTGAGCCTATAGGCTGTTAAACTCAATATGATTAAGCCTTGGGAAGAGTTACGTGCGGGTATACAATTTTGGATCAATCAATATTGACTATGTCTATAGGGTGGAGCGGTTCGTCCAACCTGGTGAAACCTTAGCTAGCCTCTCGCTCGAAACAGTCCTCGGTGGCAAGGGAGCGAATCAATCGGTCGCGCTAGCGCGTGCAGGAATGGATGTTGCGCATATAGGTCGATTGGGTAAAGCAGACCAATGGGCAATTTCTGCGTTGAATGATTTTGGGGTCGATACCAATGGTGTGCAGATGTTGGATGGCCCCAGCGGTCATGCCATCATTCAAGTTGACGACACGGGTGAAAATTCCATTGTGTTGCATGGAGGGGCAAACCAAACTTTCGATGCAACAACGCTTGAGGAACTTCTCAACGACGCACGTCCGGGTGATTGGCTATTGTTGCAAAATGAGTGTAACGCGTTACAAGAGGTGTTTGCTATAGCGCAAAAAAAACAGCTCCACATCGCTTTTAATCCTGCGCCAATGAGTCCATCGGTACGCGAACTTCCGTTGGAGCTTTGTCGAGTTTTAATACTCAATGAAGTTGAGGCTGCACAATTAGTTGGGCCTGCTATGGAGAACGCTGTAGCAGCTGATGCACAACTAATAACCACCCTGCAGCAGCGCTATCCCGACGTTATCATTGCATTGACTCTTGGTGGCAAAGGTGCAACTCTGCTGGAAAATGAAAAAGTGACGAATGTGAGTGCACCTGTCGTTGATGTGGTCGACTCAACCGGTGCGGGGGATACCTTTGTTGGGTATTTCTTAGGCGGTATTATTTCGGGATTGTCTTGCGAAGCATCTTTAGAACGAGCTTGTGCAGCAGGTGCATTGGCAGTGACGGTCGCTGGGGCCACGCCGGGTATCCCAGAGCTGCAAGAAGTCAACGAATTAAGTAAAGGAACATAATAAAACGTGCATAAAGTTATTCTAGACACCGACCCGGGCATCGATGATGCGATGGCTATAGCGTATGCGATGGCACATCCTGATATCGAGTTGTTGGCCCTCACAACGGTATTCGGCAACGTTAGCATTGAAAAGGCCACGAGGAACGCGCAGTACATTCTCGATGTGTTTGGTGCAGTTAAGGTCGATGTTGCAAAAGGCGCGGGTGTGCCAATAACGCAAGCACCTTTGCCACATTCAGAACTTGTTCACGGCGATGATGGTATTGGTAACTGTTACCCCGCAACCGCCGTTGAATTGAATAAGAGCGCTAAACACGCTAGCTTGCACGCATTGTCTGCCGCCGATTACATTATTGATCAAGCTCGTGCGCAACCTGGCGAAATCACTTTAATCGCCGTTGGCCCCTTAACCAATGTGGCCTTAGCTTTGGCTAAAGAGCCTCAGCTTCCCAAGTTGGTAAAGCAACTCATTGTTATGGGCGGTGCCGTGGACGAACCGGGAAATGTAACACCACTTGCCGAAGCTAATTTTTTTAATGATCCGCACGCGGCCGATCAGTTACTCGCACACGATTGGCCCATGGTGGTGGTTGGATTAGACGTAACTCACAAGGTCATGATCACCGATACACATTTGGAAAAATTGCGCGACAACGCCGGTGCTACTGGCAAGTTTTTATGGCAATCAAGCCGCTTTTATATCGATTTTTACACAAGTAAAGGTGCTGCAAAAGACGCAGCTGAATCTCAATGCGCCATGCATGATGCTGCGGCAATTGCCTACCTTGTAGAACCAACCGCATTCTCAATTGAAAGTGGGGCAGCTCGGGTCATTGAGGAAGGTGTTGCTGCAGGGCAATTGGCGCTTGATCGTCGCGGCTACCAATATGCGACCGACAGTTGGAGCAACCGTGCGGTCACTAATTCAGCGTGCATGGGTGTGGACAGTGAACGCGTATTAAGCTCATTTATCGACAACATTATTCAGCATCGGTTAGTTTAGTTGCTTAAATTTTGCCGGTTTTGGTTTTTTCCACATTGTCAGTAACTTAACCCTGCACTAATGAGCCTGTTTGTGAGCATATGGTGCAATGGGGGCTAGTGTTTCGCTGCTGATGACATACAATATAAACTATGCATGCTAAAACTTTATTGTCTCTGGCCTCATTGAGTTTACTCGTATCCTGTGGATGGGTTGATTCAACAGGGCGTAGTTCAAACAGCTCACCCGTCACTCAAATAAGCTTTGACGGCGATCAGCAATCTGAAACCACACAAGTGAATGAACTCGCATCCGTGCGAGTGCAAGCCAGTGGTTCCGATGCCGACGGTTCAATTGCTAGTTACCAATGGAGTAATCAACCTGTGCGACAAGGTGCTCTGAGTGAGTGTGCGTTGGCCGGAAGTGATTTCGATATCAATATTGCAGCAAACTCATTGCAAGATGCCTGCGCGTCTCCAGATGAGTGCACTGTTTCAATAGAGAAGCAATCTGACTCTACTGACGATTCTGTAGAGTTTTTGATCACCGCACCAGATCTGCGTGCGCCGATTGGCGTAACTTATGAACTCATCGCTACCGACAATGATGGTGGTGTTGGGACGCAGCAATCCACGTTTTGTCTTATCGCTATCAATTCAGCTCCCGAAGCTGATGATGATTCATTCACGGTGCTTGAAGGCACAACGTTGGAAGTTGGCAGTGCGCCAGAGCGTAATCTATTAACTAACGACTCTGACGATAATCATGTACTCAATAAGCCATTAAGCGTGTTGCTTACGCCCAAGCGACCACCTGCGAGAGCGAGCGCATTCACCTTACGCGCCGATGGTGGGTTCAGCTATATCCCCCTACCATCAAGTCTAAGCACTGACACGGACGATAGCTTTGAATATTGGATTACTGATGGGGTTCACGACCCAGTCAGTGCCACGGCTACTGTGCGCATCGTGGCCAAAGACGATTCACCAGAGTTGATTGATGACATACCGCTCGTTGAAGCGGTTGCAGGCGTTTATTTTGAATTTGATGTTGGTGCCTATTTTGAAGATCCGGAAGGCAGTGATCTTAACTTTGCGATTGTGGGTGGATCATTGCCGCAATCGGGCGCTTTGGATTTATCGGCATTAGGTGTTTTAAGCGGAAAAGCCGAGCTTTTCGACGAAGGTAGCTATTCGATATCTATCGCTGCATCCGATGGCAGTAGCGGTGTCACTGGTGCTCTTAAATTAGATGTATTGGAAAACCTATCGGTTCAAGCGGTACCGATTGCGGCACAAGCTGCGGATGCTGGGGAGGCGTTTACGCTTGATGTTAGTGATCAATTCGTTGACCCGGAAGGTGAGCCCTTGCGCTTTTCTGTTGACACAGTTTATTCCGATGCGCAGTTGACAATGAACGCAAACACCGGTGTGTTGCGCGCAGTGTTTGACGATGGTGGCCGTTACACTATCGATGTCAGTGCAAGTGATGGCGTCACTCAGCCCACGAGCATCCGTTTTGTGGTTGTCGTAACGCTGGACAACACAGCCCCAATTTTTAGAGGCACTATCGCTAGTCAGAGTGTCGTTCAAGGTAACCTCATTACGCCTATCAGCGGCATTTTTAGCGACGTGGATAATGACGACTTAGAATACACTGCCATCGGCACGCTACCGACAGGTCTATCGTTGAGCTCGGCGGGTGAGATCAGCGGGCGTCCAACACGTGTTGGTCGGTTTGCCGGTATTCGTATCATAGCGACCGACCCGTTCGGTGAGTTTGCGCGAAGCAACGCCTTTACGCTTACGGTCATTGCCGCACCGGTAGTGCGACCTGCGAACACATCACCAGTTTATGTCGACGACACAGTATTTAACCAAGGTATATTATTAGGTGCACCGATTACTCCACTAAGACCGCAATTTATCGACGCAGACGGCGATGTGCTTAGTTACCGTGTTCTGGGTGGGGTGTTACCCGTCGGTGTGACTATTAACACGGCCACGGGAATCATTTCTGGTACTCCCCGGGCAAGAATTTGGCAGCGTGGCCTGCAGGTTCTAGCGACCGACCCAAGCGGGGCTTCTGCAGCCTCAGACGAGTTTTGGATTCGTATTCAATAGTTAAACTTTTTTGTAAAAGTACCGCCAAAGTGATGGGGACCCGTGCGATTCGGGGCTTAAAATGGAGATTCGTGCATATTGGGCTTGAACCCTGTGGCTCGAATCGTTATCGTCTGTACGAAGTAATGTGACAAATTTAACGTAAAAAATGTCTTTGGTAAGCGCAAAACGATTTCTGTTGGTTAAGCACTCTGAAGGGTGGGATGTTGACCGCTGTAGTTTATGGATGGCAAAAAGTCCCCATCAATACGACTACTGTTACCCAGCTTCAGGTCAGCCGTTTCCACCAGCGAATCTCTATGACGGTGTTATTATTTTCGGTGGTGCTATCAGTGCGAACGATCACCCAGAGCATGCTTGGTTGCGCGATGAGTTGATCTTTATCGAGAGCTGTCTTAGACAAGATATACCTTTTTTTGGCATCTGCCTGGGTGCGCAAATGTTAGCGCGAGCGCTAGGTGCAACCGTTTCCGCCCATCCGGAAAATCTGAGTGAAGTTGGATTCTGCGAAATAAAACCAACGGCGCAGGGTAGTGGTTTTATAGGTCAGCCATTAAAAATTATGCAATGGCACCACGAGGCGTTTGAACTCCCTCATGGCGCTCAACATCTAGCCTACAACGATGTGTTTGCAAACCAAGCCTATAGTGTGGGTGAGCACGTTGTTGGTGTGCAATACCACCCTGAAGTCAATTTAGATGTGCTGCGCATTTGGCACGAGCGAAACAAGGCACGCGCATCAGGGGTGCTCGATGATGCTACTAGAGCAATCCATATTAATGATGCCATTGAATGTGAGCAAAGTATTACTGCATGGTTGGACAGCTTTTTAACACGATGGTCGCTTAGCACCGCAAAGGCTGCGTAGTATTCGCACTTTTTTTTGGTCACATAGGTCACAATACTATGTGAACGATTAACAGGTGCCCCTTAATGCGCAAACAGTTTGTTATCTGCTCCATTGTTGCAGTGATTGTATTGTTGTTGCTTTGCACAATCTGGCAACCCTTTGGTTGGCTGTTTCTTTTTGTTATTCCAGCCATACTAATCGGTGTATACGATATGCGCCAGGAACAACATTCTCTTCGTAGAAATTTTCCGCTCGTTAGTCGTGGCCGTTGGTTACTAGAGTCCTTACGCCCGTTTCTTCGACAGTATTTGTTTGAATCTGAAACCGATGGTGTACCCATCAATCGAATGTTCCGCTCAGTTGTGTATCAACGTGCTAAAGGTGTGCGCGATACCATTCCGTTCGGTACAAAAATGGACACATATCGTGACGGCTACGAGTGGATTGCTCACTCCATGGCGGCGGTGGATAGCCATGCAATGAATGCTAATCCGCGGGTGTTAGTGGGTGGTCCAGACTGTACACAACCTTACTCGGCTAGTGTGCTCAATATCAGCGCCATGAGCTTTGGTTCGTTAAGTAAAAACGCCGTGCGTGCACTCAATGGTGGTGCAGCCAAAGGTGGCTTTGCGCACAACACTGGAGAAGGTGGGGTAACGCCTTTTCATCTAGAGGCAGGCGGCGACCTTATCTGGCAGATCGGTACCGGTTATTTTGGTTGCCGTGCTACAGATGGCGGTTTTGATGCTGAAAAATTTACCCAAACAGTTTCCCAGCCTGCCATCAAAATGGTTGAAATAAAACTCTCTCAAGGTGCAAAACCAGGTCATGGGGGAATATTGCCTGCGATCAAAAACACCGAAGAAATTGCACGTATTCGAGGTGTTGAGCCAAACACAACAGTATTGTCACCGCCTTCACACAGTGCGTTTTCGACACCCGTGGAAATGATGGAATTCATCGCCTCGTTGCGTCAGTTAAGCGGTGGAAAACCCATAGGTTTTAAACTTTGTGTTGGTCGGCAAAGTGAATTTGTTTCGCTATGTAAAGCCATGGTGCAAACCGGTATCAAGCCAGATTTCATCACTGTCGATGGCGGTGAGGGTGGGACGGGTGCAGCCCCACTCGAATTTAGTAACTCGGTCGGCATGCCACTGCGAGATGGTCTGGCCTTTGTTTGTGATTGCTTATCAGGTTTTGGTATAAAGCGTGATATTCGAGTTATTGCAGTCGGCAAAATATTCAGTGCGTTTCACTTAGCTAAAAATCTCGCACTGGGTGCGGACATGTGCTACTCGGCACGTGGTTTCATGTTATCGCTGGGATGTGTACAGTCTTTGATCTGTAACACGAATCATTGTCCAACCGGCATTGCGACTCAAGACGAGGGACTCAGTGATGGTTTGGTGGTAACGGATAAAACGGAACGCGTTGCGCGCTTCCACGATGACACTGTTGAGCATTTAGTCGAAATAGTCGGCGCTGCAGGCTTGCACTCACCTGGAGAGTTAACTCGCACGCATATTTATCGACGCATCGATCAAGGTTCGATTCGGCGCTACGATGAAGTATTTGAATATGTGGATGTGGGCAGCTTGTTAAATGAGCCATACCCCAAGCGCTATGAGCAAGCGATGTCTGAGTCAACCGCAGACAGTTTTCTGCCGAAGAGTTATATTGCACAGCATGAACAAGGACTTAAATCAATCGACATGCAAGCCAGCGGCTAAGCAGGTAGGGCAAGCCTGTGACTGGCGATAATAGCCTATTGGCTAACGTCTTCATTTTTCTAGCCATGGCGCTCATTGCGGTTCCTGTCGCCAGACGAGTTGGGCTCGGGCAATCTGTGGGCTACTTGCTTGCGGGTATTTTCATCGGGCCGTGGGGCCTTGCGATCATTCGCGATGCTGACACTGTCTCGTTTGCAGTTCGTGCAAGCACCATTGTGTTACTTTTTCTAGTTGGTCTGCAGGCAACACCGGCGCGCATACGCCGATTAGCGAAAGATTTTCTTTCGTTGAGTATGTTGCATTTCGGGCTCACAGCGTTGCTCGTTATCTTTGTCTCTCTACTCACGGGTTTGCAATGGCATCACGCTTTGGTTTGTGGAGTTACGCTCGCATTATCGTCTAGCGCGTTGGCGAATCAAGCCTTTCGCGATAGTTATCCTGCTGGGTCGCCATTAACTGAGACTGGAAAGCGGTTGCTTTTGTCTCAGAATTTAGCGCTGATACCTATCTTGGTTTTCTTTCCGTTACTCAGCTTTGAAGCGATGATCACGCAAGGCAGCGCATGGCCAATGGTATTGCGTTCGCTCATTCTGGTTGTGGCTTTTGCTCTGTTTGGTCAATTCGTATTGCGACATCTTTTTCGCTTTATCGTTGCTATCGAGCTAGATGAAGTGTTCGCAGCGTTCGCACTTATATTAGTGATTGGCACATTGCTCCTTGTGCAAGTGCTTGAGATACCGATGGAGCTTGGCGCTTTGCTGGCTGCACTTCTATTAACGCGTTCAGAGTATGGTTCGGCCATCAACATTGCTATCCGACCATTTCGCGAATTGGCAGTCGGCATGTTTTTTATTGCTATTGGCATGACGGTTAACTTTAGTACTTTTATTGGTAAGCCTGTTCAACTCATCGTTTTAGTTGTGCTGCTTGTCGGTATAAAAATTTGGGTGTTGCGTAATATTCTTCGCTACTCATCGGTACCGCGTATACAGCGAATTTGGTTAGCAACTGTTTTGTCGCAAAGTGGCGAACTGGCGTTTATTGTTATCGCTTTCGCTGTCAGCTATCAAACTATTCCCGGTAAGCTCGGTTCTGAGCTCACTGTGTTAGTAGCGCTGTCCATGCTAACCACGCCCGTACTGCTTATTCTTGCCCGCAAGCGCGGTATTGTTTCAGCGCAGCTGCAAACTAATACCGGCTTAGCTACCGCCGTTGTTGCAGATTCTCAGGTCGTGATTGCAGGTTATGGGCGTATCGGTCGTGTCATCAGTGAGTTGTTAAAGAAAAACGGATATCGTATTGCCGTTATCGATCACAACCCTGAGCGATTTGCCGCATTGCGACGCGATGATACGGTGGGTTTTTATGGAGACGTTTTGCGCCCCGATTTATTGGAGGCGGCAGGTATCGACAATGCGGCAGTGTTAGTTGTTGCTATTGATAACCCTGAGCGTGCAGAGGAATTAATTGTGCGAGTGCGACGCGAATATCCCGGTATGACGATCGTGTCTAGCGCAGCTGATGCGATCAACAAAGAGGCGCTTATTGGCCATGGTGCTGATCGTGCCTATCCAGAGACATTTGAAACTGCGCTGCTAATGGGCGAAGATATACTCGAACTCGTCGGAGTGAGTCCACTGGATGCCCAGACCATGACTGAGGCATTCCGCGACGCAAGTGAGCACACGTCATCAACAAATCAACAATGAAAGCGAGGCCGATATGAAAGGCTCAGATGTAGAATCGATTACTAAATTACTTAAAGAGCACGAAATTCCTTTGTCGGCCGTTAGGGCCAACAAATTACTGCTCGCTTTAGGATTTTTGGAAGAGGCTGAACGGCCCAGTTCAACCAAACCCGGTGTTGTCAAGAAGTACAAAGTTCTTGGCGCCAAAGGGCTTGACTTCGGAGTGAATGAGGAAAACGACCAAAGTCCTGGACAGACCTCTCCCTATTATTACAAGGACAGTTTCACCGAATTGGCGAAAATATTGGTCGAAGCCCGTGATGCTGAGGATAGCGCGAAAAAATCATCGTGATACACTCGGTAGCGAGGCTCAATCGTGGGTGATTGGCAGAGTGTAATTGTCAGTTGGAAACACGCTTGTAAGTTCACAAAATTAAGTTACAACAACAAGTTACGACTACAAAAGGGGAATCATATGATGTGTAAACGCATTGTTGCGGCAGCCGCATTATTAGTAGGGGCGTCGGTAGTTCAGGCTGCAGACATTTCGCCAGCCGTTATTTTTGATATGGGTGGAAAGTTCGATAAGTCATTCAACCAAGGTGTTTACGACGGTGTTGAAAAATTCAAATCAGAATCGGGCATTGAGTACCGTGAATTTGAAGTAACCAACGAAGCCCAGCGTGAACAAGCACTGCGTAGAATGGCACAACGCGGTGCTAATCCAATTTTGTCTATTGGTTTTGCGCAAGCAGGCCCACTAGAAATTGTTGCGAAAGAATTTCCAGACACCAGCTTCACTATCATCGATGGTGTTGTTGATTTGCCTAACGTTCGTTCCGTTGTTTTCAAAGAGCACGAAGGCTCCTTTCTCGTTGGAATGCTAGCGGCCATGGCATCTGAAGGTGACCCAGTTGGGTTTGTCGGTGGTATGGATATTCCACTTATTCGCCGTTTCGCATGTGGCTTTCAGCAAGGTGCAAAACACGCAGACCCAACAACGACGGTGATTGAAAACATGACTGGCACCACGCCTTCTGCATGGAATGATCCTGGTCGAGGTAGCGAACTGGCGAAAGGTCAATTCGATAAAGGCGTTGAAGTTATTTATGCTGCGGCAGGCGGAACCGGCACTGGTGTATATCAAGCAGCCAAAGATTCTGGCAAGTTGGCCATTGGTGTTGATTCAAACCAAAACTATTTGCACCCGGGCACCATGTTGAGCTCGATGCTCAAGCGCGTTGACGTTGCAGCCTACAATACCTTTGCAGATGCGCAGAACGGTACTTGGACGCCAGGTATGGAAGTCTTAGGTCTGGCTGAAGAAGGTGTAGGTTGGGCGTTAGATGTACACAACGAAGCAATGATCACCGCTGAAATGAAATCGGCTTTGGAAGATGCATCGGCGAAAATCGTTGCGGGTGATCTAAAAGTTCATGACTACATGAGCGACAATGCCTGCACTTACTAGTTTGTAGTTGTACCGGCAGACTGTCACTTGAGTTATGCAAATACAATTAGCGCAGGTGATGAGGTTCATATCCATGTTTGTTGGGCTGACATAAAGCGCAATGGTTAATGAAGCTAATAATGCCGTGGAGGCAATTGTCTCCACGGCATCTTCCATATCAACCGATAGCCCCTACGCTATCGAGTTACGAAAAATATCCAAACGCTTTGGTGCTGTGCGTGCCAATCAGGATATTGATCTCACTGTAAGCAAAGGCACCATTCACGGTATTGTCGGTGAGAACGGCGCCGGCAAATCTACGTTAATGAGTATCCTCTACGGCTTCTATCAAGCCGACAGTGGAGAGGTGCTGATTAATGGCAAACCCATACACATAAAAAATTCGCGCGACGCGATTGCCGCAGGCATCGGCATGGTGCATCAGCACTTCATGTTGGTCGACCCGTTTACGGTGCTTGAGAATGTAATGCTCGGTGCGGAGAAACATGCGTTGATTTCTCACAGTGCAGCTGATGCACGCAAGGAATTGACTCGTCTTTCTGAAACCTATCAACTGACCGTAGAACTCGATCAACCCATCGGGGACTTACAGGTAGGTGAGCAGCAGCGCACTGAAATACTCAAAGCCTTGTATCGTCGGGCCGAGATTCTTATTCTTGACGAACCAACCGGTGTGCTAACACCACAAGAGGCAGATCAACTCTTTGAAGTGCTCAAAGCACTTAAAAGTCAAGGTGTCACGGTCATCCTAATCACTCACAAGCTGCGTGAAATCATGGATATTACTGATACGGTATCAGTGCTGCGTCAAGGACAAATGGTGGCTCATGTTAATACCGCAGACACTTCCATGCAGGCGTTGGCGGAACTCATGGTGGGTCGCAAACTGGTTGAAACCAATCATCAACGTAAAACCGCGTTACCTGAAGACACTGAAACCAGAATTTTAACCTCCAATCTCAGTGTTACCGATGAGCGAGGTAAGCAGCGTCTTAAAGATATCAATCTAGAAGTAAAAAGTGGCGAAATTCTTGGCATCGCCGGTGTTGCTGGGAATGGGCAGAGCATGTTGCTTGAAGTGTTGGCAGGTATATCGTTGCCGACGACCGGGCACTTTGTGATCAATGGCCAAGAAGTCTCTCGTGATACGCCGGTAGGTCCACTGAAAATGCGCCAACACAGCGTTAATCACGTACCGGAAGATCGACTGAAGCTCGGTTTGGTTAAAGCTTTCACTGCCGCTGAGTCGTCGGTGTTGGGTTATCTGTATGAGCAAAAATTTACGTGGCGTGGATTGTTGCAACTGCACCACATAAAAAAAATGTGTGCAAAGCTAATGGATGGCTTTGATGTTCGACCGGGTAATCCAAAATTAAAATCAGCGTCGTTTTCAGGTGGTAATCAGCAAAAGCTAATCTTGGCGCGAGAACTCGACAAACGACCCGATGTCTTGCTCGTTGGGCAGCCAACGCGTGGTGTTGATATTGGTGCTATTGAACTGATACATCAGAAAATTGTCGACATGCGCGATGGTGGATGTGCGGTTCTACTGGTATCGGTTGAACTAGATGAAATTATGGCACTCAGTGATCGCATATTGGTTATGTATGAAGGACGTATCGTTGCTGAAGTGAATGGCCGCGATGCTGATAAAACCACATTGGGTTTGATGATGGCTAACGCCCACGCAGGTGCAGTTACATGAACACCACAAACATAGAACTACCAGCGTGGATTGAAGTTGTTGTTATTCCCATCCTCAACATTATTATGGCCTTGTTCTTCGCAGGCTTAATCATGTTGGCTATTGGTGTTAATCCTGTAGAAGCGGTTGGCATCATGTTGAATGGTGCGTTCGGTTATCAAGAAGGGCTTGGTTATACCCTTTACTACACCACTAATTTTATTTTCACTGGTCTTGCCGTTGCGGTGGCTTTTCACGCAAACCTATTTAATATTGGCGGGGAAGGGCAGGCCTACATTGGTGGCTTGGGCGTAGGTCTTGTGTTTCTGGCACTCGATAGTGTCTTGCCTCCTATCTTACTTATCCCTATCGGGATCGCTGCAGCTGCACTTTTTGGAGCGGCATGGGCATTTATTCCTGGTTGGCTACAAGCTTATCGTGGTAGCCATGTGGTTATCACCACTATCATGTTTAATTTTATTGCGTCGGCTTTAATGGTTTACCTGCTGGTTAATGTATTGATCAAACCCGGTCAGATGTCACCCGAGTCTCGCTATTTCGCTGAGGCTGCTTGGTTGCCTCGTATGCATGAATTTTTCGGCTTGTTTGGCGTATCGATTACTAAAACTCCATTGAACATGTCCTTTGTTTTGGCTTTAATTTGCTGCGTGCTGGTGTGGATATACATATGGCGCACGCGATGGGGCTACGACTTACGCACCGCAGGTTTTAGTGAGTCAGCAGCGGTCTACGCCGGTATAAAACCAAAGCGCGTCGTGGTCAGTGCTATGTGCATCTCTGGTGCATTGGCAGGCATGGTTGCGGTTAATGAGATCATGGGTGTGCATCATCGACTCATCATGAATTTTCCAGCTGGTTATGGTTTTACTGGAATTGCTGTCGCTCTGATGGGGCGTAATCATCCAGTGGGTATCATCATGGCCAGCCTATTGTTTGGCGTTTTGTATCAGGGTGGGGCAGAGCTGGCTTTTGAAATTCCGAAAATTACACGCGAAATGGTTGTGGCAGTTCAAGGTCTTATTATTTTGTTTTCGGGCGCACTGGCGCTGATGCTCAGGCCTTGGGTCGTACGCCTGTATTTGTTAGTCAGGCCCGTTCGCGAGGTTAGCGCCTGATGCTCGATACGCTATCCACTATTTACGCAACACTAGATGCAACCTTGCGCGTGTCGACACCGCTCATACTTTGCGCAATGGCTGGATTATTCTCTGAACGCTCAGGCATTGTTGATATTAGTCTTGAAGGGAAGATGCTTTCGGCAGCGTTTGCAGCCGGCAGTGTTGCGGCCGTTACTGGTTCTGCGTGGTTGGGTTTGTTGGTTGCCATTTTAGTGAGCATTGTGCTGGGTCTAGTACATGGCTTTGCCTGCATTACCCATCGAGGTAACCAAGTGGTCAGCGGTTTGGCTATCAATATCTTGGCCTCAGGACTGACAGTGGTGCTGGGTATTGCTTGGTTCAAACAAGGTGGTCAAACGCCATCACTTGAGAGCAGTGCGCGCTTTATGCCGATGGAATTACCCCTGGCTAGCACGTTGTCAGACGTACCCATCATTGGCCGTTTCTATGCAGAAGTGATCAGTGGTCACAGCGTGCTTGTCTATATTGCTCTGTTGAGTGTGTTGTTGACCTGGTGGGTGGTTTATCGAACTCGCTTTGGGTTACGTCTGCGAGCTGTAGGGGAAAACCCGCTGGCAGTTGATACGGCTGGCCTATCTGTTAGTGGATTACGCTACGCAGCTGTGGCTATTTGTGGTGGCCTGTGTGGTATCGCTGGTGCGTATTTAGCGATCTCTCAAAATGCATCCTTTGTTCGCGAAATGACAGCTGGACAGGGCTATATCGCGTTGGCCGCGCTTATTTTTGGAAAATGGCGGCCTTTGCCAGCCTTGTTAGCTTGTCTCATGTTTGGCTTTCTCGATGCGGTCGCTATTCGCTTGCAAGGTGTTGAATTACCATACATTGGCGAGGTTCCTGTTCAGCTTATTCAGGCACTACCTTACGTGCTCACTGTGGTATTGCTCGCAGGTTTCATTGGTCGCGCCATCGCCCCTAGAGCTATCGGTACCCCTTTCGTCAAAGAACGGTAGGGTTTGTTAAACTAGGGTGAGTGAATCTGTCGTCCTTAATCTTTAGTCGGTACCCCTAACGTGTCTATGAATACCATTTTAATGTCTTTGCCTGTCGGCGAAAAAGTCGGTCTCGCTTTCTCTGGAGGTCTAGATACCTCGGCCGCCATTGCATGGATGAAGCAAAAAGGCGCTTTGCCGTATGCCTACACCGCCGATCTGGGTCAGCCAGATGAGGATGACCTGGACGATATCGCCACGCGTGCAAAGGAATATGGCGCGACAGAGGCGCGTATTGTTGATTGCCGCGAAGTCATGGTAAACGAAGGGCTGGTTGCCATCATGTGTGGTGCTTTTCATATAGAAAGTGGTGGTAAGCGTTACTTTAATACCACGCCGATTGGTCGTGCGGTTACCGGTACCATCTTGGTTAAATCCATGCAGCAGGATGATGTCAATATTTGGGGTGATGGCTCAACTTATAAAGGCAATGACATCGAACGATTTTACCGCTATGGCTTAATGGCGAACGAAAACTTACGCATTTATAAGCCATGGCTTGATCGAGACTTCGTTGCCGAGCTCGGTGGCCGAAGTGAGATGAGTGAGTTTCTAAACAACAATGGCTTTGAATACAAAGCGAGTAAAGAAAAAGCCTACTCAACCGATTCGAACATCCTTGGTGCTACTCATGAAGCCAAAGACTTGGAATACCTTGATCGTGGTATCAACATTGTTGAACCGATCATGGGTGTTAAGTACTGGGATCCTGCGGTTGAAATCGAAACAGAGGAGGTCACTATCACTTTCGAGAAAGGTTGGCCTGTAGCGTTGAATGGTAAGCGTTACGACAACAACGTGTCATTGTTCTTAGAAGCCAATCGTATTGGTGGTCGACATGGTTTGGGCATGTGCGATCAAATCGAGAACCGCATCATCGAAGCGAAAAGCCGTGGTATTTACGAAGCTCCTGGAATGGCTTTGTTGCACATTGCCTATGAGCGGCTGATGAACGGGATTCATAATGAAGACACCATAGAAAACTACCGCAGCTTAGGTCGCAGACTAGGCGTGTTGCTGTATCAGGGCCGATGGTTTGATTCTCAAGCACTGATGTTGCGCGATACACTAGAGAAGTGGGTAGGCAGTGTGGTTAGCGGCACGGTTACGATGCAGCTTCGTCGCGGGGATGATTACTCCTTGCTTAACACTGAAAGCGACAATCTAACGTACAAGCCCGAAAACCTTTCTATGGAAGTGGTAGAGAACGAGCCGTTCTCTCCAACCGATCGAATTGGTCAGTTGTCTTTGCGTAATCTTGATCTTGCGGATACGCGCAATAAGCTCAAACTTTATTCCAACTTGGGTGCCTTGCCTGCATCTAACCAGAATAAACAATTGTTCGATGACGAAAGCTGATGCGTCAGCGCGTGCACCATGAATGTTTTGCAATTATTTTTTTAAACTACAGTACAAGCCCTGATATAACTTCATATCAATGGATGGCTCAGAATCCATGAGTGACGAGCTTGTTAGTGATGACTACGCGAAAATTTTACTCAGTTCGGTAGGGTTGCTCGATGTGCGTGCGCCAATCGAGTTTGCAAAAGGTGCATTCCCTGATTCCACCAACATTGCTTTGCTCGGCGATGAGGCTAGACATCTGGTTGGCATCGAATACAAAGAGGCCGGCCAGAAAAGTGCTATTGCATTGGGTGCGAAGTTATTGCCTGAATCTGCGCGCGTAGAATTAGTCGATCGCTGGAGAGCATTTGCTGAAACCAATCCACAAGGCTACTTATATTGTTTTCGTGGAGGTTTGCGTTCGCACATTACGCAGGAGTGGTTGCGCGATGCTGGGTGTGACTACCCGTTGATTAAAGGTGGCTATAAAGCGCTACGACAGTTCCTTATAACCCGTCTGCAGGAACGCTGCGACGAGCTATCATTTTGCCTGATTAGCGGTCGTACTGGAACAGGCAAAACTCGTGTGCTGAATAACATGCCATCCTCAATTGATCTTGAAGGGCTTGCGAAACATCGTGGTTCTAGCTTTGGTCGAATGGCGGTGGAACAACCATCGAACATTGATTTTGAACATGCGATAACGATGGGCTTGATGCGATTGCCTGATGAGTCCGGACGCTTTGTCTATTTGGAAGATGAGTCGCGCATGATCGGCTCTGTTTGTGTGCCAGAAACATTGCGTGAACAGACTCAGCATGCACCGGTAGCTGTGCTTGAAACGCCACTAGAGGTGCGAGTGCGTATCGGCGTGGAAGATTATGTACTCGATTTGCTGCAACGTTATCAACAACGTGATGGTGAAAGTGAAGGGTTTATAGCGTTCGCTGATTATCATCGAGCCAGCTTGCAGCGCGTACAAAAACGCTTTGGTGGCGAACGTTACAAACAAGCGCTTGAATTGCTCAATATTGCCATTTCAACGCATCAAAGCAAAGGTGATACGGTCGACTACGATGTGTTTATAGAAATGATACTGACTGACTACTACGATCCCATGTACGACTATCAAATGAAAGCTAAGCAAGATCGAGTGGTGTTCACTGGTGATGCTGACAGTTTGCTTTCATGGTCTGCAAGCCATGCCGTGTCAGCTTAATCGAGACAATGCTGCTTTTTGTCATCAAGTTACTTGGCATCAAGCTCAGCTTACTGGGTAGGTTCGCTTTGTTATGAAGCTTGCACCAGTTGTGTCAGATGTTCTATTGGTAGGTGGTGGGCATTCACACGTCATACTTATTCGCATGTGGGCTATGCAACCCATTCCTGGGGTACGTCTTACGCTTGTTTCTGAAAAGGTTGATACCCCATATTCGGGTATGTTGCCAGGGCTTATAGCGGGTCATTACACTGAAGATGCCGTGCATATTGATCTGGCTCGTCTTTGCTCGTGGGCCAACGTTCGGTTCATCGAGCAACAGGTCACTGCAATCGATCTTAAGTCAAAAACAGTCGCGTTTAATTCACTAAGACCTGAGTTGGGTTTTGATGTGTTATCACTTGACACCGGTTCAACACCAGAACTCAGTATTCCTGGAAGCGAGAAATTTAGCGTGCCGGTAAAACCGGTACACGGTTTTTATAGTCGCTGGCAGCAGTTGTTATCGCGATTGGACGAACACAAAGCGAGCTCTCAAGACGCCAAATCAATCAATGTTGGTGTGGTCGGCTCTGGCGCTGGTGGATTTGAACTGGTTACTGCCATACGCCATGCATTGTCTAGCGATATTGCCAGTTGCCATTGGTTTATTCGTGGACAGCGTGCACTGAAAGGTCGTCCAGAAAAAGTCTCTGCAATGGCCCTGCAGGCTGCAAAGGATGCAGGCGTCGTTGTGCATACAGAATTTGATGTTATTGATGTGCAAACCGATTCGGTTCATGCTCGCGATGGGCGTAACGTCGTGCTGGATGAAATTGTTTGGTGTGCTGCAGCCAAAGCGCCTATGTGGCCTAAGCACGCTGGGCTTGAAGTTGATCAACGCGGTTTCGTTCTCACTAATGCGTTCCTACAAAGTGTGAATCATGAGTTTGTTTTTGCCACTGGGGATATTGGTACGCAACAGGCTACACCCAGTGACAAGGCCGGGGTTTTTGCTGTTCGACAAGCACCATTTTTATTTAAAAATATTCGTCGCTACCTACTGAATAAACCACTCAAAGCCTATAAACCACAAACCGATTTTCTGAGTTTGATGGCGACCGGTAAAAAATCGGCCATTGGTAGTCGTGGAAAATTGAGTGTGCAAGGTGTGTGGGTATGGCGCTTGAAAAACGGTATTGATCAGAAATTCATGAATCGATTTCGATTGCTGCCAGAAATGCAAGCTCCTCGCAATATATTCAAAGTACCGCAAGCACTGTTAGACAGTAGCAGCGTTAATGCTGAGGATGCATCTGGCGCACACATGCGTTGTCGCGGTTGCGGTGGCAAAGTTGGCGCAAGTATTCTCGACTCCGTGCTGCATGAAATAAACAGCTGCAGTGCGGCAGGTGTTGTCTGTGGTTTGGAGGAAGCGAGTGATGCCGCCATATTTAATACGAGTGAAAAATCGGTTGTGCAGTCAGTAGATCAAATCTCAGCGCTATGTGATGACCCGTATGTTTTTGGACGAATAGCAGCTGTGCACGCGTTGAGTGATGTGTTCACAAGTGGTGCAACAGTACACTCTGCACAAGTCTTAGTGAACTTGCCGTTTGCCGATGTGCGGATCGTAAAGCGAGATTTAAAGCAACTTATGGCAGGCGTTGTTGATGCTTTAAATGAAGACAACTGTGCTTTGATTGGAGGCCATACATCAGAAGCCGCGGATTGTAGCTTGGGACTGGTTGTGAACGGATTTCTGGAGCAAGCTGCTACTGAGCAGGCCATCACTAGTGGAGGTACAAAAGCTAGGGACGGGGACTGTCTTATTTTAACCAAACCAATTGGCACCGGAGTGTTGCTGGCAGGCATGATGAGGCAGCAAGCCAAAGGCGCTGACGTGCAAAATGTATTAGCGAGTATGCAACAAAGTAATCGAATGGCAGCGAGCGTTTTGTATGCCAATGGTGCTAAAGCCGTTACCGACATTACAGGCTTCGGGTTACTTGGTCATTTGCAGCGACTGTTAACGCCGTTAGCGGTAGGTGCAACCATCAGTATCGATAACAATGTTGACGCCGAATTTAACTCTGATGTTAAAGTTGATGTGCACAGCGTGCCGCTTTATTCTGGTGCTTATACTTTGGCAGAACAAGGCGTCACTAGCACCTTGCTAAAACAAAATCAACAAGTACTAGAGCAGGTTGACGGCACGCATAATGGACCGAGTGCTTGGCTTAATCTGCTTTGCGATCCTCAAACCAGCGGTGGTTTGCTGGCCATTGTGCCAGTCGAGCAATCCGACACAGTGTTATCAAATTTACGCCAACAGGGTTGTGAATCGGCGCAGATAATCGGTACGATTACCCAAGATATATCAATTCGATTAAATTTTTAGTGATTCTTTGATGCAAACAAAACCTATGCTCTGGCTCCGTGCCGAGCACAAACCTAACGAAGCGCGCACGGCGGTAACCCCTGCGGCGGCTTATGCCCTCATTGATGCTGGATATTGCGTAGTGGTGGAAGCGTCTAATTCGCGCGCAGTGGCTGATCAGCTCTATGCAGATGTTGGCTGCAAACTCGTTGGCGCACATAGTTGGCAACAGGCTCCTGACGAGGCCATTATCATCGGGCTGAAAGAACTTTCAGCGGAGTTGGGGCCATTCCGACATCGCCACGTGCATTTTGCGCACGTCTATAAAAATCAATCGGGGTGGCAACCGTTTCTGAATCAGTTTAACGAAGGTGGCGGCACCTTGTACGACCTGGAGTACCTTGTTGATCAGGAAGGTCGTCGTGTTGCAGCATTTGGTTACTGGGCAGGATATGTTGGAGCAGCGGTTGGCTTACTGCAATGGGCAGCGCAAAAAAGCCAATCAAACTTAGGTGCGTTAAAGCCATGGGATAGCCGAGAGCAACTTCAATCAGAAGTACAAGCGGCGATCAGCGCCACCGGTGAAAAACCTGACGTTATGGTGATTGGTGCGAAGGGTCGAAGTGGTGGAGGTGCTGTTGAGCTATGTCAGGCTTGTGATTTGAACGTAACGCAGTGGGATCAAGCTGAAACTAGTCAAGGCGGACCGTTTGATTTGATGTTAAATCACCATCTAATGGTGAATTGTGTGTTCCTGAATAAACCGGTAGCGCCATTTACTACGATGGAACACCTACAAGCATCGAGTCGTGTGTTGAGTGTCATCAGTGATGTTAGTTGTGACCCGTTTAGTGATGCAAATCCATTGCCTATCTATAACGACTGTACAACGATGGACACGCCTAGCCTTCGAGTCATCGATGCCAAGTCTGACAGTGCACTGCCATTAGACTTAATATCAATCGACCATTTGCCGTCCTTGTTGCCGACAGAGAGCAGTGAGGAATTTGCCAATGCATTGTTACCCTATCTATTGTCCATCGACCAGATTGATTCAGGTGTTTGGCAAAGAGCAGTAGATGTATTTAACATTAAACGTGCGCAGGCACGAGACGGAGCAACATCATGAGTAGAGTCCACTGGTTAGGTGCAGGCTTGTCAACAGTGCCAGGTATACGACGTCTAGCCAATACTGAGACGCCAATCATTGTTTGGAATCGTTCTATCGATAAAGCCACAGCGGCAATTAAAGGCACAACTGGTCAGTTAAGCGGTACCGCAGAGGCGGCCACGTTAGACTGGGATATGTTGGACGCAACACTCGATGCGGGTGATGTCGTGGTGTCGATGTTACCGGGTGACTTGCATGTGAAAGTTGCGCAGATGTGCCTCGATGCGAAATCACATTTTGTTTCTAGTAGTTATCTTTCACCTGAAATGAATGCACTGCAAGCAAAGGCGGTAAAGCAGGGCGTCTCTTTGGTCAACGAGGTTGGTCTTGATCCAGGTATTGATCATCTTTTTGCTCATGCATTGGTCGACACCTATAAGCAATCCGAACAATATTCCTTAGATAACAAAGTCTTCTTTCGTTCGTATTGTGGTGGTGTGCCTGCCGTGCCGAACAAATTTAAATACAAATTCTCATGGTCTCCGTTCGGAGTACTCAAAGCATTAACGTCGCCCGCTAAATGGATGGAACATGGCGATGAACAGAACACCAGCACTCCGTGGAAGGCGGTTACCGACTACAAAGTAACAACGGCCAAAGGTAAGAAAGAGACGTTTGAAGCTTATCCTAATCGTGATTCATTACCGTTCATTGAAGCCTATCACTTCGACGATGCTTGGAAAGTTGAACAGTTTGTGCGTGGCACACTGCGACTTTCAGGTTGGACAACAGCGTGGGATTACCTGTTCGAGGAAATCGAAAGTATGACCAGCAAAGATATGCAGCCTCGGCTAACTGCCTTAAGTGACACTTTATGGAAAGAACACAGTTACGCCGAAGGTGAACTTGACCGTGTTGTGCTGGTAGTAGAGCTTGAAGTGCAAGATGTAAAGGGAAAAGTGGTGTGGCATCAAACGCAATCTATCGATGACCAAGGCAACGAAGAGGGTACGTCAATGGCTCGATTGGTATCTCACACCGTCAGTCTTGCGGTACAAAGCAGCTTAGCCGGTGAGTTTGCTCCCGGTGTTCACGCAGCACCGAGTGACTCCAATATTGTTCAGCGCTGGCTTGCGCAGCTTTCTGAAATGAACGGCGGGTTTTCGCAACAGATTATTGTTTAGTAAATACGGCATTACTGGCCTACTGATGGAGTAGGCCAAGTCTTTGTTGTCTGAATGCAATACTGTCATGGTTACGTGCCGCATAGTGAGCCATTATAAGGTATTTGAATGAGCATAATAATCAAACGCGCAACAATTGGCGATGTGCACGATATCAGTGAACTGTTTAACGCGTATAGGGTTTTTTATAAACAGGAATCAGACGTAGGTTTAGCGGTGAAGTATCTGTCAGAGCGCATGGAAAAAGATGAATCAATTATTTTCTTAGCGCGGGATGAAAAGGGCCAGGCTTTAGGTTTTACACAACTGTACCCGACTTTTTCTTCTCTTTCTGCTTGTACTACTTGGGTGTTAAACGATTTGTTCGTCGCATCCACTGCGCGCCGTTTAGGCGTAGGGAGAAAGTTGATGAACGTGGCAAGAGAGTTTGTTATTGAATCTGGGGCTAACGGTATCGCTTTAGAAACAGATCAAGGCAACGTTAACGCGCAAGCATTGTATGAATCTTTGGGCTATGAGAAAAATCGGGATCATTACTTTTACTTTTTGGATCTTGCTGCGGTTTAGTTGATTTATTGTTATCCGTTCCGCGTAGGTTCATCTGGATTGCAAGAGAACAGTGCGATCTTGTTGCCTTGAGGGTCGCGAAGGTAACCAACATAAAAGTGAGGTCCATACGAGTCGCGGAAGCCTGGAGGACCTTCGTCTAAACCACCTGCGGCAAGTGCGGCTGCGTGAAGGTCACGAACCTGCTTTTGATTGCTCGCCTCGAATGCGACCATGGTGCCGTTGCCAGCCGTTGCTGGAAGCCCATCGAAGGTTGGTTTAACGTAGAAGTCTGGCAAAACGGGAACCTGCCCCGATGGTACGGGCAGCGCGTAGCTTAGGCCTTCAGGACCCTCTTTTAGTCCGTAATCAAGGGGATGCAGGAGTGCAGAGTAAAACTGTTTTGCGCGAGCGATGTCATCGGCACCGACGGTGACGTAGGCAATCATATTACGTACTCCAGAATTTTTTTGAGTCGAATTTTACTGATAGTTCGATTTGCTCTTTTTGCTGCCTTCAGCTATTTGAATCAAGCATTTTATTTAATCGCAAGCATACGTAGTCGATATCAGATGCCATGATGTCGTTATGGCCAAAATCTAGTATATGCCTAATGCCGTAGGCAGTTTCCGCCAGTTCTCGTATGATGACAAAAGAATCGACTAAAGACAGCTCTGATGCTGATAAAGGTCGAATGGATTCATAGCCTTCCATAAAGACTGGCCAGCGTTTGGCTCTTCGCTCGTCGGAACCCAAGCACACACCCCACTTGAAAGTAGCAAGATCATATACTCGGTAGCCATAAGCGCATTCCTCGAAGTCAAAGTGTGTCACTAGTCCATCATGCACGTGCAAATTACCACCGTGCAGATCACCATGACAAATACCTATATCGAGCGACTCTTCCGGAACTGCCTGAACAGCTGTTCGAACATCGAGCGCTATTTTTTCGATAGTGCTTAGCGCGTCTGGTCGATGCGCCATATGATTGCGTATATGAACCATGGAGCTCTCTAGCAAGCACTGAACGTCAAGGTGGTTTCTCTCGTGAGATGTTGTAAAACCGTTGGAGGCCAAATGCATTTGAGCAACTGATTGCCCAACCAGTCTGCAAATTTCAGGTGAATCATATTCTGGTGCAGAGCCTTCCGCCAGCGAGGTCAGGAGCACAAATCGCGGTCCTTCAGGCGCTATAATTTCTGTTAGGTATCCACCTGATTTTCGTGCAATAGGGTAGGCAACAGGAAAGCCTTGTTGGTGCAAATAGCTCAATGCCTCAGCTTCAAACTCGTTAGCTTCTCGTGGAAATGCACCATGTCGATAAACGCGCAGAAAATAATGAGCATCAGCACAGCGAACTTGGTAAGTATCATTGGCTCCACGTTCCCAAAACAAGCATTCGAGTGGAGTATCAATGTCATATTCAGGAATAACGTTCGCCATCAAGTCCGCAGAACTTAGCGTCGAATAGCTACAATTTAATTTGGTGATCATAATTTACTCTGTTATCCAGCCAACGACTATGAGTGATAATACGAACATTAAGCTACGTCATTATCCGTTGCCCGAGCAGCTAGTAAAGATCCCTCAAATCGTTGTGTGCGTATATAAAAAGCCTAACTTAAAACTTGGGCAATCAATCCAACCAATAAGCTCAACACAGCACCGGTGGTTAGGATAATTCGCAACCGTCCATACCATGGCGGTAGTTTCTTTTGTTGCACTGATTTAGTATCAAGAAAATACTGTAATACCATTGCGGCAGCTAATATTGAGAGCATAGTGATGGCTGGTAGTAATAGTGCAACCCAAGCGATTAGGCTTGGTACAACACTTAAAATCATCGGTGTCCAGATTTTCAAGCTTACTTTGTCGTTTAACAGTACCCCCCATTTCACCCCGCCTAAAAAGCTCAAAATAACCGCACCGTAGGCTCCAAGGGCACGCGTTGCTAATATTGAAGTGTCGCCTCCATCAGGCAGTGCAGTGGCTATCGCCGCACCAATAAAGGGTATTAGCCCAGCAAGCCCGAGAATGAGGGCAGGTTTTGGGATGGCTTGTTGTTTTGCTTTTGCCATGAGTTGTTTTGTCCAGGCTTTCGGTCGATATCGATCGGATAGTGTAATTCACCAACACAGGCTTTGTGCGGCAGATTATTGGCTGACTTGCTAGACCGTGCGCGTATGATCGGGTAGCCTGAGTCTGTGCTTGAAGAAGACTATTATCTGGCTAATTTCCGATCTTTGGTGGTGTTTGTAGAGCAAACCTATCAGGGATTGCTAAGTGAGGCCGAATTAAACTGGTATAACGCTTTCATGGGCGTCTCAGAGCCGTCTCAGCGCTTATATGTTCGTTTGATAGGGCGTCGCGCGCCTTTGTTCCGACTCAGTAAGCTGCGTTATCCGGAAATTGCATCGATAAGCGATGCCGCTAACGAACTATGTACCAATGAACTTGGAGTGGGGGAGCCGCCGACGAAACTGGGTGACTTGTTGCCAGCATTCACGAAACCCGAATTAATTAAATTGCTGGGCTTGACCGGGCAGCGACAGCTTTCACGGGTCGAACTTGAACAGTACATAATCGACCGTGACCAATTATCGGATATTGAAATACTGCAGCAACACGAAGTTTGGTTCAAAATAGAGGGGTTTAACGAATTCACGGTGTTCAAACTGTGCTTTTTTGGTAACTGCTATCAAGATCTAAGCGAGTTTGTTCTGCGCGATCTTGGTGTGTTTGAGTACGAGCAATATCGAATCGATAAGCAATCTCGTGTATTTCAGAATCGGCAGCAAATCGACGCCCATTTACAGTATTTTGCGTGTGCAACTATGCTGGAACAAGTGGACCACAATGACGCGGATGCTTTGCTCAGTGTTAACCAGCTGCTACCAGAAAACAAAAGCCAAGATGCTCATCTAGCTCGACGAGTTGATCGGATGCATAATTCTGTCGCGCGCCAATTGGAACGGCTTGGACTTCTTGAGGATGCCTTACGCTTATACGGGCAATCTGAAAAACCACCGTCTAGAGAACGTCAGGTGAGGGTGTTGATGAAGTTGGCGCGTTTCCAGGAGGCGAAGCAATTGAGTGATGTCATACTTACAACTCCGTATGCCGATGAAGAAATTCACTTTGTTGAAACCGTTCAACCAAAGTTGTACAAAGCGTTAAATTTACCACCACCTAAAAAAAAGCGCTTTCGTCCGTTGACTACCAAACTTACACTCACTGCAGGAGATGCACGTGTTGAATTTATTGCTCGTGATTTTTATGCACAATTTGGTGAGTGCTTCTACGTGGAAAATACATTGATAAACGGTGTACTGGGTTTATTTATATGGGATATCATTTTTGCACCTGTTGAAGGTGTTTTCTACAATCCGTTTCAATCGGCACCAGCTGATTTTTATCAGCCAGAGTTCTTACAATCACGCGCTCAATTAATCGAAGATCGGTTTGCAGAGCTCGAAGACCCATTGCGCTTCTCTGCTCGGGTGTGGGAGCGATTTGAACAAAGCCAAGGGATTTCAAATCGACTGGTTAACTGGCAGTATCTGAACCCAGATGTTTTGTCATTGGCTTTAATCCGTATACCTACGAATGATTGGCGACATTTATTTTCTCGACTACTAAGTGATCTACGCAATCATACGAGTGGCCTACCTGATCTCGTATTGTTTCCCAAAGATGGCTCGTACGAGATGATAGAAATTAAAGGCCCAGGGGACGCTGTGCAAAAAAATCAACGTCGCTGGATGGCGTATTTTTCTGAGCATCGCATACCTTATAGGGTGGTCCACATTAGCTGGGCAAGCCATACAATACCTGCGTGAAAAAGAAAACCTTAAAAGTATCGGTGACAGCGCTCGCCGATTTTGCATGCCGCGTTGGTGATTTGGAATTATCCGGTACGGTAGGTCCGACGGCTCGCCAAGGCATGAAGGCGCATCAACTTATTCAGTCGCAAAGAGTAGTTGACTCTGAAGTCAGGCTCTCTACAACAACGACAATTCAAGATGTTCTTGTTACCTTATCTGGTCGAGTCGATTTACTGGATACGAAAACACATCGTATCAGTGAAATCAAAACAACCTTAGTGCCAGCGAACCGGTTGAGCAAATCGAAGATTGCCTTGCAATGGGCGCAGATTAAACTTTATGGTTTTTGCTACTACAAACACTTACTAGAAACAGATACGCCAGTTCCTGAAAATGGTATCGAGACTGAACTTATTCATGCAGATATACGAGCGGTGTCGGAAAGCTCAAGCACGCAAGTCTTAAGCTGCGATGAGCTGGATGAGTTTGCTCTTGATGCACTAACGCGGTATGTGGAATGGTACAAAATCATATGGCAATCACAAGAGGCGACTAAATCTTCAGCAGCTGCATTAGCGTTTCCCCATAAACACTATCGTGCAGGGCAGCGTGATATGGCGGCGGCTATATTCCGTTCAACGCGAGATGGTGAAACCTTATTGTGCGAAGCGCCTACGGGAACTGGTAAAACATTAAGTAGTTTGTTTCCCGTCGTCAAAGCGCTTGGTGAGGGCTATGTTAAGCATGCGGTATATCTGACGGCTAAAACTTCTGGAAGAGAAAGTGCTATGACGGCGGTTCGCTCGTTGGAGCAGACAGGGTTACACATCACATCGGTGATGCTTCGATCGAAAACGCCGACTTGTTTTTGTAGCAATGGTCGGTGTGAACGTGATGATACGAACGTTTGTCCTATGACAATAGGTTTTTTTGATCGGCTGCCTGCAGCGCGAGAGGAGGCGATTACTGCAGGTGTTGTGGATGGTGATTGTCTTGATGATATTGCCTGGCAACATCAAATTTGCCCATTTGAGTTTGCATTGCAATTACTGCCATGGGTGTCGTTGAGCATCGCAGATTTTAATTATGTTTTTGATCCACTGGTTCGAATAGGACGGTTCAGCGAATCTCGGCGAGATACAGCGCTGTTGGTGGATGAAGCACATAATCTTGTTGATCGTGCAAGAGGGATGCATTCAGGGCATTTGAATCGTTGTGAATTAATCGATGCGCAGAAGTTAGTTAGTCGTACTCACCCAGTGCTATTCAAAAAACTCAAATTTCTAACGAACAGTTTGCGTCGAATTGGTCAGTCTATGGAGTCGCAGGTGGCTTCCAATACGCGCTTTAACGATTCGCAAGCAACCGTTAGTGACGAGGTGCCGAAGAAGTTAGTGAGGCAAGCAAGCGATGTGGTTGAGGCTTACACTGATGCGTTAGATCAAGGGCAGGCAATGCCAGAGTCGTTATTTGAAATATTCAAAATGGCTTGTCGATTTATTGCTATTAGTGATTTGTATGGGGATCAACACAAAACAGTAACGCAAGTTAGTCAAGACAATCGAAATACGCAAGTCATTGTGAATTTGAAATGTTTGGACGCCGCGCGATACTTGCAACCCCAATATAAGTTATTCCGCAATACTGTGGTGTTCTCTGCCACATTACGTCCTGCGCCCTTTTATCGGGATGCGCTGGGTTTAGCTGATGAAGCTCAACAACTCGTCCTTGGTTCACCTTTCTCTGCAGAACAAGTAAAGCATTGTGTAGTCAGTTTTATCAATACGCGTTATCAGCATCGATCTGCATCAATGCCCGACTTGGTCGCCTTGTTGTCGAAATTGGTGAAGAGTGAACCAGGCAACTACATGGTGTTTTTTCCATCTTATGCTTATCTTGAACAAGCCTATGATGCATTTACTAAAAAGCACCCAACTGTCGATATTTGGCAACAAGCGAGAGGTGTTGATGTGGAAGAGCGGGCTCGTCTACTCCAACAGTTAGAAGGTGAGGGTACTCGATTAGGGTTCGCGATACTCGGTGGTGTGTTTGGCGAGGGCATTGATTACGTAGGCGACTTACTGATCGGTGTGGTTCTGGTTGGCGTGGGGTTGCCAGGGCTGGGTGTGGAGCAAGATCTGATCGCTGATTGCTATAGAGGGCAGGGACTCGATGGTTTTGACTACGCGTATCGTTACCCTGGCTTTACAAAAGTATTGCAGACCGCTGGACGTGTCATTCGAACAGAAACAGACAAAGGAGTTGTCATCTTAGTTGACGACCGATTTAGTCAGCCTTTTTATCAAGAGTTGTATCCACCACATTGGCGTGTGGAGATGGCTAAATCTATAGATGAGGTTGAGCGAAATTTATCGTTGTTCTGGGCTTCGCAGAGTCAGCTAGCGCTCTCTTGAAGCTTGAAATAGGCCGTGGAAGATTTCATCCCGATCACATAAACCTAGGCGAAAAAAAGGCCCGGCTTCCTATTGGAAGCGCGGGCCGTCAGAACGTACCGGAACAAATTAAGACTTTCTACGGCGTGTAGCTGACGATGCACGACGGGCACTTGCCTTACGTGTAGTAGATTTGCGAGCCGGCTTTTTCTTTGCAGCAGGTTTTCGCTTGACTGCAGGCTTACGCTTCGCAGCTGTTTTCTTAGCTGGTTTACGCTTAGTTGCGACCTTCTTTTTAGCAGGCTTACGCTTTGCAGCTGTTTTCTTAGCTGGCTTACGCTTAGTTGCGACCTTCTTTTTAGCAGGCTTACGCTTTGCAGCTGTTTTCTTAGCTGGCTTACGCTTAGTTGC